>ENA-ORNF01003065-ORNF01003065.1-human-gut-metagenome-genome-assembly--contig:-NODE-3065-length-11502-cov-2.043417_pt1 | contig 11502 bp, 13 predicted proteins | sample MGYA00242110_ERZ509012 | MGnify/ENA primary metagenome ERZ509012 (study PRJEB26280, sample SAMEA2338714) | human gut metagenome | biome: human gut; feature: human-associated habitat; material: faeces... | reverse complement strand
AAGCCGTTGGGCCGGTAGCCCGCCCCCGTCAGCGCAGAGAGCGCGTTCTGATACTCTGGATTGTTCGGGTCCATCTGCACGGCGGTCTCCATATAGCGCTTGGCCTCGTCCATCCAGCCGCGCCGCGAGCAGACCACGCCCATCAGGAAGTTCCACTCCGCGTTGTGGTCGCTCACGCCGCTTAAGAGACGCTCAGCGAGCGAGATATCGCCGCGGTTGATCGCCATGCGCACCTGATCGAGCGAGCCCGCTCCATAGGCGCCGCCGTAAGCGGAGTTGCCATAGCTATTCCCGCTGCCGTAGCCGTAGGAGTGGCTCTGCGAGGCGGCGGAAGACGCCTTGCGCTGCTTCTGAATCTGGTCATAGGCCTCGTTGATCTCTTTCATTTTTTCCTGCGCGAGATCGGCCAGCGGGTTATCGTGGTAATTGTCCGGGTGGTATTTGCGGGCAAGGTCGCGGTAAGCGCGCTTGACCTCCTCGTCAGTTGCCGTGGGCGGGATATTCAGGATCTGATAGGGGTCGTTCATACGGTTTCCTCGTTTTTCTCCGCCTTGATGCGGAAGTGTATTCTGCGCGGGGGCTTATGATACGTGCCCTTGAGAACGGCATTGCCGATCCCATAAAGGTTTTCGTAAAAAATGCTGTCTAAAATGCTTGTCCACACGCCGCAGGAGAGCAGCGCGTAAGCGCTCGCCATGCGGTGTACGGAAAGGTCGAGTGAGAGTGCGACGGCCTCCCTGCTTTCCTCGTCCAGCTGGTCGCCGTCGATTTCGTAGCGGTAACGCAGCGGATTGTAGCGCGCACCCATGAGCCGCTGGCACTGTATATTGAAGTAGGACTGATCTACCTGCTGTTCTCCACCGTGCTCACGAAGCTGCAGGGAATCGGAGAGAAGAAACTGAGTACATATCAGAAAAAAGGGGAATAAGCCATGCTGGAAATCAAAGGATTAAAGAAAGCGTTCGGCAGCCTGGAAGTGTTAAAAGGTGTAGATTTAAAAGTAAACCAGGGCGATGTTGTCGCAATCCTCGGCCCGAGCGGTTCGGGAAAAACAACTATGCTGCGCTGTGTCAACTTTCTGGAGCATGCGGACGGCGGCAGCCTGATTTTTGACGGGAAAGAATATCCGTTCCACAACATCAGCAAAAAAGATATCGCGGCGATCCGTCAGAAAACCGCATTTGTATTTCAGAACTATAACCTGTTCCTGAACAAAACAGCCCTTCATAACGTAACCGAGGGTCTGATCATCGGCAGAAAAATGCCAAAAACCAGGGCGGAGGAAAAAGCGCGTGCGGCGCTTGAAAAAGTAGGCATGCTGGACCGTGCGGACTACTATCCGCATCAGCTTTCCGGCGGACAGCAGCAGAGGGTGGCAATCGCCCGTGCACTGGCAACCGATCCGGAAATTATCTATTTTGATGAGCCGACCTCAGCACTCGACCCGGAGCTGACCGGTGAGGTGCTTGGTGTTATGCGCCAGCTTGCCAAAGAGGGAATGACGATGCTCGTTGTCACGCATGAGATGGGCTTTGCAAGAAACGTTTCGAACAAAGTTGTCTTTATGGAAAACGGCGTTGTCGTTGAGGAAGGTCCGTCGAAGGAATTTTTCGCAAATCCGCGGGAAGAGCGGACGAGAACATTTTTGCAGAATATTGAACAGCATTACGAGTAAGATATCCAGCAAAGCGGCAAATCCTGTCCGGAGCACGGAATCCGGACAGTTTGCAATAAAGAAAACAGAAGAAGCAAAGGCAGCTTCTTCCAGAACAAAACAAAAAAGGAGTGGCGAATATTATGAAAAAGAAAATGGAGGTTTGTCAGATGCTAGAAATTTTGGAATTGAAAAAGCAAATGCACAGTATTTCTGGCAGGTATCCTGGCATCATCCTTTTTACTGACCGGATGCGGAAACAGCACGGCAGATAACAGCAGTGCTTCTTCCTCTTCATCAGCATCTTCCGCAAGTGCGTCTGGGGATCTTTTAGAGCAGATCCAGAGCAAGGGTGAGATCGTTGTGGCAATGGAAGGAACCTGGGCACCGTGGACGTATCACGATGAGGACGACAACCTGGTCGGCTATGACGTAGAAGTGGCACAGCAGATCGCAGAGAAACTCGGCGTGAAAGCAACCTTTGTAGAGGGTGAGTGGGACGGCCTTCTTGCAGGAATCGATTCCGGCCGGTACGATATCATGGTAAACGGCGTAGATATCACAGAGGAGCGCGCTGAGAAATACAGCTCTTCCGATCCATACGCATGCAACCGCGCCGCTGTTATCGTAAACTCTGCTAACGATGAAATCCAGTCCATGGAGGATCTCGACGGAAAGAGCACCGCGAACACCATTTCCAGTACGTATGCAGAAGTTGCCGAGAAATATGGCGCAACCGTTACCGGTGTTGACGATCTGGAGCAGACTTTCGAGCTTCTCTTAAGCGGCCGTATCGATGCAACTCTGAACGCAGAGGTAACGTATTACGATTATATGAAAGCACACCCGGATGCAGAGATCAAAATTGCATGTCTCGATCCGGAATCCACAAAAGTCGGTATTCCGATGAAAAAAGGCGATGAGACCAAGACGCTGCTTGAGGCAGTCAACAAAGCACTTGGCGAGCTCGCAGAAGACGGAACACTGACAGAGCTTTCGGAAAAATATTTTGGAACGGATATCTCCAAAGAAGCAGCAGAATAAGATACAAAATAAAGAAGGTTACAGATCATGATTGCAAATTACCATACATGGCGGTGCCGCCATGCGGACGGAACGGAGCGGGAGTATGTGGAGTGCGCGATTGAGGGCGGCCTTAAAATTCTCGGTTTTTCCGACCATTCGCCTTATCCGTTCCCGGACGGCTACGATTCCGGCATGCGGATGCGGCTCGATCAGGTGGAAGGCTATGTAGACACCGTGCTGGCATTGAAAAAAGAGTATGACAAGGATATTGAAATCCATCTCGGACTCGAAACAGAGTATTTCCCGAGATTCTGGGATCAGCTGATTGATTTTTTGTCGGACTATCCGTTTGAGTACTTTGTGCTTGGCCAGCACAGCCTGGGAAATGAGATCGAAAAGATTCTCTACAGCGGCCATGGAACAACAGACGGAAGCTACCTGAAACAGTATGTGGACCAGTGCCTGGCAGGCATTGATACCGGAAAATACCTGTATCTGGCACACCCGGATCTCTTTTTATTCAACGGCGACGAAGCAGTGTTCGACCGGGAATACCGGAGACTCTGCCGTGAGGTGAAAAAGAGAAACATTCCGCTGGAGATCAATTTCCTTGGTCTGATGGAAGAAAGATGGTATCCGAACGAGAAGTTCTGGAAGATCGCCGGCGAAGAAGGAAACACCGCCGTTTTCGGCTGTGATGCCCATACGCCGAAAGCCGTCTGGAATCCGGAGACGGAACAGAAGGCACTGCAGCTGGCAGCAAAATACGGTCTGAAAGTACAGGAAACCGTTCCGATGCCGAAGACATTTTAACAGAAGCAGAAAAAGCTGTTCTTTTCTGGTGAGAGTTTTGAAAACTCCGCGGAAAAGAACAGCTTTTTTGATATGAGATTTTTTATGCTTTTTTTGTGTGCATCAGCCGTACCGCCTCTTCCCGCTGTTTCAGAATCTTCTGAATCGAAGTCCAGTAAACGATCATTGAGACAACCGGCCCGATCAGGTCGGAAATAGGTTCCACGTAGAAGATGCTTTCCAGTGCAAAGAACCGCGGCAGAAGAAACAGAGCGGTAAAGTAGACGAATTTCCGGAAGAAGGAGAGTGCAAACGAATAGCGCACGCGGCCCATTGCAGTAAAGCCGTCTACAATCTCGTACTGAATGCCGAGCGGAATGACTGAGAGTGTCGAAATACGGATCGCGCGGACCACCATCGAGACGATCTGCGGATCGGAAGTAAAAAGCTGCGCAAACAGCGTTCCGGCGGCATTGGAGACGAGGAACATCAAGGTCGTAAATCCGACGCAGAGTGCGATGATGGTTTTCTGTGCCTCAAGAATACGCCTGGAATTTCCAGCTCCATAATTGTATGCGAGGATTGACTGCGTTCCGCCGCTGATTCCGCCGAGCGGCATCGTAATAATCAGCATAAAGCTCTGAACGATCGTTGCACAGGTGATGAAGCTGTCTCCCTGTCCGGCGGGTGCATACCGCTGCAGGACGGCGTTCATCGCAATGATCATCACATTGTCGATGGCAATGATTAGAAACGGAGTAAAACCGACTGTCAGAATGCGTTTCATGATCGCAAATGAATACCCGCCGAAGGTGATGCGGATCGGAATCGTCTTTCCGAACAGAATATGCAGCACATACAGACAGCTTGCGATCTGGGAGAGCACGGTTGCAATTGCCGCGCCGCGCACGCCGAGATGCAGAACGAAGATAAACACAGGGTCCAGCAGCAGATTCAGGACGGCGCCTAGCAGAACAGATTTCATTCCCTCACTGGCAAAGCCCTGGCAGATCACAAACTGGTTCAGGCCGGTCGATAAAAGCGCAAACACAGAGCCGGAAACGTAGATCATAAAATAGGCTCTGGCGTAAGGATACGTAACGGTGCTGGCTCCGAATGCCATCAGCATCGGGCGGGTTAAAAAAAGCGCCGCGGCTGTCAGAACGAGGGACAGGGAAACAAGCATCAGAAACGCATTAGCCAGGATGCGGGATGCCTCTTTTTCATTTTTCTCTCCGAGCCGGATGCCGAGCAGCGGTGCGCCGCCGACCCCGATGAGAGAGGAGAACGCGCCGATCATGGTGAGAATGGGACCGCAGACGCCGACACCAGCGAGCGCCAGATCACCGACAGAGGCAATGTGGCCGATGTACATACGGTCTACAATGCTGTACAGAACACTCACGAACTGTGCCAGCATGCTCGGAAAAGCAATACGGGGAACCAGCTTTCCGATCGGGTCGGTTCCGAGATGGTTTACAGTTTTCATAGAAAAATACCTTGTCGTTTTTTAGGTTTGGGAACAGACAGCAAAAAACATGCCCGAAACAAAATCCGGAAGACTTTGTTTCGGACATGCCGCTTTTGGTCTGTTCTAATAGATCAGCTGACAGAAAAATTATTCAGCAAGAGTGGTCAGATCTACTTTGAAATCGTCAGATCCCTGTCCGTCTACGGTGTAGTAAGCGGCTCGCTGCTCTGCGTTCAGGTAGATTTTGATCTCGCCTTTTAATCCGTTTGCTTTTACTTCTTTTTTGATGACTGCTTCGAGGTCTTTCATAGATACTTTTGTCTCGAAGATCTCAAGAACGGTATCAGATACTTTTGTCATTTTACGTGGGGTTTTGGTTGCTTCTGCCATGGTTTCCGTGGTCTCCTTTTTTATTGCTTTTTTAACGGTTTCTTTTTTGGTTGCTTTTTTCGGCTCTTTTGCAGCTTCTGCTTTTCCTTCGGCTGCTTCTGTATGTAAGGTTTTTTCAGTCGTTGGTTTTACTTCTTTTGCCGGTGCCGCTGTCTTTACAACGGTTTCCGCTGTTTTTGCAGCTTCTGCAGCCTGCTGTTTCGCTTTGGCCATTTTTTTCATGGTTCTTTTATTCATTTTATTCACTCCTCTATGCGATATCTCTAATAAATTACCATGTTTTTTGCCTTCTGTCAAATTTAAATTCGAGAAAACAGCGGCTTTAGGATTGTACACGGCGGAGCACAGAAAAGATTTTTTCAGAATCCCAGATCTGCGGAACAGGGTAGGTGGGATTTGCTTCTTTTAAAGCACGGCGTGCTATTTCTGTGTAATCATTCGGCGAAAGGTGTGGCAGAGTGGATGGAATGTCAAACGAATCGCGCATAGCCTCGATAGCTGCAATCATCCGCTCAGCCTTTTCAGAAACGGTATCTCCGCCGAGAGAAAGCGCATCGGCGAGAACGGCAAGTTTAGGCGCAATGCAGGAACCGTATTCGCGCAGAACAGCAGGCAGCAGAACCGCGTTGGCTCTTCCATGCGGAATGTGGTACAGTGCGCCGACGGCGTGGGCAATGGCATGGACGTAGCCGACAAAGTTGTTGGTAAAAGCGAAACCGGCCAGGTACGATGCATGAAGCATTTCCTGCCGTGCAGCAAGATGGGTGCCGTCGCGCCAGACTTCGGGCAGGGCATGGAAATTTTCGCAGACTGCCTCGATGGATGCATTCTGCACGCTGCGGGAGGCGAAGAGGTTCAGAAAAGCTTCCATGGCATGGGTCAGGGCATCCATACCGGTAGAAGCTGTTAAGCCCTTAGGCATAGAAGACATCATATCAGGATCGACAACAGCAATATCAGGAATGTCATTAGGGTCAACACATACGAATTTACGTTTCTTCTCTACATCGGTAATAACGTAATTGATGGTTGATTCAGCACCTGTACCACCTGTTGTTGGAACGGCAATTGTGAATACAGTACGTTTCTTGGTAGGAGCTACACCTTCAAGTGAACGTACATCAGCATATTCCGGATTATTGATAATGATACCGATGGCTTTGCCTGTATCCATGGAAGAACCGCCGCCAATAGTGATCATACAGTCAGCACCGGACTCCTGAAAAGCTTTTACACCATGCTGTACATTTTCAATAGTCGGGTTTGGTTTGATATCAGAATATAAATAGAATGCAATACCGTTTTTCTCTAACAAATCAGTTACTTTTGAAGTTACTCCAAATTTTACAAGATCAGGGTCAGATGCAACAAAAGCTTTCTGGTATCCTCTTGATGTGATAAGTCCGGGAATTTCATTGATCGCACCATGTCCATGATAAGAAATTCCGTTTAAGACGAAACGATTTACTGCCATAAAACATACCTCCAAATTTAATAGTAATATACCTTCTCTGTTATTTACATAACACATATAGTATACAATTCTGAAAAATATTGGACAATGGGAATAATAGACAAAATAATGAAACCAAATTAAATAAAATGACGAAAAATAAAAGACGCGTGTATGAAGTGAAAATTGTTTTTCTATGAAAAATATATTATACTTTGGATGATACTATTTTGTAGAACAGAGTTCTGTTTCCTGAATGAAAGGACAACATGATGAGAAAAATATTAATTACAGGCGGAACGACTTTTGTCAGCAAATACGCGGCTGAATATTTTTTAAAGGCTGGATTAAAAGAAGTAGCGGTATGGTATCTTGAAAACGAAGCAGAAGTAAACAAAAAGCCATACTTTGATTATCTTGATGCCAATTTAGCATGATCATTATATGAAAAATTTTAAAATAATAAATTAATGGAAAGTGTAAATTTATGATATATTTGGAAACGGATCGTCTTATTTTGAGAGATTATACGATTGATGATTTTGAAGCATATTACAAATTAAAAGCAGATCCTCAAACAATGTATTATTTACAGGATATACAGTTACATTCGTTTGATGAAGCCAGGAGTGATTTTGAGCATGTTATGGCTGATATGGCAGCACCAGATCGGAAATATTATTTTCTGCACATGGAGTTGAAGGATACTCATGAGCAGGTTGGCAGTATTGGTTATACTGTTGTGGCGAATACTCCGGTTGGTAAGATTGTCCATTTAGGATATTTTACATATCAGAAGTTCTGGGAAAATGGGTATACTTCAGAGGCTTTAAAGAAAGTTCTGGAATATGCATATACAGAAAATAATGTATATCGCGTAACAACTGGCTGTCTGGCGGAAAATAAAGGTTCTGAAAGGGTTATGCAGAAGAACGGACTGATCAAGGAAGCCCAACATATTGATTATGAGTGGCATGATGGTAAATTGAAAGATCGTTTGGAATACAGGTTACTCAGAAAAGAGTGGGAACGATTGTAAAGTTGCAGGAGAAAGTATATGAAAAATAAGTGTAAATCTTCCGTTTCCATCATAGGCGGTGCAGATGGACCAACAAGCATATTCATAGCTGGTAAGTCAGACAAAAGACCGCTGAAGGTGAGAATAAAAAATGCCATATATAAATGTAAACGTAAAAGAGTAGAGAAGAGAATCGTTGCAGGTTCCCATACACTAAATGAAGTAGTAGAATATGCAAAGAATCGTTATGGATTAGTAGAAATGAACACGGATAAGAGGCAATACCGTGAGCAGAGAGACTGCTTAAAAGCAAGCCTGGTCATACAGCATAAACCGGAGTTACTGGGAGAAATGGCAGACATTAGCAAGCCGGATATGTCTAATGAAAAGTCGCTACGAGAGTACATTCGTAAAATGGAAGAACGAAGTAAAAAGGCTGCACAGATTCCAGACCATGAGATTCCCATGGATTATCACATATATGAGAGAAGGACAGGCGATGCCCGCCTTGAAGTCGAAGTAGATTATGTCTGGAATATTTTTGCAATGTCATACTCAGGCAATAAGAAAGTAATGAAGCATTTTCAGAAGATTTCCAGAGACTTATACAGTTACTATGGAGTAAATGAAGCTGATATCAGGGATAAAACTCAAAGATATTCTAAGCTGGTGACAGCATTATGTACATAAAAATGCTGTTTCCTGAATCTTCCCGGAGTCTCGCCGTAGTACTTTTTAAATGATTTTGTAAAGCTGTATTGATCGGAAAAATGCAATCGACTGGCTATTTCGGATATGGAATTATCAGGATCTGATAAGAGCTGGATAGCATGCGTCATACGGCACTTGGTCAGATATTGTTTAGGACTCATTCCTATATGAAAATGAAAATAGCCGGAAAAATATTTTTCACTCATGGACATAAACTCAGCCATTTCTCTGACAGTCAGATTGCTTTCCACATGATCAGAGATAAAGTCTAACAGGGAATGCAGGCGCTGGTCGGATACAGAGTCGGAAGAGGCGTGGAATGGAAGTTGTGTCCCAAACTGACTGGATATATCTGCAAAAAAATTCAGAAAAGCCGCGTACAATTTAAGATTGTGAGCATCCTCATTATCACAGTAGGCAGTATATTCATTACAGAATCTGGTTGATATTTCTTTAACAAAATCGTTCGTATATAGGCCTGCGGTAGACTCCTGCGTCAAAATATCTATGACATTACCGGAGGATATTGAGAAAAAAGTAACAAGAAAATAACAATGGTCATCATCATGACACCATGCTTTGTAGGTATCTCCGGGATGGAATAAAAGCACATCTCCTTCTTTTGCATACAGAGTCTGATCATTTATTTGCAGGGCCAGTCCCCCGGAAATAATATTCCATATAGTGTAGTCACACTTTGTCTTTCTTTCCACCCAGTCTTTTTCATGGTAAGAAATACGGCAGAACTTTATATTGATTGTCAGATTGATAATATCCATGTTCACCTGCTCCTTTTCTTTGATTATAGAAAATATTTGCATAATGTCAATAATCCCATTACCTTTTGACAAAAATCCATACCTGACAACATTGCCCAAACTGTATCTTTGGATTAGCATAGACGTATAGACCATCCATACAGGAGGAAAAGAAAATGATACGTTTATTTGAACAACACAACATCAGGAAGCAGAGGGAACTGGACGGCATATGGAGTTTTAGAACAGAGGAAGGTGCAGAATACAGGATTCCCGTACCGGGGTGTTGGGAGCAGAATCCAGAACTCTTGAATTACAGAGGCAAGGGAACTTATACCAGAAAAGTTTATATTCAGGAAAAGACCAATATCAGGCTGGAATTTAAAGGGGTAAGCCATACGGCAGATGTATATTTTGATGATGAATTTATTGTGCACCATTACAATGCATTTACTGCCTTTTGCGGTATCATTATGAATGTAGAGCCAGGGGACCATGTGATTCGGGTGGAGGTAGACAACAGCTTCAGTGAAAAATCTTCCCTTCATGTTCCCAATGATTATTATACCTATGGAGGCTTTAACAGGACGGTAGTTCTGGAGGAGATTAAGGATGTTTATTTGAAAAATATCCATTTTGAACCGCATAAGGATAAAGATGGATGGAAAGCTAAAATCAGCATTGATGTGGAAAATCTTTCGGATGAAGAGAAAAACGCAGAGGTTACAATAACACTGGCAGATAAAATCTTCCATGTGAACGGACTTTTGGAGGGGAAGAGCATAGCCATATTAGAGTTGGTGGAAAGCTTTGAAAATGTCAGGGAATGGTTCGTATTAAAGCCGGAATTATATCTTTTGAAAGCCGAACTTAAATGTGATGGTGTAGTAATGGATGATTTGACTGATAGAGTAGGTTTCAGGGAAGTGGAAGTAAAAGGAAGAAGACTTTTGTTAAATGGCAAAAGTGTTTTCCTGAAAGGTTTTAACAGACATGAGGATTATGGGACTTTAGGAAGTGCGGTTCCTTTTCAGGTTATGATGCAGGATCTGGATATGATGAGAGAAATGGGAGCAAATGCCGTTCGAACCTGTCATTATCCAAATGATGAGCGATTCCTGGATTTGTGTGATGAGAAGGGTATGTTAGTCTGGGAGGAGAATCACGCAAGGGGATTTGATCTGGAAAAGATGATGAATCCACACTTTGATGAACAGTGCAGGGATTGTATTGATGAAATGATCTATCAGCATTTTAATCATCCGTCTATTGTGATTTGGGGCATTTTGAATGAGTGTGCCAGTGAAACAGAAGAAGGGCGTCAAAAATACAAGATGCAATATGAGCAGATCAAATCCCTTGATACATCAAGACCGACAACTTCGGCAACCTGCAGGCACTTTAAAGATATCTGTCTGGATCTGCCGGATATTGTTTCTTTTAATATGTATTCAGGGTGGTATGAAGACATTTCTGTAAAAGAAAAGCATGAAAAGGAAATGGCATGGATTGATGCTGCGGTTGAGAAAGAAAAGCCTGTAATTGTCAGTGAATTTGGGGCGGCTGCAATATATGGCTTCAGGGATAGAGGACACTGCAAATGGAGTGAAGAGAGACAGGCTGATGTAATAAGGGAAAATCTGGAAGTATATAAGGAAGATAACAGACTTACCGGAACCTTTATCTGGCAGTTTGCAGACTGTAAGGTTACAGAAGAAGAGTGGTTCTCTACGCGGGCAAGATGTCATAATAATAAGGGTGTCGTAGATGAGTATCGAAGACCCAAAGAGGCATATGATGTGGTGAAAGAATACTTTAATCAGATGCCGGAAGGGTATGACGAATTATGATAAAACTTAATTATGCAGAATACGATAGCTGCAGTCCTGACGATAAGAAAAATACATACAGAGAATGGTTGATAAATGCTCAGCTCTGGGTGAGGACAAAGTAGTTGTCCCCAAAGGAAACATAAAATAGGAGAAAATGATTGTTTACCACGTGACATAATTATGCTATAATAATAGCACAATATGAGAAAAGTGAGGTGTCTATTATGCCAACAATTATGCCAATTAGAGATTTAAGAAATACCAGTGAAATTTCAGAATTAGCACATAGAAAGCAGGAACCAATCTTTATTACAAAAAATGGATATAGTGATTTGGTGGTAATGAGTGCTGAATTATATGAACGTTTTGCAAAGATAAATAGAATTGACCAGGCTAT
>ENA-ORNF01003061-ORNF01003061.1-human-gut-metagenome-genome-assembly--contig:-NODE-3061-length-11509-cov-2.363105_pt1 | contig 11509 bp, 9 predicted proteins | sample MGYA00242110_ERZ509012 | MGnify/ENA primary metagenome ERZ509012 (study PRJEB26280, sample SAMEA2338714) | human gut metagenome | biome: human gut; feature: human-associated habitat; material: faeces... | reverse complement strand
GCTCATCGGAAGGTCGGTTGCCGAGAAGCTACCGAAGAAGGAGGTCATCAGCGCGGCGACCGTGCTTTTCATACTGCCCGTTCTGCCGAGCAATGTGAGAATGAATTTCGGCTCGTGTCCGATCTGACGGAGAAACTCATTCAGCGGAGAGAGGAACACAAGCGCGATGCAAGGATAGGTGATCTCCATCGGGATAAGGTCAAGACGGAAGAACCCTGCAAGCTCGGCGTAATCGAAATCCTTGACGTTGGCATCAAGGAAGTAGCGCTTCTGCTTTCCTTGAAGCTGAACGTCGTAAGCTCCGACGCCGGGCATCAGATATTCCCACTTGCCATCAACCTGCTTCCACCCTGTAAAAGTGAAGATGGATTTCTTGGTGGCAAATCTTGCCGTGCTTTTCATTGCGTGGCGCACGTGCTTTTCCACTTGGGGGATGATCTCAAGATCGAGGGAGGCATCAAGATGGTTATGAAGCCAATCCATCTTTTCAAGCTCGGTAGCGTCGATCTCGAATTCGGGAAGCGGACGACTGTATTCGTCCACACCTCCGATGCGGTATTTGCGTGTCAGCTCTGTGCCGTCGTCGATGGTCAGCTCGCTGACGATCTTGGGTGCGAAATTACAAAGTCTTACGTAGAAATTACCTTGCTTCGTGATATGCACCTTGCAAAGACATCCGTTCACCTCTTCATAAGGCGATGAGTAGACGTCTTGTGTGTCCGACAACGCGGACGGGGTTTTGTTAGTAGATTCACTCATTGGAATCTCCTTTCTGCCTTATGGCGTAAATTTATTTGCAAACAGAAAAGCTCCCCGAATTGCTTCGAGGAGCTTTTCTGTAATTGCCGGTTGTGAGATTATGGGAGTAGTATTTATGTTACCACTCACTATATTTCCACGCTCGATGTCACGCAAAAGAGGGCGTCTATGGGGCGTATTTCTCCCCATTTATAAGGGCTTCTTTTGGCTTTTGAGGCGTGAAAATATCTTCCGAGGGTAAACGTACCACCCACCCGTGAAGCGCTGAAAAGGGCGTACATCGGGCAGGATTATGGGAGTAGTATTCACTTTACTGTACCTATTGAAAAATTCACAAAATTATGATATAATGATAAAAAGAACCACGAACAGGAGGCGAAACAATGTCCCATATCCGTTATAAAATACATACCATATCCGCGCAGGCATTGATCGCCTACGCCAAAGGATATAACGCCGAGCCCGACCGCTATCATTACCATCTGAACAAGCGCGAGACCGAAAGCACCATTGTACGGCAGGGCGAGACCTACCAAGAGGACAACGCGATCTTCTTCCAAGCTATGTGCGCCGTCAAGGGTGACGATTACAAGCACTCGGCTCCTGATACCGTGCTTGATGACCTTTCCGACGTCATCTTTTACGTGGACTTCAAGGGCATCTTTGACCGAAGCGACAGCAGCCCGAGAATTGCTACAAGGCAGAAGAAGGCAGAGAGTATGTTCCGCCCCGAAGGTATCTTCCTTGACTTCGGTAACGGTGAGGCGCAGTATTTCGCCTTTGAACGCTCGGCAAGTATGAGCCGTAATGCTCGCCTTGCCTTTATCCGCGCCGACGTATACGGTAAGGTGCACTCACGAATGACTCTTGATATGCAGATCGGAGATTGTCAGCTCTCCAAGCTCTACGCTTATAACGGTCTGATGTTTTCAAGCGGAACGAGAATTGAAGCACCGAACCTTTGGAAGAATCACAGCATCGTTGTTATCGATAACCCCAAGGAAATTGTAAGGGGCGTGAACGTTATTACCGTGGAGGATGCCACGGGCGAAGGCAATGTCCGTAAATATGAGCGCGTCGAAACCAAGACCAATATCAAGGTCACGCTGTTTGACGGAGAAGGTCTTATCTCCAAGGAGTTTTCGGAGCAGATCGACCAAGATCTTTCAAAGCATCACGAGCACCATTCCTTCCAAATTCGTATGCCATATATCAAGGGTATGGTTCACGAGGTGGATTTCCGCAGGCTGCTCACAAGCGTCGGCATCACTATGATCAAGGACATTTGGGGCAATCCCCATCCTGTCAGAGAGATCAATCTGATTCTGACCAAGAGCCAACTGAAGGGCTTTGGATGGCTTGAGGAAAGCGGATACCATTGGTTCAAATATATCCGCGTGTGTGAAATGTACCGCCACGCGCTCTACGTGACGGGTATCAGCAAGGCTGAACCCGAGGAATTGACCGAGCTGAACTATCAGTTCTTGAATACAATTTCGATGAAAGCAGAGCTGTTCCGTCCCGATGATCTGCCTCTCGGTTGGAATCATAGTCCCGACGACGAAGAACGTAATTGGCTGACCAAGGCGACCGAGCAGAGATATTACGATCTCGTTGCCGACGAAGACTATCGCCGTGAGATGTTCCGTGAACGTGAGGTCTATTGGTTTGCTACGAAGAAGAAAAAGGAAAGCAAGCTCGCAGACCTGCTTTACGTAAACCCCTTGTTTATAAACGAATCATATTATCAGAACGAGCTTGACGCTCTTGCAGAAAAGGTACTGAAGAACTATGCCGTCGGCAAACTCTTGATCGCCGGAGATAACCGTTTCCTTTCAGCTGACCTCATTTCCTTTCTGTATTATCTCGTTCAGCCTTATGCAAGCGTGAGCGAAAAGGCATACCGCTTGCAGATGTCACTTCTGAATAGCGTTCTCAAGGACTCGGAGATTTACGCGCCGGGTGCCGCATACGATGCCCAAGACCGTTATACCTTGCTCCGCAATCCGCATATTGCACGGAACGAGGAGGTATTGGTAGTACCTGCAGAGGAAGCAGAACACAGCTTACGCGACTTATACCTATCTCATTTGACCGACGTGGTTATGGTATCTCCCACTGCGCTCATTGCTGAACGCCTTGGCGGTGCGGACTACGACGGCGATATGATAAAGACCATAGCCGAGCCGATACTGAACGATTGCGTGATGCAGAACTATGCAGGGGGAGATTATGCCATCACACATCAGACCTCGCTACCGCTTTTGCAAATACCGTCAGCCGATCCGCTGATACACAACGCTAACGATTGGCACGCCCGCTTTGAAGCGATCCGCAATACCTTTTCTTCCCGTGTCGGTCAGATCTCCAATGCGGCACTTGACCGTAGTATCATTGCCTACGATGAGAACATCGACTCCGAGACCAAGGAGAAATGCAGACAGGAAACAGAAACCCTTGCCATCCTTACGGGACTTGAGATCGACTCCGCAAAAAGCGGTATCAAGCCCGATCTGTCTGAATATCTCAGCAAAAAGAAGGTAAAGCGAAGCAGTTTCCTTAAATACAAGACCATTCTTGAAAGCTCGGAGGAGCGCCGTCCGTGGTATGAGCCTACCTTTGACGAGCAATTCAAGGAATATTTCGGCTCGACCGATTGGCAGGGTGTCAGCTCCAATTTGGAGAAGCTGCCGTATTACGCGCAGATGCTCAAAAAGAACACTCCAAAGGCAAAGCGCAAGCCTGCCAAGGCATCCGAGCTTTTCATCTTTGCCACCGAGCAGGGGTGGGAGAAGAAGCTTGATCCCGATATCCTTGAACGTATCAAGGCTCTTGTTGGAACGTATGAGAGCTGTCTGAAGCGCATCCGTGCAAGTCAGCACCTCCCGAACGCCAAGGCAAAGAAAAAAGGCATTAACCGCGTCCTGTTTATGCGTGACGAGGAAAACACCTACGATGCCGACGAGCTTTACGCTCTGTTTGTCAATCTCCCTGCTGACCGTGTGAGCGAGATCCGACGTGCGATACGCGAGGAGAAGTGGCACTTTATGACCGAGGATGAGAGAACTTTGTTCCTCTGCAAGTATCTGCCCGAGGATGAATTTACCGAGTATTACGATCTGTTCTCGGATTTCCGTTGCGGCGGTTACCGTTTGCTCGGAGATCTGATTATGGATACCGATAACGATAATATACATCAAAATCGAGCAAGGCTGCACTATGAGGGTGACTCACCCGAAATGACGGCTCTGCTCAAAGCCTATACGGATAAGAACTACGGTACAAATTACCGCGAGGCGGTTGCCAAGAAGTGCTTGGAGCTTGTCAAGGGCATTTGCAAGCCTGCTACGGCGGTCAAGTACGTTGTGGCTCTCAATAAGCGTTCATTCCTTTGGGACGTGCTTTGGGAATCCGTTGAAAAATTTGCGCTAAAGAAGGAGGTTGACCGAAAGTGACCAACGAATGGAACGAATATAAAGCCTATATCGGTCAGCCGACCTATACCGTATCAAACGGTAAGGATACCGCCTTTCTCGGCAGGTTCACCACCGAAATGATCAAGGATTTCAAAGGCTTTGCGCGTATTTTCACCATCCTTGCCCGTGGGTATCTCTTTCATAATGCCGACAGCTCGCTGAAGAGCGGTGATCCGCGTGAACGTATCGAGTACGCCCGGCGCGCTCTCTGTGCGTGGTGCAGTATGCCCGACAAAAAGAAAAATGCCACTCCAAATGCGGAATGGCAATTCAAGGTCAGCTTTCCCGAATATCACGAGGAATTTCCGGAGCTTGTGAACGTAGACGGCGCAGGGTGGTATTACCGCCACGTTCACGCCGTCGCGGATTTTATATCCGCAAACAGAACCAAGGTCAACAAGCACATCCATTGTCTTGCGGAAAGGATGAAGCAGTGGGAGGAAAGTTGGAGCGATAAGGTTAAGCAATACCAAGTGCCGATCTTCACGGGAACTACCCGCGCGGAGTGGGCGTTGTCCTTTGATGCCGTCATTGCCGATGCCTTGGAACTTGGTGCTCTGCGCCGCGAGTCGGTTAAGCTTACATACGAGCAGATGGCATATATCGAAAGCATCCAACCCCTCGGCGTTCCTCTGAACGTGCTGACCACCATTGCAGAATACTATAGCGCCAACAAGCCTTATGACAGCGATTGGTGTGTCCTGCCTGTAAGCAACATCGAAGCCTACCTTGGTAGCTCTGCGCTGAATAAGCAGTATATGAATAAGATACCTGCCGAGTTTATGCAGAAGAAGGAAACGAGTTATGGTATAAGTGTTTGTAAGATAACAATATAGGAGAAATTAGTTATGACTAAAGATCTAATGTATCTAATTGATGAAATAATTAAAACAGATAAGTTTTGGCGAGTAAATTACTATATTCGATCGATGAAAAAAGCCCCTCACGGAGGCGTAATAAGAGTTTACTCCCCCAACCTTTATTTGAAATACTATCCTTTTGAACCTTGGACATTTGTAGCTAAAAGTAGCACCGAAATCCCATATTTTATGGAGGAGATAGTGTGTGAAGCATCTACTCTTTACGAAACTTGTGATCAACTCGACTTGGAAGAATTATTTCAATATTGTTTTTCTGTGGAGAATTGGTACACAGGAATTAGACTTTTAAAAACCAAGGATGAACACATTGAACTTAATAAAAAATATCAAGGTTGTCTTTTGTGGAGAATTTTACAGAATAATGAGAAAATTAGTGATTTCTTTGAAATTGAACCTCAATATGCAATGTACGCGCTTGTACTTGCATTGCTAAAGGATAAGACTATTGAAATCGAAGATTTGGATACTGTTAAAAAACACGAGCAGCTGCAAGCTCCTTATAACAAATATGGGTTGACAAGAACAGATAATATTGAATTCCGTAGACAAGGATTTATATTTAACAAGGAACATCGTTTTCTTAAATTTTGCAAACTCTAAAAACGGAGTGTAATTTGTTGTGACAGCGGTGCTGTTAGGGAAAGCTCGCTTCAACTTGCTATAATAGCTACTTTGATATTTTTTGTCGATCTCCGAAAGACAGCTCAACAAGAATACGAGTCGGTATTGGTTGAATCAAGAGAAGGTATTCCACTCACAAAAGAGGAATTTTACAAAACCGAGGAGATTATTTCATCTGCTGTGAAAGCCGGACAAGGTAAGCTTACCGGTACGAAAATCAACAAAAATATTAGGGATCAAATTGGAAGTTCTATGAGAATGAAGCACCGGTTACTATTGCTGGTTTGAACGGTCAGAACCTACCTTCTGAAAATCATGAGATAAGATTAATATTTAAAGCTGAACCTGGAAGAATCTTTGTCGGTGGTGATATATCTCAGTAGGAACCTAAAATAACTGCTCACATCTCTCAGGACTCTAATATGTTGGCGGTGTTTAGAGAAGGAAAAGATATCTATGCGTCCATAGCTCAAAGTATATTTCATAATAAGTATGAGGATAACCTTGAGTTCTTCGACCCCGAGAAAACAAAAATCAATCTTGAGGGTAAGAAAAGAAGAAAAGTCGGAAAAGTAATTATTCTTACCACCATGTACGGTATGAGTGCCGGAACTGTAGCGCGTAAGCTTAAACTTAAGGATAAAGATGAAGCTCAAGCAATAGGAATTTTTCTTTTTTAGAGGTTGTTGTGATGTGATTTTTGTAATTTTCGAGTGCGTAAATGCGTGGAATGTGTGCGAAACCGTTGATTTTTTGCGGGTTTTATCTTTCGATAAAATATCTAAAAATAGATACAAACCGACGATAAACAATCATAACTGATTGACAAATAGATGATATTATAGTATAATAAGTCAAATTGCCATCTCGGACGATGAATACGAAGAACTCTTGCAATACGTTCGTGATAAGGTTAAAAACTCATATGTTCAAAACATAATAATTAAAGGTGTCATTAAGATGGCACAGAATGATGAGGAAAGCATCCAGCAGGAGCTTTGCGAGTACGTTATAACCAAAGAACTCCGCAGACACTTCAGCGCATTCTTCAATAACTATGAAAATAAGTTGGTGAAAACAATATGAAAAAAAGCACAAAGGTTAAGATTTTTTCAATAATCGGCTTTGTAATATTCTTCTTTCTTCTAATGCTTTTTCTTCTTTCTGACGAGAACATTGAGATTATAAAAAGCGTTTTTTCAGACGAGGTGTCGGGCGACGAGGTACACGATGTTCTGCACGGACTTGGCATAAGGGGCTACGCGACGGTATCTATTCTTGCAATGCTTCAGGTTATCTTGACTTTTCTTCCCGCAGAGCCTGTGCAGGTTATCGCGGGCCTTGCCTTCGGATTTCCCGTCGGACTTCTTCTTTGTACTATCGGAGTTGTGGTCGGAAATACTGCAATTTATATTCTTTATCACGTATTTGGTGACAGACTTGATCAGTATTTTGACAGAAAGCTGCATTTTGATTTTGACAAGCTCGGAAAGTCGGGGAGAATAACTCTCACGATATTTCTTCTTTATTTTCTTCCCGCCATTCCTTACGGAATGATTTGCTTGTTGGCGGCAACGATGCGAATGAGGTATCCTCGATATATAATCGTTACGACGCTCGGTGCAATTCCCTCGGTTTGTATAGGCGTCGGCCTTGGGCACATTGCAGTTTCAACAAGCTGGATACTTTCGGTTTCGACATTCGCGGTGCTTGTTATCTTGCTTGCGATTCTTATGAAGAAAAAGGACGTTCTGTTTGAAAAGCTCGACAAGGTTATGACTAAAGAAAAAGAGCCTTATTCTTCTAAAAGCACGGTAAGAAGCTACAGCAAGATAAAGCTTGATATAGCATACGTGATAAGCCGTATAATTTTCTTTTTCAAGGGCATCCGCGTAAAGTATACGAGCCGTGTCGGAAAGGTCGGCAAAATCGAAGCTCCGGCTATAGTTCTTTGTAATCACGGAGCGTTTGTTGATTTTGCCTATGCAGGCTCGCTTCTTCGTAAAAATAGTCCCAATTTCCCCGTTGCAAGACTTTATTTCTATAAAAAATCATTCGGCAATCTTTTAAGAAGCTTCGGCTGCTTTCCTAAAAGTATGTTTACGATTGATATAGAGAGCGTTAAAAACAGTATGCGCGTTCTCAAAAACGGCGGCGTGCTTGCTATGATGCCTGAGGCAAGGCTTTCAACCGTGGGAGAATTTGAGGATATTCAAGCGGGAACTTATTCATTCCTCAAAAAATCCGGTGTTCCAGTTTACAGAATAAAAATCTCGGGCGACTATCTTGCAAAGCCAAAATGGGCGGATAAAATGCGCCGCGGCTCTCTTGTTGAAGCCGAGCTTGATTTGCTTTTCTCAAAGGAAGAGCTTGAAGCTTTAACGCTGGAAGAGATAAAAACACGTACGGAAAAAGAGCTTTATTACAACGAATTTGAGTGGTTAAAAACGCGTCCGCGTGTAAAGTACCGTTCAAGAAAAATGGCAAAAGGACTTGAAAATATACTTTCAAAATGCCCGATTTGCAAAAAAAATATACATTATCGACTCAAAATCGTGACATTTTCTGTAAAAATTGCGGTAAAGTTGCAAGCATTGATGAACGCTATAATTTCGTTTCAAATAAGCCGTTTGCAAATTTTGCCGAATGGTATAAGTGGCAGAGCGAGGAGCTTCGGCGCGAGATAAAGGGTAATCCTGATTACGCGCTTACAAGCGAGGTTACTTTAAATCATCCGTCGCTTGACGGAAAAACGTTTTTAAGAGTTGCGGGCGAGGGTGTATGCACGCTTAACCGTGAGGGACTTCGCTACGTCGGCACAGAGGACGGCGAAGCGGTGGAAAAGCTTTTCCCAATTACTGAAATTTACCGATTGCTTTTCGGAGCAGGTGAGAATTTTGAAATTTACCAAGGCCGTCAAATGTATTTCTTCGTACCGCGAGAGCCGAAAAGCTCGGTTGACTGGTATATAGCATCAAAAATACTTAAAGACGAAAAATAATCTTTGCCGAAATCGGCAAAAGGGGGACATTATGAATTCAAACAAAACCGATACTGCCAAAAAGGAAAAAGCATTTTCAAACATAGGGCTTCAATCATTTTTAACCGTCGTTATTATTCTGGTTTCCATTCTTATATTAAGCGGAGCGCTTTCATACTTCGTTCCGCAGGGAAGCTTTGAAAGAAATGAGGACGGAGCAATTATCGTAGGAAGCTACTTTGAAAAAGGTATAGGCGGTATCGCTCCTTGGCGCGTTCTTACAGCCCCGTTTAGAGTTTTCTTTTCAGAGGACGCTCTTACCGTTATAATGATAAGCGTATTTCTTCTCGTTATGAGTGGAGTTTTCAATATGCTTGATAAAACGGGCGGAATTAAGGTTTGTATAGGCAGACTGATGCATAAGCTCAAGGATAAGGGCGGCCCTGTCGTTTGCTTTACCGTACTTATATTTATGCTGTTCGGAAGCTTTTTCGGAATGTTCGAGGAGCTGGTAACGCTTCTTCCCCTCGTTATCGTATTTATGCTTTCAATGGGTATGGACTCGATGACGGGACTTGGCGCTTGTATGCTCGCTGCTTGCTTTGGATTTTCCGCAGCTATAACAAACCCCTTTTCAGTAGGACTTATCCCTGGTGTTGTTGAAAATCAGGGAATAGTAATAAGTGTTTTTTCGGGTGTGTGGCTGAGAATTGTTTTCTTTGTAATAATTTATTTCACGCTTTGTGCCTTCCTTATGCTTCACTTGAAGAAGATTGAAAGAAATCCTGAGCTTTCCTTAAGCTACGAGCTTGACCTTGTTAAGCGAAAAGAGTTTAATAACGTCAAAAGCGAAAGCAGCGGCCACGACGATAAGCTTTTCCGCGTGTTTGGAATTTTCTTCATCGCGCAGATTGTTGTTCTCGTGCTTATAGCTTCCGTAAGAGCGCTTTCTGCTCTTGCAATACCGATACTTGCGGCAAGCTTTCTTATCGGTGGTATAATCTCGGGACTTATCGTTAGTGAAAAGAAGAGCGCCGCCTTTAAGTATATGTTAAACGGAGCTGTTGCAATGCTCCCCGCGGTTGTAATGATAGCCCTTGCTTCGTCTGTTAAGCTCGTTATGACCGAATGCGGAATTATCGACACGATAATGAACGGCGTAATCAATATTTTGGACGGAAAAAGCAAATTTTTAGCGATTCTTCTCATTTACTTTTTGATACTCTTCCTACAGCTCTTTATAGGCTCGGCATCCGCGAAAATAATTCTCTTTATGCCTATAATAATGCCTATTGCCGCGGCAATCGGACTTCATCCCGCAACGGTTGTTCTTGCTTACTGTATGGCAGACGGATTTACGGACGTTATTTTGCCGACAAACCCTGTGCTTTTGGTAGGTCTTTCTATGGCAAACGTTTCCTACGGAAAATGGGTAAAGTGGACCTGGAAGCTTCAGCTTATAGTTTTCGCAATAAGCATTTTAATGCTGCTTTTTGCGGTTGGAATAGGTTATTAATCGGGAGATATTTATGAAAAACAAAGCTTTTTTAAGCTCATATCCTTATGGAGTGTTATACTATAAGTGCAGTCGACAAATCCCCAAAAATCTGGTATAATAAGAGCAAGTAACCAGAAAGGAAGGAACAGAAGATGGCACGTTATAGCAAAGAGTTTAAGGCAGAGGCGCTGAAGCTATCGGATGAGCTCGGCGTGAAGAAAGCGGCATCGCAATTAGGCCTGCCGTATTATACGTTAGCAGATTGGAGAAACAACCGCAAGCACGCAGAGCCAGAGCCTGAACTGAGCGAAGTTGAGTTAAAAATACGAAACCGCGAATTGGAACGGGAAAACGCGGAATTGCGAGCGGCTAATGAGATATTGAAGGATGCACTGGGTTTTTTCGCCAAAGACCGGAAGAAGTGAAAACAAGCGAACGCCACAGATTTGTCGAGAAATATCGGCAGAAATACACCGTAAAAGAGATGTGCCAAGTTCTGAAGATCAGCGAATCTGGGTACTATCGGTGGCTGAGAAACCAAGGAAAGCAAACAGGCAGACAGCTTCTTCTGGTCAAGGTCAAGGAAATTGTAAACGAGCATCCCGATAATCAAAACTACGGTGTAGATCGGATTCTTCTGGCACTACTTCAAAAAGGCATTCAGGTCAGCCGTCGAACGGTGTACCGAACCATGCAAGAGGGCGGTATGCTACATAAAAAGCGCACGCCTCGCGGCATTACCAAGGCAACAACCGAGGTTCAAGAGCAGGAAAATCTGATCAAACGGGATTTTCATGCAGATAAACCCTTGAAAAAGCTACTTACGGACATTTCTGAAATCCAGTGCGTCGATGGGAAACTGTACGTATCGCCTGTTTTGGATTGCTTTTCCGGAGAAATTCTCGCATTGGAAATGCGGGACAACATGAAGAAAGAACTTTGCATTGATACAGTTCGTCAGCTCCAAGCCCGGTACGGCAAGCTCTTGCATGGGGTCATTCTGCACAGCGATCGCGGCAGTCAGTACACCAGCGAAGCGTTCCGCGAGGAGTTACGATCCCTCGGTATCACCCAGAGCCTCAGAGGCACCGGGCATTGCTTTGACAATGCCAGAATGGAGAGCTTTTTTGCTACCTTGAAGAAGGAGAAGATCTACCAAATCGCGGCATACAAGCTCACAAGAGCACAGGTCAAGACCATTATTTTCCGTTACGTTTTCACCTACTACAATCGCATCAGAATTTGTTCAGTAAACCCCGGCGGCTTGCCTCCTGTGAAGTACCGTGAGTGGGTC
>ENA-ORNF01003055-ORNF01003055.1-human-gut-metagenome-genome-assembly--contig:-NODE-3055-length-11517-cov-2.177107_pt1 | contig 11517 bp, 9 predicted proteins | sample MGYA00242110_ERZ509012 | MGnify/ENA primary metagenome ERZ509012 (study PRJEB26280, sample SAMEA2338714) | human gut metagenome | biome: human gut; feature: human-associated habitat; material: faeces... | reverse complement strand
AGACTTTTGCAGGGCATTTAGGCGACTCCTCATGAGCTTTTTCCTGCTCCGCGTACCACTCATTGAAACTGGCGACGATCACACGAAGCATACCTTGTTCGTTTTCTCCCAAAACAGCGTTATATCCGTCGTTCTGCATACGTTCTTTCAAAGCGTAAGCATTTGTTTTGTTCTTGAAACTGCCGATAACGACACTGTAACGTTTCAGTCTGCTTGCATCTTCACCTTGTGCAGCATTAATTCTTTCTGCGCGTGTACTGACGTTGGAAGTTCTCGGTTTAGAAACCGGAGTTACCTCTTCAACTACTTCCTCTTCTTCGACCACCTCGACCGGAGCTGTCGATTCTTTTTCTTTTGCTTGTTCGTAAGCAGCCTTATACGCACTCTGTTTAGGTTTACAAGAACCTAATGCTAAAACCATACATATGGAGGCTCCAAATAACCAAATCTTATTCATACTGTTCAGTTCTTAAATTAATGGGACAAAGATATAAATTATATTTTGTACTTTCGTGCCCAAAACACAATATATTATAAACTACATGAATAAATCTATCGGAACAATGATTATGGCAACATCTCTACTGTTAGGTGCTTGCAATCCGGCTACGGATGTGAACGTGAAGGAGACCGGTGATAAGAACCTTATCGGGAAGTCGGACATCCGGATCAAAGACGGTCGCATGACCCCGGAAGCTTTGTGGGCCATGGGACGTATCGGCGGTATGAACGTATCTCCGGACGGGAAAAAAGTGGTGTATACGGTGGCGTATTATAGCGTACCGGAAAACAAGAGCAACCGTGAGGTCTTCGTGATGAACGCTGACGGATCGGATAATAAGCAAATCACGAAAACCGGATTCGCTGAGAACGAGGCCGTATGGATCAAAGGAGGAACCAAGATCGCTTTCTTATGTAACGAGAGTGGTAGCAGCCAGCTTTGGGAGATGAATCCGGATGGGACGGACCGTAAGCGACTTTCCGATTATGACAAGGATATCGAGGGTTTCGCTTTCTCTCCCGATGAGAAAAAGGTCTTGTTTATCTCGCAAGTGAAAACCGTGAATAGTACCGCTGATAAATATCCGGATTTGGATAAGGCGACAGGTGTTATCATTACGGATTTAATGTACAAGCATTGGGATGAGTGGGTGACTACCGCTCCGCATCCTTTTGTCGCCGATTTCGATGGCAAATCGATCAGCAATCCTGTGGATGTAATGGAGGGCGAGTTGTTTGAGAGCCCGATGAAGCCGTTTGGCAGTATCGAGCAATTGGCTTGGAACACTACCTCGGACAAGATTGCCTATACCAGCCGCAAAAAGACGGGTAAAGAATATGCGATCTCTACGAATTCGGATATTTATGTATATGATCTGAATACGAAGCAAACGACCAATATAACGGAAGAGAACAAGGGATATGATACGAATCCCACCTATTCTCCGGACGGAAAGAGTATCGCTTGGCTAAGTATGGAACGTGATGGTTACGAGGCGGATCAAAATCGCTTGATGGTAATGAATCTGGAGACGGGTGAGAAAACATTCGTAAGCAAGGATTTTGACTCCAACGTGGATTCTTATTGCTGGAGCGCTGATTGCAAGCGTATCTATTTCACGGGCGTTTGGCATGGCGAGTCGCAGGTTTATCAGATAGACTTGGCGAATGGCAATAAGATTACCCTGCTGACCGAAGGTATGTACGATTACGCCTCTGTCGCTCTTCTGGGCGATAAGCTGATCGCTCAACGTCATTCCATGAGCATGGGAGACGAGATCTATTCGATCGATTTGACAGGGGATCATACGGTAACTCAACTTACGTTTGAAAACAAACATATTTACGACCAGCTTACGATGGGTAAGGTAGAGGAACGTTGGATGAAGACGACGGATGGCAAGCAGATGCTAACGTGGGTTATCTATCCGCCTCAGTTCGATCCGAATAAGAAGTATCCTACCTTGTTGTTCTGTGAGGGTGGCCCGCAAAGCCCTGTGAGCCAGTTCTGGTCTTACCGTTGGAATTTCCAGATCATGGCGGCTAATGACTATATTATCGTGGCACCGAACCGTCGGGGTCTTCCCGGATTTGGCTTGGAATGGAATGAGGCTGTCAGCGGCGATTATGGCGGACAATGCATGAAAGACTATTTCACCGCTATTGACGAGGTAGCCAAGGAACCGTATGTAAATAAGGATCGCTTGGGTTGTGTAGGCGCCAGCTTCGGTGGATTCTCCGTATATTGGTTGGCAGGTCATCATGATAAACGTTTCAAGGCGTTTATCGCCCACGATGGTATCTTTAATATGGAAATGCAGTATCTGGAAACGGAAGAGATGTGGTTCGCCAATTGGGATATGGGTGGAGCGTACTGGGAAAAGCAAAACGCTACGGCTCAGCGTACATTCGCGAACTCCCCGCATAAGTTCGTGGACAAATGGGATACGCCTATCCTTTGTATCCATGGAGAGAAGGATTACCGGATCTTGGCTAATCAAGGAATGGCAGCGTTTAACGCCGCGGTTCTTCGGGGTGTACCGGCCGAGTTGCTGATTTATCCGGATGAAAACCACTGGGTATTGAAACCGCAGAATGGGGTTCTATGGCAACGCACATTCTTTGAGTGGTTGGATATGTGGTTGAAGAAATAAAATTTGAAGGCCGTCCCCAAAGTATATAGCTTTGATGGACGGCCTTCTTTTCTCAACGCAATAACAAACTAAGCGATAGTAATATCCTTATCCAAATAAATATCTTGAATTGAATGAAGTAACTCCACGCCGTCTTTCATCGGACGTTGGAACGCCTTTCTTCCGCTAATCAGCCCCATGCCACCCGCACGTTTGTTTATGACAGCGGTGACGACAGCGTCTTTAAGATCTGAGGCGCCATGAGATTCCCCACCGGAGTTGATAAGCCCGACACGTCCCATATAATTATTAGCAACTTGGTAACGGCAGAGGTCGATCGGATGTTCTGTCGTTAACTCTGTGTACATCTTTTGATCGATCTTCCCGAAATTGATAGCGGTGAAACCTCCGTTGTTCTCCGGTAGCTTCTGCTTGATGATATCGGCCTTGATCGTGACGCCAAGGTGATTAGCCTGTCCGGTCAAATCGGCTGCCGCGGAATAGTCGATGCCATCCTTTTTAAAAGAGCTGTTTCGTAAATAGCACCATAATACGGTCGCCATACCTAGTTCATGGGCATACTCGAATGCGTCGGCAATCTCGACTAGCTGACGTCGGCTTTGCTCTGATCCGAAATAGATCGTGGCCCCTACAGCTACGGCGCCCATATTCCATGCTTCCTTCACCGTGCCGAATAAGATTTGATTGTAAGAATTCGGATAAGTAAGAAGCTCATTATGATTTAGTTTTACCAAGAATGGAATCTTATGGGCATATTTTCGTGCGACTGACCCTAGTATGCCGAACGTAGAAGCGACTGCGTTGCAACCACCCTCGATCGCTAATTTTACGATATTCTCCGGATCGAAATAAATGGGGTTTGGAGCGAAGGAAGACCCTGCGGTATGCTCGATATCTTGATCTACCGGGAGGATAGAAACATATCCGGTGTTAGCTAATCTTCCGTGCCCCAACAAGGTTTGCAGACTATTGAGAGTCTGTATGTTTCTATCTGAATTGACCCACACATCGTCCACGCAAGTGGGTGATGGAAGATGAAGCAGCGATTTATCAATAGTCTTACATACGTGATTTAAATAATAATCACTTTTGTCTCCTAATAAACTAATAATCTTAGATGTATCCATATAAATAAATATTTACTTAGTAAACAATCACTGTCAAAAATAAGTTCCATAGTTTTTATCGATTAACACATAGAATTAATCTATCGATGAATTATGGTAGTATCGGATAGTTTAGTTAATTTTGTGCCATACAACCAATAAAAATTTTGCGATATATGAAAAAGAAATGGATTTGCACAGTATGTGGTTATGTACACGAAGGTGATGAGGCTCCTGAGTTCTGCCCTCAATGTAAACAACCGAAAAGCAAATTTAAGGAATTAGTAGAGACAGAAGGTGCGTTGCAGTTCGTTGACGAACATGTACTAGGTGTTGCTAAAGGTGTAGACCCAGTGATTTTGGAAGGTCTGAACGCTCACTTTATGGGAGAATGTACCGAAGTTGGTATGTATTTGGCCATGAGCCGTCAAGCAGACCGTGAGGGTTATCCTGAGGTAGCTGAGGCATTCAAGCGTTACGCTTGGGAAGAGGCTGAGCACGCTGCTAAGTTTGCGGAGCTTCTTGGTGACGTTGTTTGGGATACGAAGACTAACTTGAAAAAGCGTATGGAAGCTGAGGCTGGCGCATGCGAGGACAAGAAACGTATCGCTACATTGGCTAAACAACAGAATTTGGATGCGATCCATGATACCGTACATGAGATGTGCAAAGACGAGGCACGTCATGGCAAAGGATTTGAAGGTTTATATAATCGTTATTTCAAGTAATTTAGAGGTATTAGTTATATGTTTTAAAGAGGGGCGTTCTGTGAAGAATGCCCTTTTTTGTATTTGATAAAGTAATTTTAGCCTTTCAAGAGAATAACGATACTATATTTTATGTACTTTTGTACACGTCAACCACAAGGAAAGATGCCGGAGTGGTCGAACGGGCCGCACTCGAAATGCGGTGAGCGGGTAACCGCTCCCTGGGTTCGAATCCCAGTCTTTCCGCTTGATAACTATAACTTATTCACGCAGAATACTAAATGAAGCATATCGATATTGCGATAATGTTTTATGAAATTTGCGATTTCCCTCATATCGTTTCTTAGTGCTACTTTTTGAGAGGGGATATTTGTGTCCCGTATGATGGAGTATACTTTGTCGAAGTTAAGGATATTGAAGGCGTATTCCTTACAAGCTATGGCGGCTTCGGTAGCATAACCTTTATGCCAGTATTCCGCCCTAAGCAAATAACCGATCTCCGGAACCTGTTGACCATTGAATTCTTGATAGGTGAGACCACATTGACCGATAAGCTCTCCGCTGTCTTTCTCTATCATCCCCCATAAACCAAAACCATCGTTTTGATACCTCCTTAATTGCTTATCAAGCCATTCTTGTACCTCTTTTTTACTGAACGCTCCCTCGTAAGCGTACATTACAATCGGATCTTGTAAAAGCTTACAGATATTATTAAAATCATCTTGTTTTAATTCCCTTAATAGGAGTCGCTTTGTCTCTAATATCATCTCTTTCATACGATATTTCTTTTTGTCTTCTCAAATTGTTGGATGACTAGTTAGAATATATCGCTCAAGGAATACCGGAGTTGATCCATCATCAACGGCACTTCCGCCTCCTCGATTCCCGCTACAAGAAGATCGGGAATATCTTGATTGAACTGCTCTTGGAACTTCGAGAAATCACCGGACTCTTTCTCCACGGCTTTTTTATAAAAAGCAAGCGCTCCCTTGATATTCTGTAATGCCCATTCCGTATGTCCCGCATTCAAGAAATCTTGGGTGTTGGGTTGATTATCCATGATCTTTTTGTAATAATTACGGGCCTGATCGTATTTACCGGTCAAGAAGGAACACCAAGCTATTGGACGCCAAGCCTTCGTACTTTTATTGTCCAGATAATCTACCTTGAAATAATATTTCAGCGCCTCATTATAATTCTTGAGTTCAAGATGGCAGTGGCCGATACATATTTGGATCGATAAATCATCCGGATTGAAAGCCTCGTAACGATGATAGTATTTCAACGCTTTTTCCGGTTGCTTTAAGGTACGGTAACAACCGGCGATCCGGCGAATAACCCATTTACTGTCTGGATTGATAAGATCCGCATGTAAATAAGCCTCCAAGGCGCCTTGTATATCGCCATTCATTTGTTTGCAGTAACCGATTTTCTGGAATAAGATATCACTTTCTTGATTTGCATCGGATAAGCGATTGTAGATCGTGAGTGCGTCGAGGAAGTAATTCTTCCGGAGATAATACTCCGCTATAGTTGTCAAACTTTCCTCATCACTGACGTAAGGCTGCAAAATTGGCAGGTTATGAAAGTCTAGCGCAGATGTAAATATGTCATCAAAATCCAGATGTCCCGGATAAAGTTTGAAGAAACGATACAAGTCCTGTATGTACTGTCCGGATATGATTTCCAGTTTTCCCCGTTTACTGATTAATTCCTCCTTTGTTTGCTGAATCATCTCGGAGGCTTGACTACCAAACTGTCCCATCATCATTTGACGGGCTTGATCCGGCAATTGCATCATACTGAAATATAAGGAATATTTATCGGAATTACACATGAATGCCGCAAGAGTCATGGAATCTAGCATATCCTTTTCCGTTTGATTCTTGCTCAACTGATTGCCAAAAGCGGAATGCTCGGTCGTGAATGGCATGAACCAGTTACCCAGTTCCCGGAAAAAGGGGAAATGCTTTAGATGCACGAAAGTAGAGTGCATTACGTCCGCGCCTTCTTGTTGCAGTTCGCTGAACTCCTCCATTTTCTTCCCTAAGGAACTGTTCGATAACATATTCTGCCACTCCGGATTCATCTCGTTTCCGAGAAGTTCCGGATTGATATCCTTTAAGTTTATCTTTTGACTGATTTTAGGGCCTAGCTTGATCATCTCCGGAATGATCTCGTCTTGTAGCTTACGGGTGATCTTCTCTGTCTCACGGGCTAGGATAAAACGAAGGGTAATCGTTCGGATCGCTTTCGTGAAATTAGGAAATCCCTCGGATAAAGCCGCTAGCCGATCCGCTATCTGCGGATATAGTGCCGTACGTTTCCTATAGGTATAGAGCGTCAAGAGAATCCCGATCAACGCGCGGTAACGAATCTCATCTTCTTGGAGATTGGCCGCATCGAATAATAATAGCAGTTTCTCCTTATCGAAAGCGGCTTGCAATCCCAACATTAATGCCGATACGATTTGGCTACCAATGATAAAAGGCAACTCTTGGTCATTCAATAGGTTCCTGATGGAGGCTATTTCTTCCTTATTGAGAGGATTCGAGGTCCAGATCTTATTGAACAATAGGATCGTGGCGGATTCGATTTGCTGCTGCTCCGTAATGGTTCCGGTCGGAGTCTCTATCTTCACCAGAGAGGCGTTTCTCAAGACCTTGTAGAGCTGGTCATAGTTGGTAAGCTCCTTTTGCATCATTCGCCTACGGCTATAATAGGAGAGAGGCGAATCTACCGATAAGGCCTTGTGCTTCACTATATCCGCAAACTCATAGCTGGATGCGATCAAGTTGTTGTATATCTGGTCTTGCATCGGATCTTTAGCCCCCTCGATCCGGTATCGCAACATATATTTATAAGTATCTTGTAGCTCGTTCAACCTGTCTTGGAATGAGTACTCACGTATTCCCGCTATTAAACCTTGGAGAAAATCGAACGCGTTCTTTAGCTCCTTTTCGTCTAATGAACCGATAATTCGATTGTATGCTTTATTTATTTCTTGTATTGTCATATACTATTAACAACAAATGGTATGCCAAAAGTATAGTATTTAGGCTAAATTTCCTATCTTCGCGTACCTAAAAATAAATTTAGCAGATGAAGAATATCCGCAATTTCTGTATTATTGCTCATATTGACCATGGGAAAAGTACCTTGGCAGACCGTTTGCTTGAGTATACCAAGACAGTAGAAGGTAAAGACATGCAAGCTCAAGTCCTTGACGACATGGATTTGGAGCGTGAGCGTGGTATTACGATCAAGAGCCATGCGATCCAGATGAAGTATAATTATAAGGGTGAAGAATATATACTGAACCTGATCGATACTCCGGGGCACGTGGACTTCTCGTATGAGGTTTCCCGCTCTATCGCCGCCTGCGAGGGTGCGTTGCTGATCGTGGACGCGGCCCAAGGTATTCAGGCGCAAACCATCTCTAACCTGTATATGGCGATAGAGAATGACTTAGAGATTATTCCGGTGATGAACAAGATCGACCTGCCTAGCGCCATGCCGGAGGAGGTAGAGGATCAGATCGTGGAACTGTTGGGCTGCCCTCGTGAGGATATCTTACGGGCGAGCGGAAAGACAGGTGAGTGACCGAGATCTTGAATACGATCGTGGAGAAGGTCCCGGCTCCGAAAGGTGACCTGGAGGCTCCGTTGCAGTGTTTGATTTTTGACTCCGTCTTTAATCCGTTCCGTGGTATTATCGCTTACTTCAAGGTGGTAAACGGCGTGATCCGTAAAGGTGACCATGTGAAGTTTATCGCTACAGGAAAAGAGTATGACGCCGACGAGGTAGGTATATTGAAATTAGATATGTGCCCCCGTGAGGAGATCCGGACGGGAGACGTAGGATATATCATTTCCGGTATCAAGACGTCCCGGGAGGTGCGTGTCGGTGATACGATCACTCATGTGTCTCGCCCGGCTAAAGATGCGATCGCCGGTTTTGAGGAGGTGAAGCCGATGGTCTTCGCCGGTGTCTATCCAATCGATAGCGAGGATTTCGAGAACCTTCGTGCGTCATTGGAGAAATTGCAGTTGAACGACGCTTCCTTGACTTTCCAGCCGGAGAGTTCCGCCGCGTTGGGTTTTGGGTTCCGTTGCGGTTTCTTGGGCTTGTTGCATATGGAGATTGTTCAGGAGCGTTTGGATCGTGAGTTCAATATGGATGTGATAACTACTGTACCGAACGTTTCTTATATCGTGCATACAAAGAAAGGGGAGGAGATCGAGGTACATAATCCGGGAGGCTTGCCGGACCCGACTTTGATTGATCATATCGACGAGCCGTTTATCCGTGCTTCCGTGATCACGAACACTACCTATATCGGCCCGATCATGACACTCTGTCTGGGTAAGCGTGGCGTCCTGCTTAAGCAAGAATATATTTCAGGTGATCGTGTCGAGATTCATTATGACTTGCCGTTGGGCGAGATCGTAATCGACTTTTATGATAAGTTGAAGAGTATTTCAAAAGGGTACGCTTCTTTCGATTACCATTTACATGATTTCCGTCCCAGTAAGTTGGCTAAATTAGATATCCTGTTGAACGGTGAGCCGGTAGACGCTTTGTCTACATTGACGCACGTGGATAATAGCGTTACTTTCGGACGTCGTATGTGCGAGAAACTGAAAGAGTTGATCCCCCGCCAGCAATTCGATATCGCTATCCAAGCGGCGATAGGCGCTAAGATTATCGCTCGTGAGACAATTAAGGCTGTCCGTAAAGACGTGACGGCGAAATGTTATGGAGGCGATATCTCCCGTAAGCGTAAATTGCTGGAAAAACAGAAAGAGGGAAAGAAACGAATGAAGCAGATCGGTACGGTAGAAGTTCCGCAAAAAGCGTTCTTGGCCGTATTGAAGCTGGATTAGAAAGTCAATGGAATCCGTTCGCTAACTCAATGGATTTATAAAGAAAAGTCAATGGATTCTGTAACGGATTCCATTGACTTTTTTTATATAAATGGGTCACTTCTCGTTCACGAGCCGTATCCCGCCATCTTCCAGCGTGATAAGATGTTGCTTATAGAGTGCCCCGATCGCTTGTTTGAAAGCTTTCTTGCTACAGCGGAATAAGGAATAGATCACGTCCGGATCGCTTTTGTCGTGTACCGGGATGTATCCCCCTTGTGTTTTCATCGCTTCCAGAATGACGCCGGCGATCCCCTCTACCTTTTGGTAGCCTTGCGGCGTTAGGCTTACGTCTATCTTATCATCCTCACGTACCTCTTTTATATAGCCTTTCAGATGCTCACCTTTCTCAAGACGCTGGAATACCTCATTATAATAGATCAATCCCCAATGCTGGTTATTGATGATCACCTTATAGCCAAGATCCGTCTCATCGGCTACCAATAACTGAACCTCTTGATTCTGCTCGTAATCGATAGGGGTATTGTTCAAGAACTTCTCGATACGTGCGGATGCCATGATACGTCCTGTCACATGATCCAGCCGGACATAGACCAAGTACCATTTTCCCTCTCTCATCGGCATTTTCTGCTCCTTGAAAGGAACGAGCAAATCTTTCATGATACCCCATTCCAGAAATGCGCCGGCATTATTCACGTCTTTTACCTCCATGAACTGGAACTCCCCGACCGTTGCCAGAGGACGTGCGGTAGTAGCGATCAACCTCCCTTCATTATCATGATAAATAAACACCTCGACCTCATCCCCGGGTTTCACGTTTTTAGGTACGTAACGAGTCGGCAACAAGATCTCCACCCCGTTACCTCCATCCAGATAAACCCCGAAGTCAAGGTCTTTCACTATTTTCAGCGTGTTGTATTTTCCTATCTCAACCATATGTTTTTGTTTTGTCACAAACTTACGCAATAATCATGAAAAAGCGGTAAAAACAACTATAATTTTGATTTAGCATGCAGCAATATCTAGACAATTGCATCGTTATAGAAGTATCTTTATACTTGTGGTCCTTTTGAGACCTCATGTTCAAACTAAAAAACGTATATTTGCACCTTATTTGAAGAAAACAAAGATTATGAGAGTGAAATTAGTATCAGTAGTGGCATTGTTTGTCTTATTGTTAGGGGCTTGTTCTGTTCCTAAAGATGTGGTTTATTTCCAAGGAGTGGATGCCTTGACCCCCGAACAGGTGAGTAAGATGAATCAAGCTTATACCTCGAAGATTTGCCCTGATGACTTACTTACGATAACCGTTACGGCATGGGATCCGACAGTCGTTACTCCCTTTAATCCCCCTGTATATGCTTATGCGACTCAAGGTGAGACTACGACGGTTTCTTCCGGTCAATTAAGAACGTATTTGGTTGATCAGGAAGGTGACATAAATTTCCCTGTTTTGGGAAAGATCCATGTGGCGGGATTGACCAAGCAACAGTTAAGTGATAAAATGCAAGAAATGATCTCCCCTTATGTGAAAGATGCATTGGTTAATGTACAGATTGTTAATTATAAGGTCACGATGATGGGTGAGGTCTCTCGGCCGGGTGCGATTTCCGTGAAAAATGATCGTCTTTCAATTTTAGATGCTATCGGTCAAGTCGGTGATTTGACAATTAACGCAAACCGTAAGAACATCTTGGTTATACGAGATAATAATGGAGAAAAGGAGTTTGCTCGTTTGGATATTACCGAGCCGGATATATTTACTTCCCCCTATTATTATCTTCAACAAAATGATGTTGTTTATGTGGAACCGAATAATGCGAAGAAGAGAAACGCCCGTTACAGTCAGGCCCAACAATATAGTATAACTGTGTTCTCCTCAATTTTGAGCGCTGTATCTGTGATAACGACTGTTATATTGGCTATTACTAAATAATAATTAGATGATGGAAGTGAAAGACAACGAAACAATCGGACTTAAAAGTATTATCGTAAGATATCTATTGCACTGGAAATTATTTTTAGGGGTATTCCTGTTTTCTATAATACCTGCGGTTTTATATCTGATTTATTACCCTCGTACCTATGAGATGATGGCTCGTATCCAGATTCAGGAAGATAAAGACCTCGGAGGAGGTAGCTTTGGATTGGGAGAGGCTGCCGG
>ENA-ORNF01003054-ORNF01003054.1-human-gut-metagenome-genome-assembly--contig:-NODE-3054-length-11527-cov-6.661088_pt1 | contig 11527 bp, 9 predicted proteins | sample MGYA00242110_ERZ509012 | MGnify/ENA primary metagenome ERZ509012 (study PRJEB26280, sample SAMEA2338714) | human gut metagenome | biome: human gut; feature: human-associated habitat; material: faeces... | reverse complement strand
ACGACTTCATTTTAAAAAAAACGAGGTCGACGCGTGTCAGGGCACTGCGGCATATTGGGCGGTGCGGGCCGTGAAATCGTCGATGGCAGCCTTGGCAGCAGCATCAGTAAGGGGCGTTACGCAACCGGGCTTCACCCCATTGAGCGAAGCAGCCACCAGCTGCGAAAGCCGGGCATAGCCCATGCCGTAAAGGTGCGAGGCGCAGAACAAACGCTGATTGGCCACCTCGCCGCTAAGCATCGGGGTGTAGCAGTCGACGTAGTTCACGCGGTCGGCATAGCCCAACCGGGCAATCATGGCCTTTACTGCGGCATTAAAGGGAGCGACGCGGCCGGCATTGCGCGCAGCGTCGTGGGTGGGCAGAAGCGAAAGCACATGAATGGCGGCATGGGGGGCGGCGGCATGCACCTTGTCGAGCAACAGGCGATACTGGTCGGCCAATTCGTCGATGGGAGCCGAGCCGTTGGCATCGCGCGCACCGATGTAAAGGCACACCTGCGCCGGAGCTTCATTGTCGGGGCGTCCGTTGAAAATCACGTCGATGGTTTTGGCAAGGTCGGCAATCGTGACGCTTGCATATCCCCAACCCAAGCCGCGGTTTTTGACCTGGGCAGTATGGAATATTTCGTGCCATTCGCCTCCGTGCATCACATCGTCGCCAATCATCAGAATGTCGTCGGCCGCAACCTTCTGCATACCGAAAGCACTGACACGCATACCAAACGAGCGAGGCAGCCCACCATACTGCAGGGGCGCATCAGCGGGATAGGTGCAGGTGGCACCCTGCCCATTGACGTAGGGTGCAATGGCGTTGCACCAGGCGCGGTAAGCAGCAGCATTGGGGTGAAGTCCGTCGAGCGAAAAGGTTTGTCCCATGGTAATGGGCATCATCAGTTGCCAAAGGTCAATATAAGTGGCCCCCATTTCGGTGCAGAGTTCGCGGAGCAAGGCATTGGTGGCCTGTTCGGCTTCGAGGGTGCGTATGCCCGACTTGCTGGGCAGAATGCTCTGCACAAAGAGTTGGGTGGCAGGCGATTCTTTTTGAAAGCGGTTGAGCATGTGGCGCACATTGGTCGCCACACGTTCGGGGCGGTTAATGCCCTGCGTGCCCAAGTCGTTGGTACCAATCATCAGGAAAGCCTTGGCGGGTTTTCCGCGCAGAATGGCTTCGAGGTTGGCCAAAGTTTCGTCCGAAACAGCGCCCGACACACCGCGGTTAATGACCTTGGGGTTGCCAAAGGCTTCGCACCAGGCGTGCATGTTGGTAATGCTGTTGCCGATGAACACAATGTGGTCGGACGCGACGTCTAACACCTTGAACGTGTCGTACCGATGATTTCTAAAGGGTAAATCGGCAAACACAAGCACCGTACTTGCAATGAAGCAGGCCAGCAAAGTGGCAAATCGTTTCATGTCTTTTTCAATCGTTTGTTAAGGGAGAATGTAAACTTTTACAGAAGACTTTCTTGATAGGTACAAAAGTAAGCATTTAGTTTGTAATGTCTATAGTATAGGACTCATATTCAACAATTAAGCGCATTAATTAACAACTATTTTTAATAAATTATTATTACACACCAATAAGCTTTACTGACAATTTAGCCTAAAATAATACGCCACAAGAGATAAATCATTAAGACACATTTTTCTATCATTTACAAGATTATTGCTATTTTTATAGCAGATTTTTATACTTATATTTTGTTGTTTTGAATTTTATGTATAGTTTTGCACCATCATACTACCATTGAGTGCTCAATAAACTTGTAGGTAGCTTCTACAAGTGGCGAATCCGGTATCGCCTTATAAACAACCGATTACTAACATTTTTTCAATCAATGAATAAAAAAAACCTTACTAGCGCATTTGTAATTGCAAGTTTAGCCATGTTTTCTTTTTCTGCTTGCGATTCTGAGGTAGAAAACGACTTACAATCTTCTAACAAGCATTCCGAAAAGTTAGAAATAGAGATTGTACAAAGTAGAATTGATTCACTCAATCAAAGTATTGTACCCCAAGAAGGAGTTGATCTACAAACATTACCAATATGCCAACAGACAATTTAAATCCATAACGCATTTAATGTCCCAATGGAAATTAATGCTTCCACATAAAAAAAATGAGTTAAACTTATTAGAATCATTTTTGCAAGGTATATCAAAAGTTGATGCCACCATGAATAATGGTATCTATTTAGAAAAAGTACTAAATATTATTGATACATCAAATTTAAATGATGATTTTAAGCAAGATCTAAGAAACGGATTTATTGTCGGAAATGCAAGTTATCAATTATGGGAAGAACAAAATTAAAAAAATTATTTATAGTTGCATTGACAACTTTATTACCTACAACTTTTATCCAAGCCCAAGACACTACACAAGAAAAAAAGGACATGCCTTTTTGCTTGGAAGCATCATTAGAACTAGGTACAAAATCACAAGGTTTATGGCCTTTTGGAGCTGTTGTCAACATAGGGTACGCACCTATTAAAAATTTTTCAATTTACATTGTAGGTCAAAACGATTTATATGCTGCAAAAAATGGAACAATCTACGGTTCTTCGAACTTTAATCATTCCTTTAATCTAGGTGGAGGTATAGGATATACCTTTCTACCTGCGGAACAAAAATCATTAGGATCGTACGAACTCAGAGTTCAAATAAGTTCATCATTAAAGGGAAAAGCTTGCAAAAACACCATGTACTCAGCCGGCTTATATTGGTATGGTAAAAACAAGCATATTGTTCCAATAATTGGTGTTGGTTATAAAATTCGCGATTTCAGACAACAAGGCATGAAAACTCACCATGCAGCTTTTGCATCTTTGGGTATAAGATTTTAATTCAAGTAGGTGTTGATAACTTTCAACACCTACTTTTGTTTTCAAAATATGGAGTTTAGCAGTAAATTTCAAATCCTAAAAATATATAGCAAGCTTTTCAAATAAAAAAAGAATTCGTAAGTTTGGCGCGCCGTTTTCAAAAAGGAAACGCTACAACGGTTTTTTCGATTCAACACATCATTCACTTATGACATTCAAACTACGCTTTTCATGGGTACTGGCGGCCCTGTTTTTTATCACCCTGCAAGCCGTGGCACAGCAGCAAATGCTATTGGGCTACTGCCCCGACGAACTGACAGCAGAGGCCGAACCGGTGATGCTGGACAAGCATAACAATACCTTATTCAAAGCGGCCATTGTGCTGCCCGAAGCGCGCATGAAACTGCTGAAAGGGGCAAAAATCACTAAATTCCGCCTGGCCACCGATGAGGGAACCCGGCAAATTGGGGTGATGCTGCGCCATGAACTGACGGGGAATACCATTCCGGGCACGTATGCCTCGCTGCAAGGCGAACAAACCCGCGGCTGGAAGGAACTGACGCTCAGCACGCCGTACACGGTGACGGGCGAACAGCTGGTGATTCTGTGCGAAGGGCTGCTGCCGGCAGGCAAAGGGCTGATGACCGACGGCACACCGCACCCCAACGGCTGCTGGGTGACAACGAACGGGGTGGAATGGACCAACGGGGCAGAAATGGGCTACAAACCGCTCTGCATGAAGGCGGTGGTTGAAACCAACGGACAAACCAGCCTGGAGGATGTGGCACTGAACGCACTGACAGTTGAGCAGAAACAGGTGAAAAAAGGCAACAAGGCGCACCTTAGCTTTAGCATCGGCAACTTTACGAGCCAAACCGTTCAGGCTCCGACCGTGCGTTACTGCCTGACTACACAAAGCACGGACTCGGCCATGAAGGCGCACACCGAGGGGGAAATTGCGCCCGAGGGAGTGGCGGAATTTAAACTGGAAATGAACACTGAAGCGTGTCGCGAGGGAAAGAACGAGGTGATGGTGTGGATAGACTCGGACAACGGACTGACGGCCAACGATACGCTGCGCGCCACGCTGGCTTGCTACACCGACAGCTTTAAGCGCAAAACACTGATTGAAATGTTCTCGACCTTGCCCTGTGGCAACTGCCCGGCGGCGCACCGATGGGTGAGCAAAATGGTGGCCGGACGCACCGACTACGTTTGGCTGGTGCACCATATAGGCTACAAAAATGACGAACTGACGGTGAACGACTCGTACGAACTGGAAAGTCCGCTCACGGCTACGGCTACACCGCGAATGGCTTACGATCGCCGCGTGCTGCCGTGCAGCCTCAACGACCGAACGCCCATTATCAACACTTACAACCTGTTTGACAGTCAGCCTTACTTTGAATTCTGCGTGAAGCAGCCGGCTTTTGTGAAAATCGACATCGAACCAACTTACAACGAGGCTACGCGCGAACTGCAACTCGCGGTGAGGGGCGAACGCACTACTTTTGGCGCGGAAGTGTATCCCGATGCACGGCTTACGGTGCAGCTGGCTGAGGACAGTGTCGAAACGCTGAGGGCGCAGAACGGTTCGGGCGAACACGTGCAGAACCATGTGTACCGCCGCTCGCTTACGCCGATATTGGGCGACGACATTCAGTGGGCGAACAACCGCTTCAGCCGCTCGTTTACGCTGACGGTGCCCGATGCGTGGAACCCGAAGTTTCTGAGTGTGGTGGCCATGGTGAACCGTCCGGTGGGCAACGACAGCCGCGAAATCGAGATTCTGAACGTGAACAACGCACCGGTGATGCGTCAGCAAACGGGCATTGCCGACAACACGGCTGCTGACGAACGCGTGATTAGCCGCACTTACTACAACTTGCAGGGCATTCAAATGGCTCAGCCCACGAAAGGCATTTACCTCGAAAAAATCAGAACGACCAAGGGCGAAACTACCATCAAGCGTATGCGCTGATGCAAATTTGCTTTACTTTATGCTGCGGCAAAGCAGGAAGCTTCATGGGGAAGCCGGCTGCTTTGCCGCTTTGACTTGGGTAATTGTTTGCCCATACCGCAACCGCTTTTTTTCAGAAAAAATTTGGAGAACGGGGCCTTCGCTTTGTATATTTGCGTCGCGAAGTCAGGCTGCACCTCAGCATAGCTTTTGAGAGCCAGCTCTCATCGCTCTGCGTTCGGTTTGCACTGACATTGCATTCGCAATAAAGGCAACACTAAAGCATTGATAAGCTGCACATTAGCCTTGAAGGATGAAAAAACAGTATTCCTTATTGTGATTCATTCAGCGTTCTTTGACACGATGTTACAACTGAAAGTAAGGCAGGTAGGCCTGTCTGAAATCCGGTATGCGTTGTTGACTTCTAACACACACTTTTGCGACTGAGCCAAGAAAAGGCCTTACACACCTTTTAAAGGTGGTAAAGCCTTGTGTAAACATTACAGTGTAAATCTACCTCAAATGCTTAAAAGAAGAGATATAAGCACAACTTAAATTCGTTCAAGCACGAGCTTGATTAAGTTGTCTATACTATTCTTATAATTAGGATTGGCACGACCCGCCACACGGTTAGCAATAACCATACAACAGGTCAAAGCTTTATGTCCCATCAAAAGGGACAGACCAGCCAATGCACTACTCTCCATCTCGAAATTAGTAATGCGTTCCTCGCCATAGGTAAAGCTTTCAATCTTAGCATTTGCGTGTGGATCGGCCAAAGGTAAACGTAATTGTCGGCCTTGAGGACCAAAGAATCCGCCACAAGCTATGGTCACACCACGTACCATATCTGTTTGGGCTATACGCTCCAGTAACTCTTCATCTGCACTCACAACATAAGGATGAGCAATACATTGTGAACCTGTCCACTGCATGTGATTCAGGAACTTTTGTTCAAAATCGAGATTACATACCTCGTTGCGTCCTGCATAAAAATTGAGCAGGCCATCAAAGCCTATACTGCGTTTACTTGCAATAAATGTACCCTCAGGAGTAAAGGGCTGTAATCCGCCGCAAGTACCAATGCGAACCAACTCGAGTTGACGCAACACAGGACGCACACAACGTGTTTCAAAATCAATGTTTGCAAGTGCATCCAATTCATTAACCACAATATCGATGTTGTCACATCCGATACCCGTGGAAACAACCGTAATGCGTTTACCTTGGAAGGTTCCGGTAATCGTACGAAACTCACGACTTTCAATGTCGCATTCTTTGGTTTCGAAATGAGCTGCAACAACAGGCACGCGCCCGGGATCGCCCACCAAAATTACTTTATCAGCCAACTGTTCCGGACGTACATGCAAATGGAATATACTACCATCAGGATTGATAATCAGCTCAGATGGGGCAATAGGTTTTTGATTAGTCATGATTGTAAAGATTTAAAGTAGAGGCAACTCACCCAAAAGACTTCTCAGATGAGTAAGTCGCCACACATAATAACATTAGGAAAAATATCTGTTGTATCAGAATAATAGGAAACAGCGAGAGATGCGCAATATGAAGAAATGTATTTTACTTAACTTCTGCTTGGCGCATGTTTTTACACAGACTCTCGTACTGCTTTATTAACTGAGGAAGCACTTGATTGATTTGCTTGAGTTTCGACAGAACATCAGAAGTTCTATTTCCCTGAGCAGCCAATCGTTGCAAATCATCGCGCTTTGCTTTCAGATCATCTATCTGCTTTTTTGCTTCATCAGCTTGTTTGGCAATTCTTCTTGCAGCATCGCTTCGGAACTGCTTTAAACTGGTGTATACGGTGCGGTCATTTATCACATAGCGTTTTTGGGCAGTCTTTTCTTCGCGTTTCTCCATTAAATCAGCCATGCGTTGTTTGGCAGCAATCACAACAGATTTATCTGTTTGTGTTTCTGCGATAGACTCTAGACGAGCCAAACGTATCAGTTGTGAGTGTGTATCCTCTGTTACTTCATAAATTTCACGGCTTTCACTCGGAACGAACACATAAACACACACGCTATCGGCAGAAGACTGAAAGCGGTCTGAAACCAGCCAGCCTAACTTCGCCGATTCGTCAATAGCAAGCATATAGTCATTTGCTGGCGAATTGAAAGGCATACCCAAGTTTTCCGGCTTCAAGTATTCCTTGCTTTCTGTATCGTATCGAGTAACAAAAAGGTCATAACCACCTAAACTTTCATCACCTTGAGAAGCAAAATACAAGGTAACACCATCAGGCATTACAAAAGGAAAATCTTGGTCTTCTGCATGATCGTTAAGGCCATTCAACTTTGTAGAAGTACCCCACTTATTGCCAGAATGATACGCCGAACAAATGGTTTTTGCACCATGAGCAGAATCTGACGCAGCAAAGAAAATGCGGTCGTTAAGTTCATTGACAAAGGCTAGTTTTCCCAGCACTTTGGGCCGCGATTTGAAAGCGTCGCCCAAAGATGATGTAGAAACCCACTTTCCAGCTTCGGCAGACAAACGAATGGTATTCAACACCTGCTTACGCGAAACTTGAAAACTATCGACAAATGTGATTTTTTCTGTTCCTCGCAACATATCAGAACCCATATTGACACGTCGCATATCGGCATCCAAGCGTTCCGTATCGCGGCCTGCTTTTTGTGCAGCCTTAATTTCTCGTTGCAATAATTGCGCTGCCTCGTCAAAACGATATTGTTGAATCAGTTGTTCAACAGATAAAACGGGTTCATTTTTAGCCGCATTTTTCCGTTTTTGTGCCATCGCTGGCATAACCGTTGTCAGGGCAAACAATCCAGTTAAAAGTGAAGTATAATTCATGCGTTACATCGAAATTTAGCTATAAATATAAAAACTGATTTCATCGGCATCGCTAACCTTATATAAATGAAGCATCTGCCTATGATTGTCTGTAAACAGTCTGTATGGTTCTGATCACTCTTTCCATATAATGAAATATAGCAATCTATCGTACACTTGTTACCCCATTACGGAAGAACCACTGCTACGCTTTTTCAAGTATTCATCCACAACGAAGTAAGATAGGTGTAAGAATTTTTCTTCTTGAAAAACAATTCAGACCTTCTACTCAGTATTATACACTCTTTGAACTTCAAAAATACTATTTTCTTTTCGAAGTCAAGGATAAAATGCTATCTTTTATGTATTTTTGCAGCATAAGAGCATACTGATTGCCTTACTTTTTTTATAAAAGGCCATTTAAACAACATGCACATTCTGTCGGATATGGTTCATTCACCATACTGCCGGATTGCTTTACATCAAAAAACTGCAACGTGAAATATATCAACATCTTTGTCTTTTCAATGGGCTTATTTTGCTCAACTAACCTTGAAGCATCGGCACAAGTACAGAGTTCAGTGAACGCAAATGCGTTGGCTGAAGCTACTCATACCATAAAAGCAGGTGAAACTTTTTACAGCATTGCACGAAAGTACAATCTGACAACGACTGAGCTGCAGCGCTTGAACCCGCAGGTTAAACCTGAGCACATAGAAGTTGGAAAAAGTCTCAATGTGGCAGTTCCTATGCTGCAATCAAATCGCAGTACAGTTCCCAATACATCCACCCCCCAACAGCCCTATACTTTTAAGGAATATAAGGTAAAACAAAAAGACACTCTTTATAGTTTAGCTAAAAACAACGGCATCACGGTTGAAGAACTGATAAATGCCAATCCTATCCTCAAAGAAAATAGCTACAAATTGAAAAAAGGAATGATTATACGCATTCCTGTGGCATCGACTGCGAGCACAAATAAGACGTCCTCGTCACAGCCACAATATAAAGGTCTAAGTTCGATTAAAGTAGCTGTAATGTTACCGTTTATCGGAAGCAACGTTGAAAATGAGCGTAGTGTTGAGTTTTACCGAGGTATGCTTCTTGGCATTGAAGCTTTAAAAGAGAAACAAACCAATGTAAACATCACAGTTTACAATGAGCCTGCTCCCAACGCAGGGGTTGCCTTGCTGATGAACGACATTCTCAGACAAAAGCCTGATGTCATTGTTGGTCCACTTTATCCTTCACATTTTGACGAGGTAACAACAGCTGCAAATGGAAACTGCAAGGTGGCCATTCCTTTCTCTTCAAAGGTGAACCAAGTAAATAACAATCCGCATGTATATGTTATCAACACTCCGGTTGCCTACGAAACGGCTTTAGCTATTGATTTATTCACAAAATCATTTACACCACAAACGAACGTAATTATTTTACAGTCTAATAACGGTAACAAAAGAGTGTTCTGCAATGAACTTCAGCGAAAACTGAAATCATTGAATTTCAATGTAATTACAACAGCAATCTCAAGCAGTACTGAAACGCTGAAATCACTGATGGCAGGTCATACCCATGAGCCGTTTATGCTTATCCCCGACGATGCTTCGGCAGAAACGCTCAAATCGCTGCTACCTAAAATCCAAACTTTAAATAGTTCGTTACCGCAAGCGGAACTTTCACTTTTAGGCTACGACCAGTGGATTCCTTACACAGAAAACGACCTAAAAATGCAACTCCATGCAGCTGATACATACATACTCACTTCGAGCTACTATTATCCGCATACTTCTGCAGCCACAGCATTTGATCAATCGTACAAACAATGGTTCAAAACCAGTTTGCTGAACAGCCAACCACGTATGGCTCCGCTTGGCTACGATTTCAGCTTGGCATTTTTGGGTGGACTTGCTACGTTTGGACATGATTTCAACACGCAAAAGCCTATGCCCGGAACCATTGCTGCTACACCGAAGTTACAAACAGATTTGCGCTTTCTCCAGGTAAACAACAAAGGTGGATACATCAGTCGCAGCATGTGGCTCGTACATTTCAAGAAAGACTTGAGCATTGTAAAAACCTCTATGAACTAAGCAGATAAAAATGAACTACAAGTTTCTGCAAAATATCAGCCGAGTATTTGTTATATTATTGGCAACTTTGAGTGCTCCACACGCTAATGCACAAATTGGAGAACCTAGAAACAACATAGCTATAGGTGTAACCGGTGGTGTTGCGATGAACACCATCGGTTTTGACCCCACCATCAAACAAAACTTGCATATAGGTCCAACCATTGGTATTGTTGCACGCTTTACAAGCGAAAAGTATTTCAAAACATATTGCGCCTTGCAACTGGAGTTAAATTACACCACTTTGGGTTGGAACGAAAATATCTTAGATGTAAACTCTAAACCTCTGCCTGATACGTACCGACGTGATCAACACTATCTGCAATTACCTGTGTTGGCTCGTTTGGGATGGGGTAAGGAAAATAGAGGACTTATGGGATACTTCATCGCGGGCCCACAAATAGGTTATTGCATTGGTGAGAAAACCACTCAAAGCGATTTCACACTGAACAACGAAGGTGTACCCAATCGTCCCAACGGACTTATCGATCAATATGGTAAGGCCATTGAACGCAAGTTCGATTATGGCATCACGGGTGGTTTAGGTCTGGAACTCTCTACAAAGATTGGGCACTTTTTAGTTGAAGGCAGATACTACTACGGACTCTCCGATATATTCAACAACTCAAAAAAGGATACTTTTGGGCGTTCAAATAACGGCACCATCATTGCAAAAGTTACATACCTCATTGATATAAAAAAGTAAAGCCTAAATTAGGATTATAAATTCATATTGTCTGAATTCTTTGCATAAAGCAGACATACATTATCATCAGTATGTTTCATGTATTAAGTAGGATTTAGAGTCATCACTCCTTCGATTGCTTTTACAATCCTAGTTTACCAAACGTAATCTAACATCATGAAAAAGAACATTTTAACCGCATGTATGCTATGCGGTACGCTTAGCTTAACTGCACAAACTGCATCATCAGGTCTGAACATCATACCGACCCCTCTTGAAACAAAAATCACGGAAGGTGCATTTCAATTCAACCCCTTAACTACTCAAGTTGCAGCCAAAGGCAAAGAAGCTAAAGAAACCACAGATTTTTTCAAATCTAAAATCAAAAATGCGACCGGACTCAAGCTCAAATCTGGCAAGGCATTTGCAGAAAATACCATTACTTTTGTAATTGACCCATCATTACAAGGTGATGAATCCTATACACTGGAAGTAACGCCTCGACAAATTACGGCTAAATCAGCAACTGGCACAGGTCTGTTCTATGCCATGCAAACACTCTTGCAGTTGATGCCTGCCAAGGTTGAAAGTACTTCTCCATCAGTAAACATTGAAACATGGCAAATCCCGAGCGTTCAGATAACAGACAAACCTCGCTTTTCGCATCGCGGTGTAATGCTTGATCCCTGCCGTCATTTTCTTCCGGTTAGTGCTGTTAAAAAGCAAATTGATTTGCTTTCATCCTATAAAATCAATAGAATGCACTGGCATCTAACTGATGATCAAGGTTGGCGAATTGAAATCAAAAAATACCCGAAACTAACCTCTATCGGAAGCAAACGCATCGAAGGAGACCAGTCGGTTCATGAAGGATACTATACACAAAAGGAAATAAAAGAAGTCGTAGAATATGCCCGTCAACGGCATGTTGAAATCATTCCTGAGCTTGAAATACCCGGACATGAACTGGCAGCCATTGCAGCCTACCCTGAATTATCTTGTAAAGAAGAGCCCACGACTCCCCGCATTATTTGGGGGGTGGAGGACGTTGTTATGTGCCCAGGTAAGGAACTCATGTTCAATTTCTTACAAAACGTCATTGATG
>ENA-ORNF01003053-ORNF01003053.1-human-gut-metagenome-genome-assembly--contig:-NODE-3053-length-11529-cov-2.370577_pt1 | contig 11529 bp, 8 predicted proteins | sample MGYA00242110_ERZ509012 | MGnify/ENA primary metagenome ERZ509012 (study PRJEB26280, sample SAMEA2338714) | human gut metagenome | biome: human gut; feature: human-associated habitat; material: faeces... | reverse complement strand
AAATATGGTGATCTGAGAACGAACGAACGTTTCCGTAAAGAGGTTCATGTTCGTTCTCAACTGCTTCATGCTTACCGTATTGTATTGGAAGACGGAAGAGAAGTGATCGCACCATCCGGCAGGGAATTTGAGGATGCATGGGACTATATACAGACATCAGCCTTTTAATTCCAGAGTTGGAGCGGCATCGATAATATCCTGCAATGGTGTCCATGACATCAGATCGCCGGAATTATCGGAGCCGCTGTCATCGTCTGCTTTTCGTTCAAATCCATTGTCACCGTTGTGCTTCCGCTGTTTTTTTACATCCTCCGGTGTGTCCGGAAGTCTGTGATAAGCAGAAGAGTGGTGAAATTCTTTGGAAATCTCATTGAAAGCTGCAACCAGACATTCTTTATCAGGATCATCGTCCGGGATTCCATTTAAAGCTGCGGCAATATAGCCGTCTGCCTCCTGCTTGGATTTTGCATGTTTTAACTGGTTTTCAAGCATTTCCGCCATTTTCTGAATGCGGAGTGCATGCTGATATTCATCCGGATAATTCATCCGCAGAAATTCCATCTCCTGCGCCGTCAGTTTTTTGCCGTGCTTTAATTTGTTTACAATATGCTGCAGTTTCTGCTGCTTTTTATCTTCCGTGTCCGCATTGTTTGTGCCCTGCGTGACTTTTTGCATATATTGTAAAAGTGCGTTATCAGCCGTTGGAACATTTTTTGACAGTAAGGAAGAATGATTGTTCTCTGTGAGAATGTTCAGATTTATTTGCATAAGAATGACCTCCCCGATTCTTTGTATTGTATATCGGCACATTCCATAAAATTATGAAAACATTTATGCATAAATCCGGAAACACAAACACATGTTCTTATCTTCTGTCAGGACAGAAAAAAGTCTCCAGTGAAATATTCCCCCGGAGACTTTTTAACGTTTTTTACTTGGAAACACTGTTTATGTGACGTTTGATCGCTTCAAAACTTTCGGCGCTGACATCATGTTCAATCTTACATGCATCTTCTGCTGCAATGCGGGGATCAACCCCCAGCATGACAAGCCAGCTTGAAAGATTGGTATGGCGTTCATAAATCTTCTCAGCTACTTCACGTCCGGATTCTGTAAGGTGAATATATCCTTCAGGGCTTACGGTAATAAAGCCATTTTCCCGGAGATTCTTCATTGCTACGCTGACGCTTGGTTTTTTGAAATTCATCTCATTTGCAATGTCAATGGAACGAACATTTCCCAGCCTATGATTCAGCACCAGAATGGTCTCCAGATAATTTTCAACTGATTCATTCATTACCATAAAAATAATACCTCCCACAAAACTTCTGTATTTATCAATGTATGATTCTTTGATAAATGTATATAAAATAATCATATCATACAACCCATTTTTTTACAAATCGGAATTGAATATTTAATAAAAATTTATCATTCGGGATATAAGAAAACAGCGTGCAATGTTTTCATTTTTCTGGCGTGTCATGCAAAAGTTATGATATAATGTGCGTAAGCAATGAGCAGTGCCAATCGAGAATATGCTGACCGGACATGCTTGCATGGTGAGGTCTGCATATATCGAGAGTGATAGGGCGAATGCCCGACAGCCAGGAAAATCTCTGATTTTTCTGGCGTGCACTGCGGACTGTGCTTCATGATATAAGAAAGACTATAACGGATAATTGCGAAACTCATCAAAGCGTAAATAGAATTGTGAAAAAAAAGTTTCGCTGTTACCTAATTATATCCCATTTCCCACTTTCCCTGCAAGCGTCTGCAAAAAATGCTCCCTCGCCCCCTCCTGTGTGATCACCTTGCTGAGTTTTTCGGTGTTTCTGCCGGAAAGCCAGGCTTTGTGGGAATGACTATAATGATTTGCAATTTTCCAGAATTTCTCGGGGTACGCAAGGTAAAAATACAGATAGGACAATTCCTGTGGCTTTAGTTTCCGCACGGAATCATATGCCCCGATCAGCTCCATTCCAAGCGATGTATTCCAGTTATTCTTTTCCATCATCTTCCGGACAAAATTTGAGAGGTCGCTCACCCGGATCTGATAGGAAAAATTGAGGAAATTGACGACCGCCACGCCCTCTCTGGAAAAAACGACATTGTGCTGGTTGTAGTCGCCATGGCAGAATCCGGTCAGTTCTTCACAGATCTCCATATGTTGCAACTGCTCTGTGACAGCCTGTGCCTTTTCAAAAAAACCTGCAAACTGGCGCATGAACATTTCTTCAAACTCATTTTTCTGTTTTCTGCCACGGATATAGTTGCGCACCTGCCGCAATTCACGGTTATGTTTTTCATAAAGCAAAAGCAGGGCGTTAGGATTCATTTTTACAAACTCAGGTACCTCGTCCGGATACTGTTCAGTTGCATTATGTAAACCAGCGAGCAGTCTTACCGCATACACCATGTCCTCCCTGCTCTTCGTATCGCACTCGGCTCCACGGAAAACTGACAATAGCAGATAATTCTGTTCCTCTTCGTCCCTGGCAAAAATTTCCCCTTCTTTTGTATAAAAGATCTGCTCTGCCACAATATTCTGCCCCTTCAGGAAATCAAGCATTCCAGCCAGAAATTCCGCACGCTCCACAGAGCCCCTATACTCCTTCAGCGCGCGCATTCCGAGATCTGTTTCACACAAAAAACAGTCCCTTCCCTTCGAAATAGACTTTACCTCCATCTCATATTGTTCTGCTATCTGTTCCGGCCTGATATACATGAAAATCCCCTCCATACGATGAATCTGCGATAAGAGAGCAAATGCTCTCCTGCCGTGTCAATTCATCATATGTGAGGGGATGCGATATTATGAACCTGTTCCATTAATTTTTCTTTCGTGTTGTCCTCCGGGTGTTCCAGCACATAGTCTAAAAGCTGTTTCAGCGTCTCACCGATCGCCTTTCCCGGCTGCATTCCATCTGCGATCAGATCCGTTCCCGTAACTGCAAGTTCCTTTATGGAAAGACACTGTTTCTTCGCCATAATCTGCTCATATATTTCTTCGTATTCCTTTAAATACTCTGTTTTTTCCTCCCGCCTGTATGCGCTCTGTGCCAGCATGTCCGCTCTTTTTACTGCAAAAAGTAATGGATACTGATCCACACCGTTCCGATAGATTGCCCTGCGGACAGCCCGTTCCTGCAAAGGTGGATTGTCATCGTGGCATAAGATCAGTCTGCATACCCGGTCGGTTGTATCATTGTCAAACTTCAGCCGCCGCAAAATCTTCCTTGCCACAAGACTTCCTTCCTGTGGGTGTCCATAAAAGTGATCCACGCCATGCTCATCTGTGGTTCTGCACATCGGTTTTGCCACATCATGTAACAGCATTGTAATACGCGCCACTTTATCTGCCTGTATCTCCATCAGGGCATGCAGTGTGTGCTCCCCCACAGAATAGCAGTGATGCGGATTATTCTGCGGTGTTTTCATCATCTCATCAAATTCCGGCAGAAAAACTGCGGTAAGTCCTGTCTCATAGGCCGTGCGCAGCAATTCCGGATGTCCGGACGTGAGAAGTTTTACCATCTCAATCTGAATACGTTCTGCACTCACTTTTGCAATGTTTGGTGCCAGGGAAACAATCGCCTCCCTTGTCCGGTCTTCAATCGTAAATCCCAGCTGCGATGCAAAACGAACTGCACGAAGCATACGAAGTGCATCCTCTGCAAACCGCTCCACAGCAGCTCCCACGCACCGGATCACACCGCGCTCTAAATCTCCCACGCCATCAAACGCATCGACCAGCCCATCCTTATCATTGTAAGCCATAGCATTGATCGTAAAATCGCGGCGCTTCAGATCTTCTAACAGATTGGAAGTAAACTGTACCTCCTTAGGATGCCTTGCATCCTCATATTCCCCGTCTATACGGTATGTGGTCACCTCGAACCCCTCATGGTCGATCATCACCGTAACCGTTCCATGCTGAATCCCAGTATCTATGGTATGCTGGAATAACGCTTTTACCTGTTCCGGTTTTGCTGATGTCGTGATGTCCCAGTCCATGGGAATCCTCCCCAGCATCGTATCACGGACGCACCCACCTACAGCATAGGCCTCAAAGCCATGCTGTGTCAGTGTGTCAATAATATAAGTTACTTTCTCAGGTAAAACGATTTTCATATACGATAGGTTCCTTTTGTCGTTGTTTTGATCGAATATAACAGGTCATCCGCCTTCTTGATCATCTCTGTCATATCATTTTCCGTACAGATATGGTCTCCGGCTGCAATACCGATGGAGCAGGAGATCTGATGCTGTTTATCGATTGAGAATGACTGTCCGAGTTTTTCACTGATCTCCGCCGAAAATCCGTCTGCCTCATCAATAATCTGATAAATACGCTCTGCCTTTTCTTTGAAAATATCCCTGTCATCTGTATAAAGGAAGATCAGGAACTCATCCCCGCCATAACGGCACACAAAACCATCTTTTCCACAGACTTCCGTAAAAATATCAGCCATTTTGATCAGAACGAAATCGCCCACATCATGTCCGTACGTATCATTATAGTGTTTGAAATTGTCCAGGTCAATAAACATCACTCCCAGCTTTGGTTTTCTTTTTTCTCCTGCGATCTCTTTCAGAAGTGTGTCTAATTTGCGGTAGAACCCTTCGCGGTTATAGCATCCTGTCAGCTGGTCTGTAACTGCCGACATATACAGTTTTGTATTCATCTCATAAATCTTGTCATAGGCATCAAGCCTGTTCAATGCATAACGCACCTCACGGAACAGAAGCTGATAAAAGTTCAGATCGTCCTCATCCAGCATATAACGGTTCACCGAGGAATGCCAGTTATCCTTCATCAGCACATAGGTGATGACAATATTCTCGATTTTTGCGTTGTTAAAAAATGGGATCGCCACCATGGAACACACATCTTCATCACCAAAAATCGATGTGATATCCTGATGTTCAGAATAATTGCTGCTGATCTTGGAGATCACAAATCCACCCGCATTTTTCCGCATGGATTTTTCCATGATCTTCATGATCTCCGGCGTCATCTCTTTCTCTGTGTCATTGTAAAGTACCTGCGGCACCCTCTCGCTATAGCGGATATAGACTGCCCGGTCGACGTCAAAATGATTTAAAAATGTCTTCATGACCATATTGAGCATCTCTTTTGCAGTGATACCATTTACATCGATCAGTTTCTGCCAGATAGAAATAAAGTCGAGCTGTTCTTTCTTACTCTTATATGCCCGCTCCACGCTCTCCTGCTTTAACAGATCCTCGATTTCCCTGGTTGATAATTCCTCACAGTCGTCATCTACCGGTGGCAGAAGATCTTTCATATCCTCCGCGTACTCATGGAACATGATACGATGTGTCTCTTCATACTGTTTTAAAATAAACTCTTCCTGCTCATAAAGAATCTCTTTTCCTGCATTCCTGAAGCATTCCATCCTGTTCCTTCGGAACAGCACATAACAGAAAAACTGGTTTCCCTCTGCTCTCTTTAAATAAATATCTGCCTGCTCATATAATTTTAGCGCCTCCTCGTTGTCTCCGTCATGCTGTGCTAATAATGCCTTGGAAAACGTATAGAGGAACATATCATCATCTGCCTTTACGTAGTCATGCACAGTGGCGAGGTTGTTTTCTGTCTTTTCCTTCTCGAAAATATAATTCAAAAACTGGCGGCAGCTATACAGATACCGCTCACAGTTAAAACGGTTTCCCTGTAAAATGGAAACCAGAGCAAACAATCCATACAGTTTGGACAAGTTGCAGACACGCAGACTGTTCAGATGCAGCTTTTCGATCGCTTTCATACACTGTGTCAGGTATTCCTGCGCCTTGTCATACTGCCCCAGCATAACGCAGTTCAATGACATATTATAATGTACTTCTGCAATATCCTCCGGCTTTCTCAGTTTACATAATATCTTAATTGCCTTGTTGTAATAGCTCTGGGCTCTCTCATTTTCTCCCATTGCACATAAATTATACGCAATACCGGAATAGATCCTTCCGCCCTCCACGCTGTCAACATCTTTCATCGCCTCATAGGTACGGATCGAATATAACAGGGAAACTTCGTACTCGCCATTTGTGGATGCTATCATGATATTTTTCCGATATGCAATGCTGATAAGCTGCTCATTGCCAATCTCTTTTGCAAGCGCAACGCCCTTGGAAAAATAAATCAGAAATGCTTCCGACCGGTACGCTTTTGCCACGATCTCCGGTTTATTGTCGTATGCATAAATATAAATATGCGCCAGATGATTTTTGTAATGGTACGCATTCAGCTTCTCGATCAGTTTATCGCTGATCTCAATATCCTGGGCACAGAAGAAAATATTGCACCAGCCGGACATCTGGTTCTGCGCTTTTAAAAGTTCTGCACGGAACACTAAAAAATCATCCCCCAGCGCTTCTCCGCACTCCTTTGCCTTCTGTACATAAATCATGGCTTCCTCTAACTTTCCAAGATACATGTAAGAAGTTGCCATCCAGAAATTATAATAAAATGCTCCCTCTTTCTCCTGATCCTGCAGTTTTTCCAGATCTTCGCAGGATTCCAGAGCCTTCGCAATATCTCTTTGCAACACCGACACCATAATTTGTAACAGCAAAAGCTGATAATGCTTTTTCTCAGAAATCGTAAAGTTATCAAACTTGATCCGGCGCTCAATCTTGCTCAGATGATGGTTTGCCTGATCAAAATCCAGAAAGTATACCAGATTATTCAGTTTCCGATAGCCATCGTCACTCTCATAATCAGAGTAATAGTCCATGACATCCGGTTCCATGTTCCTGCCTGCATTTCCGATATGGTACACCATGTTCCGGTCATCCATACTCTCACAGATCGCATCCCACTCTTCATGTGCAAATTCCGGAATCGACTGCACATCATTGACTCCCAAGACAATGCCGATATTTTTATTCTTCACCTGAAGCAGGCTGTTGGAAAGCTGCATGGTGCTTTTCGAAGCAAGCTGGAAACGGTTCAACACAATGACGACCGGACGGATCTCTGATAATTTCTGAAGCATCGTCACGATCGAATTGCGCATACGTTCCTGCTCATACTCTACCTCATCGATCAGGATCTGTTCCGTTCTCTCGCAAAATCCCTTTTCAAAATAACTTTCAAACACAGGTCTCTGAAGCTTGTAGACATCACATTCTTCCATAAACTCTTCCAGTGTGCCACTGCAATACCTGTGAAACATCTGCCGGATCAGTCCCAGATACGGTTCATAAGCCTCTGCAATCTTATTATAAGAAAACTCATGACAGGTAAAAAAGATGTCTGACTGATCCTTGTAATGATTGACACTCTCTAAATCCCATATGGAAAAATCATTGCTATACCGCACAAGGATACTGTTATGTTCTACATTCCCAATTCCACTTACAACCTGTTCAATAACCCCGTTATAATACTTATCTATCATACGATTCCCTTTTGCTCCCAAAACACGCTTGCTGTTTTGTCACATTCTATATCAATATCCCATATCCGTTAAACAATAAAACGTTCCACATTTTTCTGCAGTTTTTCAGCAGAACGATAGGTTGTCTCTGCCTTCTGTTTAATTGCCTCTGCCTCCTGCACAACAATTCCTACTTTTTCAGCAATATCCGTTGTTCCGGTAGCTCCCTCTGTCGCAGTCTTGCTGACATCGGAGATAGCATCCATCACTCCGTTAATGGATGCGAGCAGCTGCTCCGATGACGCTGAGAAATCTGTTACAAGGGAATCTACATTGGCAGCATCACTATTATAGGAATTTGCCATTTCTGCAAATCCTCCAAGACTCTCCACAACATCATTTCCGACAAACTCCAGCAGCCTCTCTGCATCATTTGCAAGATTCTCAACGGCTGCGGTCACATTGCCAGTCACTTCCTGAATATGGGCAACTGCTGCTTTGGACTGCTCTGCCAATACTCGGATTTCATCCGCAACAACCGCAAATCCTTTTCCTGCCTCTCCCGCTCTGGCAGCCTCAATGGATGCGTTCAAAGCCAGAAGGTTCGTCTGTCCGGTAATATCCATGATTGATTTGGCAAGAACATTGATCTGATCCACAACCTTAATATCTTCGAGTGCTTTGGTCAGGCTCTCATTAATCTCCTCATGAATCGATCTGGTACGTCTGTCATTTTCGTCTGTATCTTTTTTGATTTTCACAGCACGATCCCTGATCTCATCTGCCTCAGTAGCGCCATCCTGAGATCTCTCTGCAATACTCTTTGCAGCGCTCTCAATCTCATGTGACATTGCATTCATCTCTTCCGAAGATGCTGCTGTCTCCTCCATACCTGCCGCAAGTTCCTCCGTTGTCGCAGATACATTTTCAATCTGATCATCTAACGCCTGAAGACTTGTATCAATCTCCTGCACCATGCCGGTGATCTCTAATGCTTCTGATTTTACCTCTCCAATCAGTTCCTTCATCTCAGAGCGCATTTTCTCAAGTGAATCTGCCAGTTGTCCAAAATCATCTTTTCTCTTTAACAGATCCTGTTCAAATTCTTTTGAAAAATCGCCCTGCGCTATCTCGTCAATATGGGTAAGACTCTTTTTCAATGGCTTCACAATGCTGGCTGTGATCAGTGTCAGAACTAAAATTAAGATTACTTCCATGACAACAGCGATTCCGATGATCGCCATTCTGCTGTTGGATTCATAGGAAGAAAATTCATTTTTCACACCCAATACGTCCTCATCAATATCGTCCGTGTAGTTTCCGGTTCCAAGTACCCAGCCAAATGGTTCAAATGCCTTGCTGTAAGCACGTTTTGGAGATGGTTCCGTCTCACCCTCTCTCGGGAATACATAATCCGTAAAACCGCCGTTTTCCTGCCTTCCTGCACTGATGATTGCCTGCATATACGCAAATCCATTGGTGTCCACTGCATCCATACGATTTGTTCCCTCTGTGTCATTGCCGAGAAGGACTACGTTTGTTCCATCATAGGTATCTACCCAGAAATATCCATTATTGCCGTAACGCAGATCACGAATCTGGTCTGCTGCAAGTTTTTCTGCCTCGTCTAAGGTATATTCACCTTTTTCATACCGATTGTAAATGCTCTGGCAAAGAGATATTACATTATCTACCTGTGCCTTGATCTGTTCATCATACGAGGAACGCATATCATTCTCGATAATGTCTAACGCATTATTTCCAAGTCCTGACAGGCTTGTGTTGGAAATGACGGCGCATAGTGCCAGTGCGATCAGTGCAATCACCATTACAATGACTAATTTTGTTCTCACCTTAATATTGTTCATACCCATACCTCTCACTACATCTTTTTTATTTTATGAACCCAATTTTAAATCCTATTTGTATTTTAGCACATTATGCTTATTTTACCACTCTATTTTCGACATTTTTCGTGATTTTATTCTATTTTTCTTTTTGTAAGAAAAAACGCAGAAGTCCTTTGTAACTCCTGCGTTTCTGTCTCAGATGAGAAATGGATTCCTGATTTCGAACTCCATTTTTTTATGTGTCTTTGGATGTTTAAATCCGATTTTATAAGAGCAGAGTAAAAGACCGTTTCCACTCCGTGTCATTGTCTCTTTAAAATTATACTTCGTATCCCCTACGATCGGGATTCCTGCATTTGCTAACTGTACCCGGATCTGATGATGCCTTCCGGTGTCTAACCGGATCCGGAGAATGGCGTTCGTTTTATTCTGTGCGGTCACTTCATAGTCCAGCCTTGCTGACTTTGCGCCCTCTGTACTTTTAGATACCACTTTTGAAGTGTTTGTTTTTCCATCCCGGAGCAGGTAATCTTCCAATGTACCTTTTTTCTGTTCCGGCACACCGTCTGTCACCGCATAATAAAATTTATCTGCCATTTTTGTCTGCACCTGACGGCTTAAATCCGCCGCAGCTTCTTTTGTTTTGGCAAAAACCATCACTCCGCGCACCGGCTGATCCAGCCTGTGTACCACCCCGATATACGGCTGTTCTCCCTTTCCTGCCCGGTAATTTTTCAGAAGGCTTTCCATGTCCGCCTGTCCTAACCGTTTTGTCTGCGCCGCAACCCCCGCCGGTTTTTCGCAGACAATAACCTCCTCATCCTCATATAAAATATTTATGTTCATGTCTGATGATCTCCTTCGTTATTCTATGGCATTTCTGCTGTTTTTATCTTCCTTTGTTCATTGTAGCATGATTCTTTTGTTTGGGCTACTGTTGCGGAGATTTGAATGAATGCTTTTATTCATTTTTTTAGTACTCATAATATTTAAAATTTTACTATTTTCTCCATTGCATTTTCTGATGTTGGTATGATACAATATCCCAAAGCATATTTTACAAAATCTTTGTGGCTGATGAGCCATCTGTATTCTAGGAAGCACTCGATTATCAAAAACAATCGGTGTCATTCATTTCGTATCTATGCTTTTATTACCCATTAACCAATTTAAAAGCAGGAAACGGATGAAAACTATTTTTACAATGCTCTATTCTCCTGCCGGAGGCACGATGCATTTATGTGCATCTGCCGTCCACCGTGATAAGGAGGAAAGCCTATGGCAATGCGACCACAAGATCGTTACAAATCAACTACAGCAGGAGCAGTTTCTGCAAATCGCAACTACAAAGATACTGTTTTCCGGATGTTATTTTCAGACAAAAAGAATCTGCTCTCGCTTTACAATGCAGTAAACAGCAGAGACTATACGAATCCGGATGATTTAGAGATTGTTACTTTGGAAAACGCTATCTATATGGGAATGAAAAACGATCTGGCATTTATCATTGACACGAATTTATACCTGTACGAACATCAGTCGACTTACAATCCAAATATGCCACTTCGTGATTTATTTTACATTAGCAGTGAATATCAAAAAATGCTGGATCAAAAATCTTTATACTCATCCAGCCTGCAAAAGATACCTACTCCTAATTTTATTGAGTTTTATAATGGTTCTGATCCAGTTTGCGATGTTTTTGAGCACAGACTTTCCTCTGCTTTTGAACATCTGTCGGGTGAGCCAAAACTGGAACTGATCGTAACTGTCTTAAATATCAACGAGGGGCACAATGCCCTTCTTATGGAACATTGCAAAACATTAAGGGAATATGCACAATATGTTGCAAAGGTGCGAAAATACACAGCCGACATGTCTCTGAACGAGGCAGTGGAATGCGCTGTTGATGAATGTATCAAAGAAAATATTCTTGCGGATTTTCTTCGAAAGAACCGCGCGGAGGTTATCAGTATGAGTATTTTTGAATATGACAAGGAAGAAGAAGAAAAGAAGCTTCGGAAAGCGGAGTATGAGGCTGGTATTCAAAAGGGTGTCCTTAATACTGCACGTCATCTATTGGAGCTTAATCTGCTGTCTTTAGAGAATATTTCTCGTGCTACTGGTCTATCAATTGATGAATTGAAAAAGCTACAGCAATAACTTAACATATATATATATTATTCTTGCGATTCTAATTTAAAAACCATGTGGGAGGTTATCAGTATGAGTATTTTTGAATATGACAAGGAAGAAGAAGAGAAGAAACTTCG
>ENA-ORNF01003052-ORNF01003052.1-human-gut-metagenome-genome-assembly--contig:-NODE-3052-length-11533-cov-3.326102_pt1 | contig 11533 bp, 8 predicted proteins | sample MGYA00242110_ERZ509012 | MGnify/ENA primary metagenome ERZ509012 (study PRJEB26280, sample SAMEA2338714) | human gut metagenome | biome: human gut; feature: human-associated habitat; material: faeces... | reverse complement strand
GGCTATATCCCGACCGGAACAACGAATGACTTCGCAAGCAGTCTTCACATCCCGAGAGGTTTGCTGGAAGCGGCAGATAATGCTGTGAATGGAGAGGTATTTTCCTGCGACGCAGGAAGATTTAATGATGATATTTTTGTGTATATCGCGGCATTTGGACTTTTTACGGCGGTTTCCTATAAGACCAGCCAGGAGTGGAAAAATGTGCTCGGGCATGCTGCCTACATTCTGGAGGGCATGCGCAGCCTTCATGACATCCCATCCTATCGGGTGCAGGTGCAATATGATAATGTCCGTTTGCAGGATGAATTTATCTATGGAATGATCAGTAATTCGACGTCCGTTGGCGGATTTAAAGGAATGACAGGCAAGGATGTCCTTTTGGATGATGGTGTTTTTGAAGTGACATTGATCAAAAAGCCGAAAAATCCGATCGAATTAAATGAGATCATCGCCTCTTTGATCAATCTTGCAGATGATACGGATATGATCTATTCCTTTAAAACAGCGGAGGTTCATTTTACCGCAATGGAAGAGATCCCATGGACACTGGATGGAGAATTTGGTGGCGACCACACCGAAGTTACGGTAAAAAACATCTGCAAAGCAGTGGAGATCATGGTGCCGAAGGATGAACCTGCAAAGGCATAAAAAGATTGTTATAAATTTAACTTTATTTTTTGGATAAAGTAATATATAATAGCCCTAGGGTAAAATAAATATATTTTTATGGAGGAATGAATTATGTTAGTATCTGCAAAAGAAATGTTAGACAAAGCAAAAGCTGGTCACTATGCAGTGGGACAGTTCAACATCAACAACCTTGAGTGGACAAAATCTGTTCTGCTTACCGCAGAGGAGTTAAAATCCCCGGTTATCTTAGGTGTTTCTGAGGGGGCCGGAAAGTACATGACAGGTTTCGGAACCGTTGCTGCTATGGTAAAAGCAATGCATGACGAATTAAACATCACAGTACCAGTTGCATTACACTTAGATCATGGTACTTACGAAGGATGCTATAAATGTATCAAAGCCGGATTTACTTCCATCATGTTCGATGGTTCTCACTACCCAATCGATGAGAATGTTGAGAAGACAAAAGAGTTAGTATCTGTTGCTCATGCAATGGGAATGTCTATCGAGGCAGAAGTTGGTTCTATCGGTGGAGAAGAAGACGGTGTTGTAGGTATGGGTGAGTGCGCTGATCCGGAAGAGTGCAAGAGAATCGCAGACCTTGGCGTAGATATGTTAGCTGCTGGTATTGGTAACATCCATGGAAAATATCCGGCAAACTGGCAGGGATTAAGCTTCGAGACTCTCGATGCGATCCAGAAATTAACAGGGGACATGCCATTAGTACTTCATGGTGGTACAGGTATTCCTGAGGATATGATCAAGAAAGCAATCTCTCTTGGTGTTGCAAAGATCAATGTAAATACAGAGTGCCAGTTATCCTTTGCGGATGCTACACGTAAATACATCGAAGCAGGAAAAGATTTAGAGGGCAAAGGATTTGATCCTCGTAAACTCTTAGCTCCTGGTGCAGAAGCAATCAAAGCAACTGTAAAAGAGAAGATGGAGCTGTTCGGATCCGTTGGAAAAGCTAACTAATCTGGTTAAGCTATTTTAACAAAAAAAAGAAAGTTCTCTTTCTTTTCTTGTTAAAAATATCAAAATTAAAAAAATATAAAATTTTCACTTGCTTTTTAAAACAAAAAGTATTATCGTAAAAGCAACAAAACGATGTGAAAAGATGAACAAGGGTGTTCCAAGAAGCTTGGAATGCCCTTTTTTAGTAAGAATGTCAATTCACATAAAAATAAGCAAATCAAATCGCTAGGGGATTTAGGATTGTGAAAAAGAAAGGATGTAGAAAATGAGTGAAACAGGATACTTAAATGTAGCAGAAATTTTTGGTGAGAATGTATTCAATGATGCAGTTATGCAGGAACGTCTCCCAAAGAAAGTTTACAAAAAACTCAAAGAAGTCATTCAGGAGGGCAAGGAACTTGACCTTGAAACAGCAGATGTAGTTGCACATGAGATGAAAGAATGGGCTATTGAAAAAGGTGCAACACATTATACCCACTGGTTCCAGCCGTTAACCGGTGTAACCGCAGAAAAACATGACTCATTTATCACAGCTCCAATGCCAAATGGCAAAGTTCTGATGAGCTTTTCCGGTAAAGAGCTGATCAAAGGTGAGCCGGATGCTTCCTCATTTCCATCTGGTGGTTTAAGAGCAACCTTCGAAGCAAGAGGATATACAGCCTGGGATTGTACATCACCTGCTTTTGTAAGACAGGATGCTGCAGGTGCAACACTTTGTATTCCAACTGCTTTCTGTTCTTACACAGGAGAGGCACTCGACCAGAAAACACCGCTTCTTCGTTCGATGGAAGCAATTAATGAGCAGTCTCTTCGTTTATTAAGATTATTTGGAAATACAACTTCCAAGAAAGTAACACCTTCCGTTGGACCGGAGCAGGAATACTTCATCGTAGACAGACAGAAATACTTACAGAGAAAAGATCTGATCTTTACCGGACGTACCTTATTTGGTGCAATGCCTCCAAAAGGTCAGGAAATGGATGATCATTACTTTGGAGCGATCCGTGAGAGAATCGCAGCATTCATGAAAGATGTCAACGAGGAACTCTGGAAATTAGGTGTTACTGCAAAAACACAGCACAACGAGGTTGCACCTGCACAGCACGAGTTAGCACCGATCTATGCAGAGGCAAATATCGCAGTAGATCACAACCAGTTAGTCATGGAGACATTAAAGAAAGTGGCAGGACGTCATGGTTTGCAGTGTCTGCTCCATGAGAAACCATTTGCAGGTGTCAATGGTTCCGGTAAACACAACAACTGGTCTATTACCACAGATGATGGCATCAACTTATTAGAGCCGGGTAAAACACCACATGATAACATTCAGTTCTTATTGGTACTGACCTGTATCTTAAAAGCAGTTGACAAACATGCAGATCTGTTAAGAGAGTCTGCAGCAGATGTTGGTAACGACCACAGATTAGGAGCAAACGAGGCACCGCCAGCAATTGTTTCCATTTATCTTGGAGAGCAGTTGCAGGATGTTCTGACACAGCTGATTGATACCGGTGCAGCAACGCACAGCCTTTCCGGTCAGAAATTAGAGACTGGTGTTAAGACATTACCAGACTTTATGAAAGATGCAACAGACCGTAACAGAACTTCACCATTTGCATTTACCGGAAACAAATTTGAGTTCCGTATGGTTGGTTCTCAGGATTCCGTTGCACAGCCAAACGTTGTATTAAATACGATCGTTGCAGAGGCATTTGCAGAGGCATGCGATGTACTTGAAAAAGCAGATGATTTTGATCTGGCAGTACATGATCTGATCAAGCAATATGCAACCGAGCATCAGAGAATCGTATTCAACGGAAATGGTTATTCTGACGAATGGGTAGCAGAAGCTGAAAAACGTGGATTACCAAACATCAAATCCATGGTAGATGCTATTCCGGCACTGAACACAGAGAAAGCAGTTGCCCTGTTTGAAAAATTCAAAGTATTTACCAAGGCAGAGTTAGACTCTCGTGTTGAGATCGAGTATGAGACCTATGCAAAGGAAATCAACATTGAAGCAAAAGCGATGATTGATATTGCAACGAAACAGATCATCCCGGCTGTAATCAAATACACTACAGTTCTTGCTGAGTCTATTACCGCTGTTAAGAGTGCATGTACCGCAGATGTCAGCGCACAGACCGAGATCTTAACCGAAGTATCTACATTACTTGCCGCTTCCAAGAAAGCACTTGTGAAGTTACAGGAAGTAACCGAGAAAGCAGCTTCTATGGAAGAGGGAAGAGAGCAGGCTGTTTACTACCGAGATGAAGTAAAAGCAGCAATGGATGATCTTCGGACACCGATCGACAAATTAGAGATGTTAGTAGACAAATCTATGTGGCCAATGCCATCTTACGGTGATCTGATCTTTGAGGTATAATTTAGAAAAAATCTATCGATATATGTTATGAAAAAGCGATGCTTTTTCCAGAACCACAAAGCTGTGGAACAAGGGAAAAGTATCGCTTTTTATTTTATAAGAAGCTAATTGAGGAGGATAAGATTATGAATGAAGAGATTATGCAGTTTATCAGTGATAACATCTTTGGCGTCTGGTTTCTAATGGGCGCAGCGTTGGTGTTCTGGATGCAGGCAGGATTTGCCATGGTGGAAGCGGGTTTCACCAGAGCAAAAAATACAGGTAACATTTTAATGAAGAACCTGATGGACTTCTGTATCGGAACCATTGTATTTATTCTGATCGGTTTCTCGCTTTTGCTGGGCGAGGATCTGGCTGGGTTTATAGGAAAACCCGGATTTGATATTTTTACAGCGTATGCAGATTTTGATTTCTCGAATTTTGTATTTAACTTAGTATTCTGTGCAACCACAGCAACCATCGTATCCGGTGCTATGGCAGAACGTACAAAATTCTTATCGTATTGTATTTATTCCGGAGTGATCTCCGCACTGATCTATCCGATCGAGGCACACTGGATCTGGGGCGGTGGCTGGCTGGCACAGCTTGGCTTCCATGATTTCGCCGGTTCCTGTGCAATCCATATGGTAGGTGGTATCTCCGCACTCATTGGTGCAGCATTCCTTGGACCTCGTATTGGTAAGTTCACAAAAGACAAAGCAGGAAAAATTGTAAAAGTAAACGCATTCCCGGGACACAACCTTCCGCTGGGATGTCTGGGATGTTTCATCTTATGGTTTGGCTGGTATGGATTTAATGGTGCTGCATGTACCAGTATTGAGCAGTTAGGTTCTGTATTTTTAACAACAACGGTAGCACCTGCAACCGCAACGGTCGTTTGTATGATATTTACCTGGTTAAAATATGGGAAACCGGATGTTTCCATGTGTTTGAATGCTTCTTTAGCAGGACTGGTGGCGATTACAGCTCCATGCGATGTAACAGATTGCTTTGGCGCGCTGATCATTGGTGCAGTAGCAGGTTTATTAGTAGTATTTGGCGTATGGCTTTTAGATTACAAATTACATGTAGATGACCCGGTAGGTGCAGTAGCCGTACATATGATGAATGGTATCTGGGGAACGATCGCTGTTGGTTTATTTGCAACCACATCAGCTCCTGGAAATGACTCTGTTGTTGGGCTTTTCTATGGCGGCGGTTTCCATCAGTTAGGACTTCAGTTATTAGGTTTCATTACCGTTGCAGCATGGGCAGCTATCTGTATTACTATCACATTTGTTGTAATTAGAGCAACCGTGGGTCTTCGTGTAACAGAGGAAGAAGAGATCGTTGGTCTGGATGCAACCGAGCATGGTTTACCATCTGCATATGCAGGATTTAGTTTAATGGATGTTTCCAACACCATGACTATGGATATCAATGAAAACACAGACCTTGGCGAGTCTGATTATGCAAGTGCATCGGATGTATTAAAGGATGCAGCAGTCAAAGTAGAGGCAATGCCGGTTCCTTCTACCGGTATTTACAAGGTGGTTATTATTTCAAGACTGACCAAGTACGACCACTTAAAGAAAGCAATGAACGAACTTGGCGTAACCGGTATGACTGTAACACAGGTTATGGGTTGTGGTATCCAGAAAGGTGCCGGCGAGAAATACAGAGGTGTTGAAGTGGATGCAACTCTGTTACCAAAAGTAAAAGTAGAAGTTGTAGTAAGCAAGATCCCGGTAGAAAAAGTAGTAGAGGCAGCCAAGAAGGCACTCTATACCGGACACATCGGCGATGGCAAGATCTTCGTATACGATGTGGCACAGGTTGTGAAAGTGCGTACCGGAGAGCAGGGAGTAGCAGCTCTGCAGGATGTGGAGTAGTTCACTGATCTAACTTGATTAGATTGGTGAAATCTAATCCCCTTAGTTAGTATATACATCAACGGCAAAAGACCCAGGCGGGAGCCTGGGTCTTTTGCTGTGCAAAACCATATTGTCAGACAAAAGGACCAAAAGAGAAAGATAGACAGTCACAGGAAAGAAGTGATATAATAAAAATATCATAGAAAAAGGAGATTACAGTTATGAAAAGATCAGAATAAACACTGGGAAGAGTACTGGCATGTATGATACTCTGCATGTCATGGGTATTTTTCTTAACAACAAGAGCAGAAGCAGCATCCATTCATTACATTCCACTTGCAACCGACAATGTCTGGGTGTCTGGCTCGATCGATACAGAGGGTGAGACCGATTTCTATACGATCCACATGCCGAGCGATGGATGGCTGACGGTTGGATATCAGGCATTTGATATTGCCGATTCTTATATTGAAATTAAGAATGATGATATGACCAAACAGTACGCCAGACAGAATGTTTACACTTCCAGTGCCACCAGCCCGATCACAAGATCATATGAACTGGCACTGGAACAGTGAATATGTAAGGATTTATAATCAGGAAATTTATACAGCGGCAGAGGAAAGACCGATCATGCATGTGTTTGAGCAGATGCTGGATGCAGGTACTTACTATATCAAAGTATTGCCATACGGAAACAACACGGGACGATATACGCTGTTAAGCGAAGAGAAAATTGTTACAAAGAGTATTAAGATCTCCGGCAAGAGTAAAGTAGTAGCCGGAAAATCCGTACAGTTAAGTGCAACGTTAAGTCCTTCTAATATTACCGACCCTACGATTGAGTGGAGCAGTGGAGATACCGGAATTGCATCAGTAGACCAGAATGGAAAGGTCACAACCTACAGAGCTGGTCGGGTTAATATTATAGCTTCGGCAAAGGATGGAAGTAATGTCACAAAGACATTTTCCCTTATCGTAACGCCAAAGAGGATGGAAAAACCATATGCATCTAACTACTATAAAAAGAAGTTATATGTATCATGGCAGACACAGTCTGGAGTAAGTGGATATCAGATACAGTATTCAACGAAAAAGAATTTTTCAAAGTCAGCAACAAAGACAAAGAAAATGTCGGCGTCCAGTTATTCGGGAAAATATTTTAGTGTGAAAAAAGGAAAATATTATGTACGTACACGCAGCTATCTGAAGGTTGGTAAGAAATACTATTACGGAGACTGGAGCAAGGTAAGGACGATAAAGGTAAAACGCTAAAGCAAGAAAAGTAAACGGGAATGGGGGACGGAAGATGGAAAAGCGATTATTATTCATTAGCAAGTATAAGGATATTATCCAGGAGTTTTTGGATGCCATGAAAGATAAGGATATCGAGATCGAAACGGCAGACAATGGACTCGATGCAGCGGCACTTTTAAAGAAAAATGAATATCAGATTGTGGTAACCGGACTAACGATGGACGGCTACAATGGAGAGCAGCTTATCAGCTACATCAACCGTGCCCATCCGAATACCGTCTGTATCATTTATACAACGACGATCAGTGCGGCGCAGCTACACTTTTTCATCAATAAGAGAGATGTATTCCGTGTGTTCCTTCGCCCGGTCAATTTCAGGGCAGAATTTTTTGAGGCACTGGAAGAAGCGTTTGAGTACTATGCTGTAAAGGTAAAAAACAGCGAGGAAAACGTAGAACGCAAGGAAAAAATGAAGGAATACAAGAACGAAATACTGGCGATCCAGCAGAAGATTGAAAATCAGGACAATGCAAAGATTAGCATGAATCACTATATGAAACGTCTGGTCAATTATACATTAAAAGAGTATGGGGGCGAATTGCCGCAGGAGAACTGGGACAGACTGGAAGGCTATGAAAAAGGTATTATAGAGTTGTGCTGTGGTGGAGAGACAAGCCTTGTAAAGGCAGAAAAAGCAGTGCTGCGATTGAATGAGATTGCACATATGTAAGATTAGAAAAAACCGTAATTCCAATTTTGGAATTACGGTTTTTGATTCAAATCTCATTATTGTCCATCGGTATTGCCATCCGCTGCCGGTGTATCCGTTATTACAGGTGGCTGATCTGCCGGTGTTTCTTCCGGCTGTGTTGTAACACCGGGAACCGGAGAAGGGGTAGCTCCCTGATAGGTTGCATTCTCCCCATTGTGCAGTGTACATACAGTGGTATAGCCGTCTAAGAGCAGATAATCGTTGTCTTCCGTTCCAGGCGTACCGCCAATGACGAATACACGCTGTGAAAGGGAAGTAACAGGGCAGTTGGCACCTGCTAACTGTCCGGATTCATTACAGATATTTGCGAGTGTGTGGTGATCACAGTATTCGGTTGGCTGTGTACCGGCTGCAAAATATTCAGTATAGACACAGCTGCCGCGTGGATCACTGTCACAAACACCGGCAATCGCAAGCTTTCCGGATTCTTTACAGACGGATGCAGTTACAATGCCGGAAGGCTGAGTGAAGTCTTTATAAGGAAGTCCTTCATGCAGCCTTGACATGACCGATTTCCAAATCTTCTTCGGATAAGAAGTCTGTCCGCCGCTTTGCGGTGCATTGTCATCATATCCACCCCAGACAACGCAGGTATAATATGGGGTAAATCCTGCAAAGAGCGCGTCACGGTTTTTGGTTGTGGTACCGGATTTTCCTGCCTGTGCCATTGAATTCCCAAAGTAGGCCGGAGTACCGGTTCCCTGTGTCATGACATCTTCCATCGCATCAGTTAAAAGCCATGCAGTAGTTTCTTTTAATACCGTATGTGAAGTTGAAGTCGTATTGTCCAAAAGAACATTTCCATCGTGGTCTAAAATCTTGGTATAAAATTTAGGTTTGATATAAGTTCCGTTGTTTGCGATCGTAGCATAAGCTGCGGTCAGCTCCAGATTTGTGACACCATGCGTCAGACCGCCAAGTGCCAGAGTCTCGTTGGAACTTTCGTCAATGCCAACGGTGGTAAAACCGAAATCCATAATATAGTCATAACCCAGGGATGGACCGATCTGTGCCAGTGTTTTAACGGTTACGATGTTAATGGAATTGGTGATCGCTTCACGCAATGTGGTAAAACCACGGTAACGTCCATCATAGTTGTTGACAGATGCTCCCTCGCCGGTACCATAAGAATACGGGGCATCATCCTGCACATCTGCCAGGGTAAGTCCGCCTGCATCCAGAGCCGGTGCATAAGCTGCAATGATCTTAAAGGTGGAACCAGGCTGTCTGGTCGTATCGGTAGCACGGTTTAAGGTTTTGTTGGCTGTCTTATCGCCCCGACCGCCGACAAGTGCTTTGACCTCGCCTGTGGACTGGTCAATGACGGTCAGTGCAGCCTGTGGCTGTAAGGTATAGGTGATCGTCTCACTGCCGTTTACGATCGTGTCGCCATCTTTCATAATATCTGCCTTGTACTGCTCGATCGCAGCAGCAGCATCCTCTTCGGAGTTGAAATTAATATTATAATCACGGCTCCGGTGCGCCTGATAGTAGGAGAGCATCGTCTGCTCGCTGTAATTAGAGATCGTGCCATCAGCAGAGAGGATGGAAACACGATAGGAAAACGAAACTTTTGGCGAAGTCGGATAGTTATCTACGTTATTGACTTCATCGTCGCAGATCGCCTGGATCTCAGGGTCCTGTGTGGAATAGATCGTCAGACCACCCTGATAAAGTGCCTTGTAAGCCTGAGTTTCGGTGTAACCTTTTTGTTCTACCAGATCGGCAATGATCTGATCGGTCAGCTCATCTACAAAGTAGGAGTTGATATTGCCACTCTTGGTCTCGATATTTACGAGCTGGATACGATCGTAAACATTGTCAGCCATAGCTGTGTCGTATTCATCCTGCGAGATATAACCCTGGTCGAGCATGTTTGTTAAAACTTTTTTTCTACGCTGTGCGTTATCATCCGGATGGGAGATCGGGTTGTACTTCGTAGGGCTCTGCGTAATGGCTGCGAGTACGGCACATTCAGAAAGTGTCAGTTTGGATACGTCTTTTCCGAAATAGCGTTCGGAAGCAACACCGACACCCAAAGTATTCTGACCTAAGTTGATCGCATTCAGGTAGTTTTCCAGAATCCAGTTTTTATCTACCACCTTTTCAAGCTGGAGTGCAAGATATTGCTCCTGAAATTTTCGCTCAAATTTTTCTGCCATGGATGACTCGCTTGTCCACCCGGTAAAGACTGTATTTTTCAGAAGCTGCTGTGTGATCGTACTGGCACCCTCGGAAAAATGTCCGCTGGTAACACCTTTGACACCGGCACGGATGATACCCTGTAGATCAATACCGTTATGGTCGTAGAAACGTTCATCCTCGATCGCAACAAAGGCATGCTGCAGATCAAGTGGGATTTCATCAATCGTGACATATTTTCGATTGGAACCGGATGCGACGAGCGTAGCGGTTTCTTTTCCGGTATTATCAAGCACCGTTGAGAGAAATCCGGTAGGTGTTGCATCAATGTCCTCAATGGTCGGAGCGGAAGCGATAATGCCGCTGATGACACCAAATGCGGAACAGCCGCCTACAATGATGACGGCAAAAAAGCATATAAGTAATGCCTTACAAAAAATTACATAGAATTTTTTGCGAATCATGGTACCCTTGGAAACAAGTTCTTTCTGTTGCTTCCGAGTACTTTTCTTTCCATAATTCATAATGGCCTCCTTTTCTAAATACCATACCACCGGATATTATAACAGAGAAATGTGTCAGAATAAAGAAAAAACTGAAAATATGGGCATTGTTCATAATTTCTTAAGAATGAGCAGGGCAGATTTGAAACACGCTTGCACAAGGCAGAGAAAACGTGTTACTATGGGAAAAAGAAAGAAACAGCAGCCAGAATAGAAAGGAATTGTCATGAAAACAGTTTATTCCGGTGGGGAAGCAGAGATTGTGGAAAAAAAATCACGTTTTATCGCTACGGTGCGACCGGTCTCATCCGAGGAGGAGGCAGTCGCTTTTATTAATGAAATGAAAAAGAAATACTGGGATGCAAGGCACAACTGCTCGGCATTTGTGATCGGGGACAGGCAGGAGATGAGCCGCTGCTCCGATGATGGAGAACCGGCGCAGACAGCAGGCAGACCGATGTTAGATGTTTTGCTGCGGGAAGAGATCCACAACGTTGCCGTTGTCGTGACACGTTATTTCGGGGGTGTTCTGCTCGGAACCGGCGGTCTGGTAAGAGCCTATCAGAAGGCAACGCAGGAAGGACTTGCGGCGAGCACGATCATAGATAAGAAAAAAGGGAGAAAACTTACGATCGACACCGATTATACCGGTCTGGGAAAATTACAATACCTGGTCGCACAGAATGATCTGACGACAATCGATACGCTTTATACCGAAAAAGTGACATTAATTTTGATGATCCCGAGTGAATTACAGGAAAAAATCGAAAAAGAGATCACAGAGGCAACCAGCGGAAACGCCCGTATTTCCTGGGGGGAGGAGGTTTTGTACGCATTGATCGAAAAAAAAGTTGAAATTTTTGAAAAAAACGCTTGACTATTTTATATAAGTCCTATATAATAGCTATTGTTGACGGCGCAACAGAGCACCGGAAACAAACAAAACATAGGGCTATCGCCAAATGGTAAGGCAACGGACTCTGACTCCGTCATTTCAAGGTTCGAATCC
>ENA-ORNF01003051-ORNF01003051.1-human-gut-metagenome-genome-assembly--contig:-NODE-3051-length-11535-cov-5.233885_pt1 | contig 11535 bp, 9 predicted proteins | sample MGYA00242110_ERZ509012 | MGnify/ENA primary metagenome ERZ509012 (study PRJEB26280, sample SAMEA2338714) | human gut metagenome | biome: human gut; feature: human-associated habitat; material: faeces... | reverse complement strand
TTACGTCTTCTCCGGTTTCCTTGATTCTCTGAAGGATCCCCGCAGGCCATGCATAAGTAAAAAAACGCTTCCACCCATCCATAATTAATGCTATCTTTTTCATAGGCTCTCCATTTCTTATAAATATTCCCATATACATTGTTAAACCCATATATACAGGGCAAGACGTCACCGTTTGGATGAATCACATAATCTGTACCTGTAAATACACACTTACGTGTGTATTTCAAATCAAAGCCTTTTAGTTCTTCCAGCGGAATATTTTTCGCACGTCCAAATCTTTTTACGACTTTATAGTCCGAGCCCCCGATTGACACATTTTCAAATATTCCCATATTATTTGCAAGTTTTGCTAAGCGTTCTGGTATATTTTGATCCATTTGTTCAAAATGGAAAACATCATTTGATGTGATATCAATTTCATTGGCGCCATTTATATGGAATAATGCTAAATACTTTATGGCGTCTTCTTTGGTTTTTGCGAAATTCCCATTTGTATTTCTCTTTTTATTCACTTGCAGTTCACCAAATGCAAATAAATTTGTATTTCTATATCTTTACGCCACACGGATCTTCTGTAAAATATTTCCAAGTTCTGCTTCCTTCTTCTCGCAGTCGCCCTCGGAAATCTTTTCTGTCACAAAGCCAAGCTCTCCGGTCACGCCTTCTGCCTGTACATACGTAACAGTTCCAAATACTCTTTCTACAGCTGCTTTGTCTGCTGTTGTGCGGATGAAGAACCGATTCTCCCATTCCCTGTAATCTACGAGTTCCAGTTTCTTTGAACTCCACTCGATTGGAATATTTTTGTCCAGATTCTTTGCCATCTCAACGACATCTGCTACAACGGCACTTGCTGTTGGGAGTTTTCCTGCGCCGCTGCCGTAAAACATTGCGTCACCTAACACATTGCCATGTACGAAAATTGCATTGAACACACCATTTACAGCATAGAGCGGATGAGATGCCGGAAGTAAAAATGGAGCAACGATCGCTGTATAGCCTTTTGGACCTTTTTTGCTGGTAGCGAGCAGTTTGATCGCTCTTCCCATCGCCTGTGCGTATTTGATATCCGTCGGTGTGATTTTTGTGATTCCCTCTGTGTGGATGTCCTCAAAATCAACCTGCTGTCCGCATACTAAAGATGTTAAAATTGCAATCTTACGGCATGCATCATAACCTTCCACATCGGCAGTAGGATCTTTCTCTGCATACCCCTTTGCCTGCGCATCCTTTAAAACTTCATTAAAATCAGCACCCTTTTCTGTCATCTCAGTCATCATATAGTTCGTTGTACCGTTTACGATACCAGTGATCTCTTCGATCTCATCTGCAGTAAGACAGGAATTTAACGGACGGATGATCGGAATACCACCGCCGACACTCGCCTCAAACATGAAATTCACATTTTTTTCTTTTGCAAGTGCGATCAGCTCTGCACCTTTTGCAGCCACCAGTGCCTTATTGGAAGTTGTCACATGTTTTCCGGCCTCTAACATTGTTTTTACAAAAGTATACGCTGGCTCCACGCCACCCATTGTCTCAACTACAATCGCTACTTCCGGATCTTCTGCGATCACTTTATAATCATGTACGATTTTCTCCTGGATCGGATCTCCCTCAAAATCTCTTAAATCCAGAACATACTTTAATTCCACTTCATCGCCGACGCGGGCTGCAATGCTCTTCTTATTGATGTCTAAAACCTCTGCCACACCGGAACCGATCGTTCCAAAACCCATAATTGCTGCTTTTATCATTTTTATTCTGCCTTTCTGTTTTTGTATTATGTAAACTATTCTGTTCTGCCAGTCTGTTTTTATTCTCTCGCCAGAATTTTCACATACTGAATGCCGCCCACACTCTCAATCTTTGTGACCATCTCTGCAACATCCCCCGTCTGCGGTAAAATATCAATACTGAGCGTCAGCGTTGCGATTCCATTGACCGGTATACTCTGATGAATGGTAAGGATATTGGCATGAAAATCAGCAATCGTTTTCAATACCCCGGACAAAAGTCCCGGCAGGGTCAGCCGGAAGCTGACTGTCCAAAACGCTTTCCATGAGGATGCTCCCAGATCCCTGGAGGCTTCCACCAGAGACACATCCAGCTTCTCTGCACTGGAATACACCGCCAGGATCATAAAAGGCAGCAGGGAATAAACCATTCCCACTACCACTGCCGGATAAGTGTAAAGCAGCTTTAACGGCCGATCGGTCAGATGCAGTCCCATCAATATCTTATCCAGCACACCGTTGCTGCGGAAGACGATGATCCAGCCGTAGAGGCGGATCAGCGCACTGGTCCAGAACGGGATCATGATGAGCAGCAGCATTCTCCGTTTCCAGACAGCGTTCATTTTCGCCATGAAATAACCGTATGGATACCCGATCAGTGCCACGAAAAATGTGGCGGTAAACGCCAGCTTCAACGACTGCCAGAAAGTATCCAGATACAGCGGTTCCAATATTCTCTTATAATTGTCCAGGGTGAATGTAAAGTCCACGCCCCAGACCTGTGCTCTCTGCAAAAAGCTCAGCAGAAACAGATACAGGATCGGCAGAGCCACGAACAGAATCGTGAACACATACATAGGGATCATCAGTCCGACATTCCCGCTTCTCCTGCGGCTGTTACTTATGGTTTTCGTCTTTGTCATTATCTATTACCTTTACTGCGTCTTTCGCATCCCAGCCGATCTTCACCTTCTGTCCCGGCTGTAAGTCATTGTCGATTCCGTAGCGGCTGGCGGTCAGAGTCTGTCCGTCCGGCAGACGGAACAAAATGCGTAACTGCCCTCCGGCAAAGCTTTTTTCCACCACGACAGCCTCCTGTGTGCAGACTGCCTCCCCGTTCATCAGAATGTTTTCCGAGCGGATGGCAAAAGTCTCCCCATTTTTATGCAGAATATTCGCATTTCCCACGAAATCCGCCACATAGCTGGTCTTCGGCTGATAATACACCTCATTGGGTGTCCCCAACTGTTCCAGCACGCCTTCATGCATGACACCGATGCGGTCGGACATGTTGATAGCCTCTTCCTGATCGTGAGTGATGTAAATAAACGTAATCCCCAGCTGCTTCTGCAGACGTTTCAGTTCCAGCTGCATCTGCCTGCGCAGCTTCAGATCCAGTGCTCCCAGCGGTTCATCTAACAGCAATACTTTCGGCTCATTGATCACCGCTCTGGCAATGGCAATACGCTGCTTCTGTCCACCGGACAGCTGATCCGGCATCCGTTTTCCGTACTCTTCCAGCTGTACCAGACGAAGAGCCTGCTCCACCCGCTCTGTGATCTCTGCCTTCGGAACTTTGCGAATCTTCAGTCCATAGCCTACGTTATCTGCCACGTTCATATGCGGAAACAGGGCATAATTCTGGAATACGGTGTTGACATCCCGTTTGTTCGGCTCGCAGTTCGTAATGTCCTGCCCTTCCAGGATCACCTGCCCGACATCCGGCAGTTCCAGTCCCGCAATAATGCGTAATGTCGTGGTCTTGCCACAGCCGGAGGCACCTAGCAGCGTGATAAATTCTCCCTGCCCGGCTTCTAAGTCAATACCTTTTAATACCTCTGTATTCTCAAAAGATTTCCGGATCTGCTGAAGTTGTAATATACTTTCGCCCATGCACCGCACCGGCTCCTTTCTATTTTCATGTTCCTTCTGTCTGTTTACCGCCTAATAGTTTAACAGTTCTTTTCTCGTCCGTCAAACCGTTTTGTGTGTGCGCCACCACCGTTAATCGAGTAGGCTGTCTCCTACTCGATTTGTATATTTTGTACACCATCTCGCTTAAAAGCTCGATGATGTACATTCGCCAAATACAGACTCTTGTGCAAGCACAAATCTGTACTTGGCTCATCGTATACACATATTAAAAAATGCTAAGCCACGGGTTTTGTCCCAGGCTTAGCACCATATCTGTTTTTATCTATCCGAACCGAAATCCAGCTCAACCACCCGGTCATTTACCTGTGTAAAGCTGCCACCGTCCATATTTTTACGTACAAAGGGAACACCCCTGCGCACATAGTATACATTATCCTGAAGCAGGGCATCCGGATTCTCTGACGGGCTGATCGTACCACCGAGATCATCATAGCTGATATTATTGCGGAAGGTATTATGGATTGCCTCCTGCAGACAGAACATCACACAGCCGCCCTCATTCTGCCTGCTGTAATTAGATTCATACACCGTTCCGTCCCCGGAATCCGCATCATATGCCATGCCATCCTGATTGAGTCTGGTGTCTGTGACTTCATTATAGCGGAACAGGGCATCCTTGCATTTCCAGGGCCAGATCCCGGCTGCCACTTTTCCCATCCGGCCGCCCGGCTCGCAATAGATCCGATCATTGATCTCGCAGGCCACAGAGTCTGCCATATTATGCTCCACCAGAGGACGCAGCGCATACATCGGTGTGATCCCATCCCCGCCGGCCTCTTTTACATAATTATTCCGTATCTGCATATTTTCATGCCCATAGTTCAGAAAAACCGATTCCTCAAGCTCTGCTCCCCGGAACTTATCATGAGCATAGGTATAGCCTGCTGCAATTCCCCAGCGGCTGACCCGGTGCACGAAGCAGCCTTCAATAACGACATCCCGATACCGTGCCACACCCGTCAGCTCCTCACATTCCGGGCGGAGCGCTGTCATATAAATCCCACCGTTGTTCATGTGCTTATCGTAGACATTCCCATGGACATCATGGATCCACAGATTCTTAAGTGTGATGCCGCTCCGCACTCCTTTGTCCTTAGCTGCCACAGCCACACCGGTACGGTTCATTTTCTCTCCCAGGCTATAACGCTCTCCCGGAACCATGCTGCCTTCATTCGTGATCTCCAGATCCTCGACCACAATATGCTCTGCATCGTACAAAAGCACTGCAGAAGATACATAGCCGTGATACACATGCGTAGGTGCATCCAGCGGTGTCCCATAATCCTGATACCAGATCCCCTGTCCGCAGGCATCGATCCGCGGCGGTGCGTCTGCTGTGCCATACGCTCCGATCACGATCGGTGCCTCTTTCGTACCGCTGTCTGTCACATGCAGATACTGTCCGTAAAATACACTGCCCCGCTCCAGCAGGACGCGGTCGCCCGGCTGCAGGCTTCTTCGATTGATGGCAGACAGACTGGCAAACGCCGTACTGCACGTCCGTCCGTCATTTTCATCACTGCCTGTTCTCTGACTCACATAATATGTCGCAGATAAGCTTGTCATATGCATCCTCCCGTAACCGTTTCTCAATGATCTGCGACACCTCCTCATAGGTAAAATAATCCCCATGATAGCGTCCGAACAGATCTCTGTTCTGTTCGTAAAAATCCCGCTTCTCCTGCTCCGTGAAATCCGGACAGAAGCCGCCTTCCCGAACCTTCTCACACGGCTGTACAAAATCCAGCTTCAGGCGGGTCAGCTCATATTGCAGATACGCCGGTGCGGAAAAAAAATGCGGTCCGTAGAACCGCTGCCCTTCCTGTTCCATTCTCCGCAGCTCTTCGTTGTGCTTCTGTCGTCTGGCCTTTAGTCCCTCCATGGAGGGATCCTCGATCAGTCCCATTCTGTGCGCCAAAAGGAAGGCTCCCTGAGCCTTCCTGATATGCGCCTGTGTCATAGTTTCCTGTTTTGGCATTTTCTGTTGCATTATTTCACTGCTCCCGTAATTCCATTTGCAAAGCTCTTCTGTAAACACAGGAAGATGATCGCTGTAGGAAGTGTACAGATCAATACTCCCAGCATCAGCATACCATAATCCACACTGTATCCACTCTTCAGATTGGCTACTAACATCGGCATGGTGATCGCCTTGCTGTCCTGTAAAATGATCGTCGGCCACAGATAATTGTTCCACGCATTCATAAATGTAACCGTCATCGCTGCTCCATAGGTAGATTTCATCACCGGAATGAACATCCGGAAGAAAATCTGTATTTCACTCAGACCTTCCAGCCTGGCAGCCTCGATAATATCATGAGGGAAAGAACGTGCCGCCTGTCTGAAAAGCATGATCATAAACGGAGTCGAGATGGATGGCAGTGCCAGTGCGATCCAGGTGTTTACCAGCTTCCAGGAGGTGAACATCTTGAACAGGGGGATCATGATCGCTACGAACGGAAGCATCATTGCCAGCAGCAGAATACTCATCAGAATATCCTTGCCCTTATCATGATAGATCTCAAATCCATAACCGGCAATGGAACAGATCAGCAGTGTCACAACCGTGATCACGATCGCATTACGGAAGGAATTAAACATTGCAAGTCCCAGATTCTGCATGTCAACCAGGGTTTTGAAGTTCTCGATCAAATAGGTACCCGGGATCAGACGTCCTCTTACCACATCAATGCTCTGGTTGGTCGCACCGCACAGCATATAATACAGCGGGAATGCTGACAGAAAACTTGCTATCACTAAGATTGTGTAGGAAATTATTTGTTTGAATTTAGTCACGTTTGTCACCCACCTTCATCTGAATTGCAGACAGAACCGCTACCATCACAAGTATGCATACAGACAACGCTGCCGCATAATTAAATTTCGGTGTCTCCACAAAGGAGATATTATAGATGTAATGCGCCAATGTCATTGTAGATTTTCCGGGGCCGCCTGCTGTCAGGTTCATGGACTCATCGAACAGCTGCAGTGTTCCCGAAGTAGACATGATCGCCGTCATCAGAATAGTCGGCTTTAACAACGGTATCGTGATCTTCATAAACTGCTTGAACGGTGTCGCTCCGTCGATGTAGCTTGCCTCATATACAGAATAATCGATATTCTGTAATCCTGCCAGATAGAATACCATATTATATCCGGTCCATCTCCAGATCAATGCGATCACGATGACCCATCGCGCCGGCCATGTACTCTGGAACCAGTCCACAGAAGACAGTCCGATGGCCATCAGCACTCTGTTGACCACTCCATCCGGAGCAAACAATGACTTAAATATCATGGAATAAGATACCAATGACGTTGCACACGGAAGGAAGATCAAAGTGCGGAAAATACCTTTCCCTTTTATCTTAGGATTATTCAGCAGCTGTGCCAGCATCAGTGCGAGCACAAGCATGATCGGTACCTGAATCACAAAATAAAAGAAGGTATTGAACAAGCATTGCTGGAATGTTTTATCCTTGAAGATCCTGGCATAATTCGCCACACCATTAAAGACTCCCCCTGTCTTCCGGAAGGAAAGCAGGATGGCCTGTGACATCGGATAGAAACAAAATACAAATATTAAAATCGATGCCGGAAGCAGGAATGCCCATCCGGTCAGATTATGCTTTTTTTCCAAACTTAATTTTGCTTTCTTCTTTTCCATGTTTCTCTCCTACAACAGTACCGGGAACGCACTGCTGCACCCCCGGTACTATCCAGTTTTCATACTCTGGTGATTATTCGGCGATATTAAACTCTACAGTATCCTGAGCGTTTTTGATCTCTGTATCGATATCAGCGTTCTTCTGTACAACGTTGGTGATCGCATCTGTCAGTGCGCTTCTGATATCAGAGTAGTATGCACCGTAGTCAATTCCGGGAACATGTCCGGCGAACTCTACGATATCCTTGTACACTGCCTGACCACCGTAGAACTCATTGCCCTCATTATAGGTCTCAGACTGTGCTGCAGGCAGGTAACTTGCGATTGCTCCTGCATTTACCAGCAGATCATCGTATAAATCTACATCAGCACCAAAGGTAGCATTCAGGAAATCAAATGCCAGATCGGTATTTTTGCAGTTAGAAGATACTGCCCAGCTTGCACCACCGCAGTTAGCGTAGTTGGTTGCGCCTTCTACATCATCTAACTTAGGCATGTTTACGATTGCCCATTTGCCTGCCTGATCTTCTGCTGCCTGAATAGAGGACATGATCCAGCAGCCCTGGATAACGCCTGCAGCGGTACCCTTGTTCATGGAAGCGATATACTGATCCCAGTCGGTATAATCTGCCATGATTCCTTCATCGATCAGCTGCTTATAGGTCTCGATCGCTTTCTTCAGTGCTGCGTTGTCAACCAGTGTCACCTGTCCATCCACCATGGGAGAAGCGCCTGCAGACTGTAACATCTCGATCACGATCTCAGAACCGCCGGAGCAGGTCAGCATGGGAACATCATTTGCAGCCATTACCTTCTTGGACAGCTCCATGAACTCAGACCATGTAGTATCCTTGAAATCTTCTACCTTAAGGCCTGCTGCTTCTACCATATCGGAACGGATCGCCATGATGGTAGCGCCATTATCAAAAGGAATACCATAGTGTATGCCATTTACTGTAGAGTCAGCCAGCTTACCCATAGAGAACTGGGAGAAATCAATTCCGCAGTCATCCAGTGCTGTGAAGATTCCGGGATAATTGGTTGCATTTTTGTGGAAGGAATAATCCTGCATCAGGAAGATATCCGGTAAAGTGCTGTAATCACCTGCTTCAGCCGCTGTGATCAGAGCAGTCTCGATATCGCTATATACCTTCTCCTGAATGTCTAACTTGAAGTTAGGATGATCCGCCTGATATGCTTTCTCTGCCTGCTTCATTGCATAGACATTGAAGTTAGGATCCCAGCACCATACGGTCAGTGTCTCGTCTTCTTCGGAAGCAGTCGTTTCTGCTGCTGCCTCTGTTTCCTTGGATGTCTCGCTGGGTGCTGCGCTCTGCAGATCATTGCCGGCAGGCTTGCTGCCACAGCCGGTCAGCATGGACACGGTCATTGCCGCTGCTAAAAGCACGCTTAATACTTTCTTTTTCATCTTAAATAACCTCCTTATACTTGTAAAGTACTACCTTATAAAATATGAAACGCTTTTTGCTTTCCATAAGTTACCTGTCTTCCATATCGTCCACCCAACGCATTTCGCCGGGCTTCAGATCCAGCACATATGCACATTTTCCTTTGATATACAGCTCTGTGTGCTGTGCCTGTGCAGAGTTGTTGATCACTGCGATCTTGCCTGTCTTCTGGAATACCGTTACTTCGGTGTCCACATTCGTTACATAGTAACGCTTCATCTCCTGCTCCATACCGGCTGCATAATAGATTGCCCGGAGCAGAAGCCTGCAGTTCTGGGGAGAATACGGAAGACCTGCAAAATATACGCTGTGTCCTATGCCATATTCATTGACCACCAGCTGGCTGTATTCCCCATCCATCGCAAGGATCTGATAATGTCCGCCCTGTGCATAGACACGACTGGTTCCCTCGCCGAAATCCAGGGCTCCATCAATATCCTCTAAGATAAAGTGATCGTCATTCATCTCATTGTATTTGTCCGTGCTGAGAGAGAAACACATCTCGCGGTCTACACCGAGCACATCGGACAATTGGAAATATCTTCCCTGATGCTGATAAGCGGTAGGCTCACCCACACCGATGAAGCCGCCTCCCTGATCCACAAAGCGTCTGATATTGGTCAGGACCTTTTCGTCGATCCAGTTCTCTGCGCCGCTGAATGCGGTGTACGCATCCCCGACATTAATGATGACCTTGATTTCCTCAGGAATGCCGTTTTTGACATCCTCAAAGGAAATGAACTCGACCTCAAAAGGCATTCCGCTTAAGCATTCCAGTACTCCTTCTGCGGAATAGGTTTCCCGGTGCCAGATCGCATGATGTACCTGATTGGACATCCATCTTCTCTGACTGCCCCAGCAGTTCAGGATCGCCACCTTGAAGGGTGCCACATAGGAAGCTGTCCCCTGCATATTTTCATGGATCTCCCGGAACTGCGTCACCACATCCTGGATTTCCTCAATGAAACCTGGCCAATTACTTGCCAGCTTCAGATAACCGCCGTATCCAATCCTGTCCAGGGGAGACCTGAGTAATGCACGCCTTGCTTTTCTCCAGTTATCCCTTGCCTCTCCGATCGGATCACCGCCCTCGCAGAACACATCCGGGAAAAAGTAAGGCAACAACCGTCCTTCGGTATAATCCACTCCCTTGATATCAGAGATCATGCGGAGTGTCACGCCGCTTCCGACAGAGCCTACCACTGCATCCAGTCCGATGCCTGCGAAATATTTACCATAGGGCTCTGTTCCGATCCAATGATCTCCGAGGAACATCATCGCTTCCTTGCCATAAGAATGTACAATGTCTACCAGTTCCTTCGCCAGCGCACATACCTCGATCTGCTGGAACTCTATGAAATCCAGGAACTGTCTGCTGGGAACACGGAACATGCTGTTGTGATATCCCTGATCCACAATGTACTCGGGGCGGAATTTGTAGCCTGCCCATTTTTCAAACTGTTCCAGGATATAGGGGCTCACACTTGCACTGTATCCGAACCACTCTACATATTTTTCCCGCTTCTTGTCATCGAAGGTCAGTGTGAACTGATGGAAAAATGTAGTGAAGCGGACCACGTCGATATGAGGATTGTCCTCGCACCATTTTCTCAGCTTATCTTTCACATACTGCTTGGTCTTGGGCTGTCTCACATCGTAAGTCAGCTGATGCGGTGTATCCTTCCAGTCATTCGTGATGAAATTGTACATGTGCACCGGATCCCAGATCAAAAATGCCAGGAAGCTTACCGTATACTCATGATAGGGGATCGTACGGATCTCCACTTCGCCGGATGCCTCATCAAATTCCCATGCATCCGTCGGCACTACCTCACCGGTCGTTCTGTCGATCACTTCCCACCAACGCTTCGGATCGTCCAGCGTGTTGACCTTAAGCTGTTCCGTATGGAAGCCTTCCATCAGACGGATGCGGAGCGTTTCCCCTCTGGCGGTGATGCGGTTGCTGATCAGGTATTCCTGCTGGATCTCCTCCGGATGCTTCATCGCCCACTCATTATCCTTTCTCGTGGTATAATAAGTCGCATATTTCTTCACCGGCTCTGACAAAAGTGCTTCCGGCATTTCGGTTCCGTCACAGTCTCTTAAAGCGTCTGCGCCCAGAAGATTTTTTAACCGTATTGTTTCATCAATGATGTCTGCATCTGTCGGCAGTGTCAGTCTTCCTGTCATCGCATGGTTTCCTCCCCATCGCTTTTGTACTATCTTGCAGCTGATGACTAAAGTATATCTGCTTCCTGACCTGATATCAATTTCTTTGTTGCTTGTTTTGTTATGTTTATTGCTATTTTGTTACTAAAATAGTGGATTTTTTGAAATGATCATGTATAATATGCTTATCCAGATCATACAGTTTTTTATTTTTTCGTCTTTTTTACGAATGTTTTTGTAAAATATTGTGTTTTTTATATATTCATTATAAAAAATATTGCAAATTTGAAAAAGTGCACAATAAAATAGGATAAAGAAGGTGTCTAGTTATGAGTAATGAATTTATCAATATTGATTCTGCAAACGCAAACAGTTCTCCGGAACATTTCCAGCTGCGTTACATCTCCATCTCCAAATACGAAGGTGACTGGCAGTCCCTTCCGCATACCCACCACTTTTCAGAACTGTTCTATGTCCTGCATGGTGAGGGAGCCTTCTATATAGAGAATGAAAAGGTGCCTGTGAAGACAGACGATCTGGTCATCATCAATCCCTA
>ENA-ORNF01003050-ORNF01003050.1-human-gut-metagenome-genome-assembly--contig:-NODE-3050-length-11536-cov-4.746015_pt1 | contig 11536 bp, 9 predicted proteins | sample MGYA00242110_ERZ509012 | MGnify/ENA primary metagenome ERZ509012 (study PRJEB26280, sample SAMEA2338714) | human gut metagenome | biome: human gut; feature: human-associated habitat; material: faeces... | reverse complement strand
TCTTCCGACCCGAGTGCCGAGAGCGCTTCGTTCGAGAGGGTGGTCCGCTTGATGTACTCCTCGCCGTAGAACATGTAGCGCTGCAGGGCTGCGAAATTCCGGCTCTGGTTGAGCTTGGCATCGGCGCGCGACTTGATCAGGTCCTGCTTGAGGTTTTCGAGGATGGCCTCGTCGGCCACGGCCCCGGCGATCAGCCCCTCGACGATCTCCATTGCCCGGGGCATGTTCTCGCTCAGTCCCGAGATCGAAATCGTGCTCTGGTTGCTGCCGGCTCCCATCGAGAACGAGCAGGCGATGTCGTACATCTCCGAGGCGATCTGCTCGGCCGTCATGGACCCGGTGCCCAGATAACTCAGGTAGTTGAAGGCTAGCGCAAGGGTGGGGTCGTTCTCCGTACCCGTATCGAAGACGTAGTTCAGCGTGAAGATGTCGTTCAGTTCGTTCTTCTTGTAGAGGACGTGGATGCCGTCGCGGACGTCGAACTGCGCCATCTCCTTCTGGTAATCGACGAAGACGGGCTCGATGGGCGTCACCTCCGACTGCTGGATCTCGGTGAGGAAGGCGCTCTGCTGGTCGCGGTTCGTGGCGATCGGCGTGATCTTCGGGGCGGCGATCTTCTGCACGCTCTTGTCTTCGCCCTCACGTTTGAAGACGATGACGTAGCCGTTTTCAGCAAGGTATTTGTTTGCCCACTCCACGACGTCCTGCTTGGTGATCTTCTTCATGCGGTCGAGCTGTGCCACCTCGTCTGCCCAGTCGGTGCCGGCGATGAACGACTGCACGTACATGTCGGCCCGCGAGTTGTTGTCCTCGAGGGCGCGCATCATGTAGAGCTTGAAGTTGTTGATCGACGCCTCGATGAGCTTCTCGTCGAAGTCGCCCGAGCGGAGCTTGGCCACCTCCGCGAGGAGCAGGTCGCGGACCTCCTCGAGCGACTGTCCGGCCTTGGGTCTGCCGCCGAGGATGAACGAACTGTAGTCGGGCTGTCCCGAGTAGCCGCCGTAGGCGCCGAGCACCTTCTGCTGCTGGTTCAGATCGAGGTCGATCAGACCGGCCTGACCGTTGTTGAGGATGGCGCCGGCGATCTGTGCCACGTCGTTGCTGTCGGTCGAGGTTCCCGGCAGGCGCCATCCGAGCAGGACGTTGGCGGCCTCCAGACCGTATACCTCGCGCACGACGGGCTCGGTGATCGGCTCCTCGGGCTGGAACTCGAGCTTCGGCAGGTTCTCGTTGGGCACCATGTCGCCGAAGTACTTGTCGATCGTGGCGATCACCTCGTCGGGATTCAGGTCACCCGAGAGGCAGATGGCCATGTTGTTGGGCACGTAGTAGGTCTTGTGGTAGTTCTTGACGTTGGTGATCGAGGGATTCTTCAGGTGCTCCTGCGTCCCGAGCACGGTCTGCGTGCCGTAGGGGTGGTGGGGGAAGAGCGCGGCATCGAGGGCCTCCCATACCTTGCGGCTGTCCTGTGTGAGCGACATGTTCTTCTCCTCGTAGATGGTCTCCAGCTCGGTGTGGAACCCGCGGATCACGGGATTGCGGAAGCGGTCGGCCTCGATCTTCGCCCAGTTCTCGACCTCGTTCGAGGGGATGTCCTCGACGTAGACGGTCATGTCCTGCGACGTATAGGCGTTGGTGCCGTTGGCGCCGATGGCAGCCATCAGCTTGTCGTATTCGTTCGGGATCGAGATTTTCGAGGCTTCGTAGCTGATCGAGTCGATGCGGTGGTAGATCGCCGCACGCTCGGCCTCGTCCGTCGTCTGACGGTAGGTCTCGAAGAGCTGCTCGATCTCATCGAGCAGCGGTTTCTCGGCTTCGTAGTCCGAGGTGCCGAAGTTCGGCGTACCCTTGAACATGAGGTGTTCGAAGTAGTGGGCCAGACCGGTGGTCTCGGCCGGGTCGTTCTTGCCGCCGACGCGGACGGCGATGTAGGTCTGGATGCGGGGCGTCTCCTTATTGACGCTCATGTAGACCTTCAATCCGTTCGGAAGGGTGTAGATCCGCGTTTTCATCGGATCGCCCGGTACCGTTTCGTACTTGTACTTGCTGCACGACGAGGCGAGCAGAGCCATGACGACGGTTGCGAGTAAGAGGAGTCTTTTCATGGGCAGTTATGGTTAAATGTTGGAAAATGTCGTTGCGAACCACTCCTTGACGGCCGGGAAGGTGTCGGCGAAGACGTGGACGAGGATGCCGATCGAGGCGATGAGCTTGATGCCTGTCCCGACGATGAACGAGAGAAACGACCCGAAACCGACGAGCAGGGCCTTGGCCCGCTCGTCGCGGTTGTTGATCAGTTCGCCGATGACGGCTCCGAGGAACGGCCCGAGGATAATCCCGATGGGCGGCAGGAAGAAGAACCCGACGAATACCCCGACGGTGGCGCCGATTGATCCGGCGCGTGAGCCGCCGAAGCGTTTGGTCATCCAGGCCGGGAGCACGTAGTCGGCCACGCTGACCGCGATGCAGACGGCCAGCCAGATCCAGAGCGCCGAGGCGCTCATCTGCGAATAGGAGGTGAAGTAGGCGCAGAGCAGGCCTCCGTAGCTGAGCAGCGTGCCGGGGAGGGCCGGAACGATGCAGCCCGCGATACCGAGTATGGCGAGCAGGAAGGCGCATATCGAAAGTACGACGTCCATATCGTGATGAATGGCAGTGCGGTCCCGCGACCGCACCTGATAACAAAGGTAGTAATTTAAATGAAAAATCTCCCTTTCGGAGGGAGATTTTTGTCTGTCCGGCCGCTGCGTGGCGTCCGTTCGGATTACTTGACGAGCCGGTTGGTTTCCGTGTCGGGGAAGATCACCCACGGACGGAACTGCTTGGCGTCCTCGAAATCCATCAGCGCGTAGGAGGCGATGATCACGACGTCGCCCACCTGCACCTTGCGTGCTGCGGCGCCGTTGAGGCAGATGCAGCCGCTGCCGCGCTCACCCTTGATGATGTAGGTTTCGAACCGTTCGCCGTTGTTGATGTCCATGATCTGGACCTTCTCGCCCTCGATCATGTTGGCGGCCTCGAGCAGCGCCTCGTCGATGGTGATGCTGCCGACGTAGTTCAGATTGGCCTGCGTGACGGTCACGCGGTGAATCTTCGATTTGATGACTTCGATCTGGAATTTCATTATCGGATGCGGATGTTGTCGATTAAACGGATCTCGCCAGCCTGCACGGCGATGCAGCCCTGGATGCGTTCCGAGTCGCTCCACGAGGCGACCTCCTGCATCGTGAGGGCATCGACCGACTGGTAGTAGATGACCTTCAGCAGCGGGTTGCGCTCGACCTCCTCGACGACCCACTCCTTCAGGCGGTCGGGCGTCAGCTCGTGCGACTTCTCCACGGCACGCCGCAGCGTGGCGTAGATGTGCGGTGCGGCGGCACGGTGTGCGGCGTCGAGGAGCGTGTTGCGCGACGAGAGGGCCAGCCCGTCCTCTCCGCGGACGATCGGGCACTCGACGATCTCGACCGGCAGGGCCAGCTGACGGACCATGGCCTTGATGACGGCGATCTGCTGGAAATCCTTTTCGCCGAAGTAGGCGCGGGCCGGGCGGACGATGTCGAACAGGCGGCTTACGACCTGAGCCACGCCGTTGAAGTGTCCCGGGCGCGTGGCACCCTCCATGACCTTGTCCACCTGCCCGAAATCGAAGACGCGGGTATCGGGCTTGGGGTAGATCTCCTCGACCGACGGCATCAGCACGAAGTCGGCTCCGGCCTCGGCGAGCAGCCGCTCGTCGGCTTCGGGGGTTCGGGGGTAGTTGCGCAGGTCGTTCTTGTCATTGAACTGCGTAGGATTCACGAAGACGCTCACCACCACGGTGGCATTCTCCCTGCGGGCGCGTTCGACGAGCGAGCGGTGGCCGGCGTGGAGCGCGCCCATCGTCGGCACGAAGCCGATTCCCGACTGCTCCGTCCGGTCGAGCTCCGCGCGAAGCTCCCTGACGTTGGTAAATACTTTCATCCTTGTGCTTGAAACGATTGCGGGGCAAAGGTAGAAATAACCCCTGACAAAACGAAGAAAAATAGTGAAAAAAGTGCAAGGGCCCTCCCCGGGCGCGTAGGTGAAGAGCGTTTTTTTCGTATCTTTGGCGGAACGTACAAACCAAACACATGAAACGTATAATTACCATTGCATCCATGACATGCGCTATTTCCGCGCTGACCTCGTGCGGCGACACCGCCGGGGCCGACGCACCGTGGATCGTCGATCGTTTCGACGACATCAAGGTCATCCGCTACGAAGTGCCCGGATTCGACGAGCTTCCCCTTCGCGAGAAGGAGCTCATCTACTACCTGGCCGAGGCTGCCAAGAGCGGCCGGGATATTCTCTACGACCAGAACTGCCGCATGAACCTTCCGGTCCGGCGGACGCTGGAGGTCGTCTATGAGAACTACACCGGCGACCGCACGGCCGCCGAGTGGAAGGCGCTCGAGAAATACCTCAAGAAGGTGTGGTTCGCCAACGGCATCCACCACCACTATTCGAACGACAAGTTCTGCCCCGAGTTCACGGAGGGCTACCTGCTCGACGTCATCGAGACGATTCCCGAGGAGCGCTTCGGCGAGCTGAACGCCCTGCGGGGCGATGTTTGCCGGGCGATCTTCGACCCGACGCTCTATCCGACGCGGCTCAACCAGACGGACGGCGAGGACCTGCTGCTCACCTCGTCGAGCAACTACTACTCGGGGGTGAACCAGGCCGAGGCCGAGGCCTTCTATGCCGGGATGGCCGCCGCTGCCGGCAACGATCCCGAACCGATCTCCTACGGTCTGAACTCGCAGCTGGTGAAGGATCCCGCCACGGGGGCGCTCAGCGAGCGTACGTGGCGCGTCGGCGGCATGTACTCGCCGGCTATCGAGCGTGTGGTCTACTGGCTCGAGAAGGCCGAGTCGGTGGCCGAGGGCCCGCAGAAGGAGAACATCGCCGCCCTGATCTCCTATTATAAGAGCGGCGACCTGAAGGAGTTCGACCGCTACAACATCGGCTGGGTGCGCGACACGGTTTCGAACGTCGATTTCGTCAATGGTTTCATCGAGACCTACGGCGACCCGCTCGGCTACAAGGCTTCGTGGGAGGCCAACGTCAATTTCATCGACTCGACGGCCTGCCACCGCACGGAGGTCATCTCGTCGAACGCCCAGTGGTTCGAGGACCATTCGCCCGTCAATCCGGCCTACCGCAAGAAGGAGGTCAAGGGTGTCTCGGCCAAGGTCATCACCGTGGCGATGCTCGGCGGCGACTGCTATCCCGCAACGCCGATCGGCATCAACCTGCCCAATGCCGACTGGATCCGCAAGGAGCACGGCTCGAAATCGGTAACCATCGACAACATCACCTATGCCTACGACCGTGCAGCCCACGGCAACGGCTTCGACGAGGAGTTCGTGCTGCGCGCCGAGGACCGCGAACGGATGGACCGCTACGGCAAGCTGGCCGATGACCTGCACACCGACCTGCACGAGTGTCTGGGCCACGGATCGGGCCAGCTGGCTCCGGGTGTCACCGGTACCGAGCTGCGCAGCTACGGATCGACGCTCGAGGAGGCGCGTGCCGACCTGTTCGGCCTCTATTACCTCGGCGACCCGAAGATGGTCGAGCTGGGTCTCGTGCCGTCGTTCGACGTGGCCAAGGCGGGTTATGCCAACTACATTCTCAACGGCCTGATGACCCAGCTGGCGCGCATCGAGCCGGGCAAGAACGTCGAGGAGTCGCACATGCGCAACCGCAAGCTGATTGCCGAGTGGTGCTACGAGCGCGGCAAGTCCGACAACGTGATCGAGTGGGTGAAGCAGGACGGCAAGACCTATGTAGTGGTCAATGACTTCGAGAAGCTGCGTTCGCTCTTCGGCGAGCTGCTGTGCGAGATGCAGCGCATCAAGTCCGAAGGCGACTACGAGGCGGGCCGGGATCTGGTCGAGCGCTACGGCGTGAAGGTCGATCCGACGCTCCATGCCGAGGTGCGCGAGCGTTATGCCGCACTGGGCATCGAGCCTTACGGAGGCTTCGTGAATCCCGAGTACGAGCTGGTCGAGCAGGACGGCAAGATCGTCGATGTAAAGATCTCCTATCCGAACAACTACGTGGAGCAGATGCTCGGCTATTCGCGCGACTATTCGTTCCTGCCCAACGTCAATTGACCTTTGGGGTGTTGCAACGTCGATACCGGTCCCGGCTGCGTCGAAACGCGGCCGGGACCAATTGTTTCTGTCGCGGGATGATCTGCCGGCCTGCTGTGCCGGGATTCCCGGGACATGCAAAGCGGGGTGCCGTCCGTCGGACAGCACCCCGCCTTGTATCAGAAGCCGCCTCGCAGAGCCGGCAGCCTCGGGTTGCGGTTACTCCACAACCTCTTCGAACTGGTCTTTGCCGACGCCGCAGAGCGGGCAGACCCAATCCTCGGGAATGTCTTCGAAAGCCGTTCCGGGTGCGATGCCGCCTTCCGGATCGCCTACTTCGGGATCATAAATCCATTCGCATACGGTGCAACGATACTTTTTCATCTTTTTCTTGTTTTTTGATTAGGTGTTGTTGATTGTCGATTCCAAAATTCATGCCCCCTTTCGGGCCTCTTTTCTGTCGCCCCCCCCGTTTGATGGTTTTTGCCTACCTCTTTTCGTCCTCCGCCGGTTCCCGATGCCCCTTTTCTCCGGCTTCGCGGGCCCTCTCTTCGGCCTCCACCTCGATCTCCTCCTCGTCGATGCGGTTGCCTCCGGGCGGCATCAGCTCGGCCACGAGGCGGTCGGCGTCGGAGCACGAGACGTAGACGCGCTCCTCGTAGATGTCGGTGATCTCGACGAAGTTCTTCCACTCCGAGGCGTAGAGTTTCACGCGGTCGAAACGGCGCAGGTCGAGGAACCGGCCGTAGTATCCGAAGATCGGAACGAACCACTTCATGCGCTTGTTGTCCACACGGCGGACCGAGGCGATCTCGCTGCGGCGGATCTCGGTGATGTCGAGCAGGCAGCGGACCTCGACCGTCTCGTCCGTGACGACGATCTTGCGCGGGATCGACAGCGCCATCAGGGCGATCAGGGCCACGATGAACGACGTGAACCACGCCGAGAGGTAACCGCCTTCGTAGAGGTGGTAAAGTCCCCATCCCAGGCCGGCGAAGACGGCCAGGTAGACGATCGTCCAGTAGAGCGTCGTTCGGCTGAAGCGGTATTTGTAGATGGAGGTCATGGGTTATTCGGTGCAGCCGGCCGCTGCGGCACGCTCCTCTTCTGCGGCGAGCAGCGCCTCGGCGATGGTGAAATCCTCGGGAGTGGTGATCTTCAGGTTGCCGCGTTCGCCCTCGACCAGACATACGGGCGTTCCGTCCGCCTCGACGACCGAGGCGTCGTCGGTGAACGAGTCGAGGCGTTCCCTGTCGTAGGCGCGGCGGAGGAGGCATGCCTCGAAGATCTGGGGCGTCTGCACGATCCGCAGGCGGCTCCGGTCGATAATCCGCGACGGCTCGATCCCGGCCTCCGGCTCTCCGCTGCCGACGATCTCGCGGAACGAATCGACGGCCGCAACGACCGGGATGGCGGCTCCGTGGCGTGCGGCGGCCTTCACGACGCGGCGGATCAGCTCCTCGCTTGCTAGCGGACGCACGGCATCCTGCACGGCAATCAGTTCCGGCTGGCTTCGCAGGGCCTCTATGCCGCGCTTGACCGAGTCGAACCGCTCCTCGCCTCCGGCCGTTGTGCGGTGGCGGGCCACGTCGAACCGTGCGGAGAGGTTGTTCCAGAAGTCGATGTGGCTCTCGGGCAGAACGACGACAATCTCCGCTCCGGGAAGCGCCCGTGCGAAGCGGTTGATCGTGCGTCCCAGCACGGGCATCCCGCCCAGCAGCGCGAACTGCTTGGGCAACGCCCCGCCGCAGCGCAGGCCGCGGCCTCCGGCCACGATGATGACAGCTGTCCGTTCCATGGTTCGGTTATTCCTTCTGCTCCGTCCCCTCGGCTGCCGGAGCGGCTGCCGGGAGTACGAGCGAGTCGAGTTGCGTGATCCGCTCTTCGGGTTTTACCTCGCCGTTGAGCTCGGCCATGATGCGGTCGCGGACGAACTCGAACAGCGCGCGGTTCTCCTTCGAGATCGGTTCGGCCGGCTCCTGCGGCACCTTCAGCGGGTCGATCGGTTTGCCGTTCTTCCAGATCCGGTAGTCGAGGTGCGGGCCTGTCGAGGCTCCCGTCGAGCCGACGTAGCCGATCAGCTGGCCCTGCGATACGTGTGTGCCTACGGCGATACCCTTGGCGTAGCCGCTCAGGTGGAGGTATCCGGTCTGCAGATTCCCGGGGTGTTTGATCTTCAGCGTGTTGCCACCGCCGCCGCCCCAGCCCTTGAAGGTCACGACACCGTCGGCCACGGCGTGTACGGGCGTCCCTTTCGGGGCGGCGTAATCGACGCCCGTGTGGGGGCGGTAGACCTTGTAGATCGGGTGCTTGCGGGCGTAGGTGAAGCGCGAACTGATCCGCGTGTACTTAAGCGGGGCCTTGAGCAACTGCTTGCGCAGGCTGGCTCCGTTGGCCTCCCAGTACTGGATCTTGCCGCCCTGACGGAACGGTATGGCGTAATACTCCTTGTCGCCCTGCGTGAACTTGGCGCCCCAGATGCGGCCGATGCCCACCGATACCGAGTCGTCGATGAAGCGCTCGTCGTAGATCACCGTGAAGCGGTCGCCCTTCTGGATGCCGAAGAAATCGACCGTCCACTGGTAGATGTCCTCCATTTCGGCGGCCAGGGCATAGGGCAGGTTCTGCTCCATGATGGCTCCCCAGAGCGAGGAGTTGATCACGGCGCTCTTCTTCATGCGGCGCAGCGTGCAGGGCTTCTCGTCCTTGCGGATCGTCACCGAATCATCGGCAAAGCCGAAGACGACATAGTCGGTGTTCGAGGTTTCGTAGGCCAGGTAGTCGAGGTGGGGCGTATTGAGCGAGTCCTCGTGGATGAAGACCGTGTATTTGTGGCCTGCGCGGATGTTCCGCAGGGGGAAGACGTCGGCCGAGGCCTTGTCGAGACGGTCCACCAGAACGGCCGAAACGCCATATCCGTTGAGGATCTTGCCGAGTGTTTCGCCCGAGGCCACCTCGCCCGTTTCGGTGCGGTAGTTGTCCGCATCGATGCCGTAGAGCAGGTTCCGGGGTTCGGCCTCCTCCCGGTTTTCGGTTGCGGACTCCTGGCTGCCGGTCCGGTTGCAGGCGCCCGCTGCGAGGAGCAGGGCGCATATGGTTGTCAGTCGTATCGTTTTCATCATAGTGCACAAAAGTAGGAAAAAATGGGATAATATCGAATCTTCCGGGCTCTTTTGTGCGAAGTTTTCGGAGTTTGGGGACTTTTGTTTTGGAAACCCCGAAAAAATCACTATCTTTGAACGATTTATATTCTAATCGGTTCTACGATGCTCAAATGCCTGCTCGCCCCCGTGGCCATGCTCTATAAAGCGGGAGTGACGTTCCGTCACCGTCTGTTCGACTGGGGGATCCTCAAGAGCGAGCGGTTCGACGTGCCCGTCATCTGCATCGGCAACATCACCGTCGGCGGCACGGGCAAGACTCCGATGGCCGAGATGGTGCTCGACTACATGTCGCAGTTCCATCGTGTGGCGCTCATTTCGCGCGGCTACGGCCGCCGGACGAAGGGGTATCTCGAGGTGCGGGCCGACGCGCACTACCGCGACGTGGGCGACGAGCCCCTGCAGATCAAGCTCAAGTTCCCGGAGGTTGTGGTTGCGGTGTGCGAGAAGCGTGCGGAGGGCATCCGCCGTCTGCTGGCCGAGCATCCGGAGATCGACCTCGTGGTGATGGACGACGGGTTCCAGCACCGCTATGTGGAGCCGAAGATCAACGTCGTGATGATCGACGCCACGCGCCCCGTGCAGCACGACAGGATGCTGCCTGCGGGATCGTTGCGCGACCTGCCCGAGCAGTTGCACCGGGCCCACTACTTCATTGTCACGAAGTGCCCCGAGCGGATGGCGCCGATCGACCGGCGGATCCTGCGCAAGGTGCTCATCCAGGTGGCCTACCAGCGGGTCTATTTCACCCGCTTCGAGAGTTTCATGCCCCAGCCGCTCTACGGCGACGAGGCGCCCGGCGAGCCGCTCAAGTACGGGCAGCGCGTCATCGCCCTCTCGGGCATCGGCAACCCGGGTCCTTTCCTCCAGACCCTGCGCGGGCAGTACGACGTCGTGGCGGAGATGACGCTCGACGACCACCATGTCTACAAGGTGCGCGACATGAATGCCCTCGAGGCCCTGCTGGCCAAGTATCCCGATGCGGTGATCGTCACCACCGAGAAGGATGCCGTCAAGATGACCAACCGCGCGAAGGTGCCGCAGGCCGTGCGCCGCGCGCTCTACTACCAACCGATCAATATTTCGTTCATAGAGGATTCGGCAACGGATTTTCTGCAAAAACTCGAAGAAGATGTTAGAGGAAATTAAAAAGACCGCCGCCTTCCTGCGCGAGGCCACGCACGATTACGCCCCCGAGGTGGGCATCGTGCTCGGCACCGGCCTCGGAGGCTTCGCCGACGGGATCACGACCCGTTACGCCATCGACTACAAGGATATTCCCGGATTCCCCGTCTCGACCGTCGAGGGGCATCGCGGACGGCTGATTTTCGGCGAGGTCGAAGGCCGCCGCGTCGTGGCCATGCAGGGGCGGTTCCACTATTATGAGGGCTACTCGATGCAGCAGGTGACCTTCCCGATCCGTGTCATGCAGCAACTGGGCATCCGCTTCCTGTTCGTATCGAACGCCTCGGGCGGCATCAACACCTCGTTCCGTACGGGCGACCTGATGGTCATCACCGACCACATCAACCTGATGCCCAATCCGCTCATCGGCCCCAACCTTGCGGAGCTCGGTCCCCGCTTCCCGGACATGCACAACTGCTACGACCGGGATCTGATCGCCGCCGCCACGCGCATTGCCGAAGAGGAGGGTATCAAGCTCCAGTACGGCGTCTATGTGGGCGGTACGGGCCCGACGTTCGAGACGCAGGCCGAATATCGCTATTTCAAGGCCATCGGCGGTGACGCCGCAGGCATGTCCACGGTCCCCGAGGTGATTGTGGCACGACATATGTCGGTTCCCGTCTTCGGGGTCTCGGTCATCACGAACTGCGGCCTCTCGGACGAAGTGGGCGACCATGAGGACGTGCAGCGGCAGGGGCGCCGTGCCGGTGCGAAGATGGAGGTGTTGTTCCGGCGTATGATTCAAAACCTGTAACGATTATGGTAAACAAGGTAATACTGGTAGGCAACGTGGGCATCGACCCCGAGGTCCGCACGCTCGAGGGCGGTGCGAAGGTGGCCCGCATCCGGCTGGCCACGACCGAGCGGCTCTACGACCGTGCGTCGAACGAGACGAAGGAGCATACCGAGTGGCACACGATCACGCTGTGGCGCGGTCTGGCCGATGTCGTGGACCGTTACGTGCGCAAGGGCACGCAGCTCTACATCGAGGGGCGCCTGCGGACGCGCGAATGGATGGACAAGGACAACAACAAACGCTATACGACCGAAATTCTGGCCGATACGATGAACCTC
>ENA-ORNF01003042-ORNF01003042.1-human-gut-metagenome-genome-assembly--contig:-NODE-3042-length-11560-cov-3.286397_pt1 | contig 11560 bp, 9 predicted proteins | sample MGYA00242110_ERZ509012 | MGnify/ENA primary metagenome ERZ509012 (study PRJEB26280, sample SAMEA2338714) | human gut metagenome | biome: human gut; feature: human-associated habitat; material: faeces... | reverse complement strand
TTTAGGTTATGTATTTCAGATGTATAACCTGATCGCAAATTTAAATGTCAAGGAAAATATTGAGGTTGGTGCATATTTATCAGACAGTCCGCTCGATATTGACGATCTGTTACATACGCTGGGACTTTATGAACACAGGCATAAACTGCCGAACCAGCTTTCCGGTGGTCAGCAGCAGAGGGTTTCCATCGGGCGAGCCATTGTGAAAAATCCGGATATCCTGCTCTGTGATGAGCCGACCGGAGCGCTCGATTACAATACCTCCAAGGAAATATTAAAGCTGATCGAGGACGTCAATGTCAAATATGGAAATACGGTCATCATGGTCACACATAATGAGGCAATCAGACACATGGCAGACCATGTCATCAAACTCCGTGACGGGGCAGTGCGTCATAACGATATCAATGAACATAAAATTTCAGCGGCAGATCTGGAGTGGTAGGGAGCTGTACTGGCGCACAAACTTGTGATGCGCTTAAAAACAGCGCAAGAATGGAGATTAGTATGAAAAAGAAAAAAATCAAAAATCCGCTTATCAGACGAATACCGAGAGAATTAACAGGAGACTGGAAAAAGTATCTTGTGGTAAGTCTGTTCCTGATTCTGATGATCGGCTTTGTGTCCGGCATGTATGTTGCAAACGAGAGCATGATGACAGCGGCTGATGAGGGTGTTGGCAGATACAAGCTGGAAGACGGACACTTTGAATTAAAAAAGAAAGCAGACGAAACACTGCTTGATGCAATTAAGACAGGCGATAAAGCAGATGTCAGACAGTATTACATTGATGAGGCAAAAAAGAAGCTGGATAAAAAGTTCGATAGTGAATTTGAAGAAAAGTTCAAAAAAGAATTTGATGAGAAGTTTGAAACAGAATTTAGGGAAAAATTTGATGCAGAGTTCCAGTCAGAATTTGATGTTTCTTTTAATGCACAGATAAAGCAGATGCTGATGGCGCAGGGACTTGATGAAACAACTGCGGGAGTTATGCTTGATACAGCAGTGGCACAGGCAAAACAGTCCGGGCAGTACAACAAAGCCTATGATACAGCATATGAAAAAGCATATCCTAAGGCACATGACGAGGCGTATGAGAAAGCGTTTGATGAGGCACATGACGAGGCATATGAGAAAGCATACGACGAAGCCTGGAACAAGGTTTTAGATGAGATCAACGAGAAATATGCGGATGCAGAAGAAAAATATGAATTGAACGATCCTGATTTTAAGGAAACTCCGATTCATCTGTATGAAAATTTTTACAGGGATGAAGAGGAAGATCATGACAACGACGGAACTTCGGATGGAACAGTCCGTGTTTTTGCAAAGACAGATGATATCAATTTTGCATGCCTGATGGACGGAAGTTTCCCGGAAAAAGAGGATGAAATTGCCATTGACCGTATGCATGCTGACAATGTCGGGATAAAAGTCGGCGATGAGATCACAGTCGGAGAAGAAAAATATCAGGTCGTTGGTCTGATCGCATATGTCAACTATTCCACACTGCACGAAAAAAGCACGGATCTGATGTTTGATGCCTTAAAGTTTAACGTTGCAATGGTAACAGATGAGGGATTTGCAAAGTTACATAAGACGATTCATTACGATTATGCATGGAAGTATGAAAATGAGCCGTCAGATGAAAAAGAAGAGAAAAACCAGTCGGATGATTTTATGCGGGCGTTGCTCACACAGACCGTGGTAAATGACAATGAGATTGAAGATTATGTGCCAAAATATGCGAATCCGGCGATTCATTTTGCAACCGACGACATGGGCTCTGATGAGGCAATGGGAGGTGTGCTGCTTGATATTCTGATTGTCATCATCGCATTTATTTTTGCAGTTACGATCAGCAATACGATCACAAAAGAGTCATCTGCAATCGGAACATTGCGTGCGTCCGGCTATACGAAAGGGGAGCTGGTACGCCATTATCTGTCTATGCCGGTTATCGTTACCCTGATTTCCGCATTAGTCGGAAATGTGCTTGGCTATACGGTATTTAAAGATGTTGTGGTATCCATGTATTATAACAGTTACAGCCTTCCGACCTATGAGACGATCTGGAATCCGGATGCATTTTTTAAGACAACCCTGATACCGGTCGTGCTGATGTTTATGGTCAATCTGATCGTCATTATTAAAATGATGCAGCATACACCGTTACAGTTTCTGAGGCATGATCTGAAAAAAACAAAACGCAAAAAAGCAATGCGGCTGCCACATTTTAAATTTTTTAACAGATTCCGTCTGCGCATCATGTTTCAGAATGTGGCAAATTATCTGATTCTGTTTGTGGGAATTTTCTTTATCATGGTGATGCTTGCAATGGCAGTGGGAATGCCGGATACGCTTTCTTATTACAAAGAAAATGCAAAAAATATGATGTTTGCAAAGTATCAGTATGTTCTGAAATCTTTTGAGGATGAAGATGGAAATGTACTGACGACGGACAATAAAGACGCAGAAAAATTCAGTATGTGTTCTTTGCAGAAAAAAAGCGATGTAATAGATGAGGAAGTCTCTGTTTACGGTATTTCAGACGATAGTAAGTATGTAGAAATAAAAGGTATGCAGTCCCTGCAGGAAGATGAAGTTTATATTTCCAGATCATTTTCAGAAAAATATGAACTTAATGTCGGGGATACCGTTTCACTGGATGAAAAATATGAAAACAAACAGTATACGTTTACGGTAGCCGGAATTTATGACCAGTGCGTAAACATTGCAGTATTTATGCCGATTGAAAATTACCGCATGGTATTTGAGCTGGATGAAGAGGCATTCAGTGGATATTTTTCAAATGAAGAGCTTACAGATCTGTCGGAAGATGATATTGCAACGGTGATCACCGAGCGTGATATCACAAAGATGTGTGACCAGTTAGATCATTCCATGGGATCTTATATGGATTATTTCCAGATACTTTGTATCCTGCTTTCCGCTGTTTTGATCTATCTTCTGACAAAGCTGATCATTGAGAAAAATGAGAATGCAATTTCAATGACAAAGATTCTTGGATATGAGAATAAAGAAATCGCCAGCCTGTATCTGCTTTCCACAACGATCATGGTTGTGATCGAAGATGCGGTCAGTGTTGTACTTGGAGCGTTTGTTATGAATCTGGCATGGAAGGCGATCTTGTTTAGTTACAGTGGATGGTTTGCATTTGTGATCCAGCCAGCCGGATATGTGAAAATGTTTGCATTTGTGCTGATCGGATATCTGTTTGTCATGATACTGGATTTTATGCGCATCAAGAGGATACCGATGGATCAGGCATTAAAAAATGTGGAGTAGAGATTGCTGCTGTGCATATTTATTGTGTGACCGGTAACGAAAGATTTTTTGTAAAAATTTTTGGTTGCATTAAAAATGGCATTGTGCTACTATTGCAATAGAAATTTAAAGGAGAGGAACCAATGCGGAGATAATTTACTTTTGAAACATGAAAGAAAACAGAGTCAGCAAGAGAATGTGTGTCATATATGCCATACGTTTGTCTGCTGATTCGGGATGATACATGGCATATATTGCACCGGTATAAGGAATAAAGTGCATGATATGTTGTGTAAATCTAAAGTTACAGCAGTATTGCAGAGGTGCAGTACTACATATCATGTTGCCAAAAGTGGATTTGATTCTTGTATCCTCTCTTTTTTGTGTTAAAAAATGGCGGAAACGGACATTTGTTGTCCGGGACAATCGATTTTATCTTACAATGTGCAATCTATTGTCTGCCAGATGTGATCATAAAATATGTGAGGTGTAAGAAAAATCCCATGGCAGCATGGGATTTTTTTAATTCATAGGAAATTACGTCCTATGAATTAAAAGCCCTCCGGGCGGGATGCGCATCTCGCGGAGTAGAAGTTAGCTGTAAACAGCACCGCTCGAGCGCGAAAGAGTCGCAAGCGACTCTTTGTTCTTCCTGACAATAGAATGTCCGTGGAGAGTGCATTTTATTGTACATGATAATAGAATATCCGTGGAGAGTGTGTTCTATTGTACATAGGAAAATTACATATGATTGACAGAGAATATAGTTTTGATTATATTAAATTTAGTACCACAAGTGAAAGTTTTGAGCGGGAAATATAGACACAACACTAGTAACTATTGGGAATTGGGGTTCGCATTATGCGCAGGGAACGCAGAAATGGGGTTATTATGTCAGAATCATATGCAGTCAATGAAAAAAGAGAACTGATCTTGCAGAAAGTCAAGGAGTTTATTGTGGCACACGGTGGGATCGTAAAGAAAAATCAGTTGGAAGAATTGCACATTGATTACCGGAGAATTCTCGATTTTGTGGAAAAAGGGGACCTGATCCGGATCAAAAGTGGATATTATACCATTCGCATCGGGGATTATTCGGAGGATGAACTGATTGTAAAATTATTTCCGGATGCGGTGCTTACGATGGAGTGTGCATTGTATGCGTATGGCTATATCAAAAGAAAACCATACGGATATCAGATCGCAGTGGATAAAAATACGTCGAAATCCAGATTTAAGCTGGAGTTTCCGCAGGTCACACCGTTTTATGCGGAGCCGGAGACGTTACAGTCTGGTGTGGACAGGATCGACTTTGGAAATGCAAAGATGCAGATTTTTGATAAAGACAGACTGATCTGTGAGTGTCTGAAATATGAAGATAAGATGGAACGGGCAGTTTTTCAGGAAGGTGTTCTTTCGTATATAAAAGATGAAAAAAAGAATATAGCAAATCTGATGAAATACGCCAGAGAACGTCGTGTGGTGAAAAAAGTACAATCGATGATAGGGGTATGGCTTTAAATGGAGGATAAAAAATATAAAATAGCGGATTTACAGGAAAAAAGTGAAGAATGGAAGATACCATTTTCAAATCTGCTTGCCGGATTTGTTTTGGAAGAATTTATGCTCAGATTTTCCGCTTCTGAATTTAAAAATCGGTTTTTATTACGGAATGGAACCGTGTTGGGATTAGAACAGTACCGCAAGAAAAATATACTGAAGCTGGACTTTTTCTGTGAGCCGGATGAGCGTATTCCGGAAAAGCTGTTGCAGCTGTACCTGCAAAAGAAAGAACAAAGTCCCGTAAGATGGAAAGGAACGATATCCTCGCAGCAGGCGGGGACATGTCTGGAACTGCAGGGGCAGTTTGAGGAGATGAAGGTTCCGGTGACTGTCGGTATTCATTTTATGCATCTGGGAAAAATCTGGGGACTGGTCGAAAGACAGATTCCATTTTTGATGGATGAGACAGTGCAGATCGAATGGAAGGAATTTCCGGCGGAACTGGTGCTGGCAAAACAGATTTTTGTGATGCTGCGGGATATGGAACTGATCCCGGATATGGAAATATACAGGGAAGTATTTTTTATATTGCGAAACGAAACCTTAAATGGAAGACATGTATGTGAGCTGCTCGAAGATATGTGCAAAACCGAAGAAATGATCCCTGATATGGAGCGCGCGGAGCAGATTTTTTCCTACCGGGATTATCCTTATATGAAAAAGCGCTGGGAAAAGTTTTGCAGGCACAGTGCAATCGCCGGGACGGAAACTTTAAAATGGGAGGAGGAGATGGAGTGTTTTCATCATTTCCTCGGAGATATGTGGGAGGCTGTCTGCAGGGACGAAGTATTTTTTGGAGACTGGATGCCGGAACTGGCGCGTTTCCTTGGGTAAAGCGGTCGCAGACAGATTTCGGTGTTATAACTGAAGATAAATTTTCAGTGCCTGATAATAATCCTGTCTGGTATCTAAGTTGAAAAACTGTCGGTCTACCGGAATGTCTGTGCAGGCGGCAAGTGCTTTTTCCGTCACGCAGACTGTTTTGCATTTTTCGCGAAGCGCATCAAAGGTAAACTGACGGAGAATGAGGCTTTTCCCGATCGTTGGAATACAGTTTTTTGAATAGGCGGCGGTAGCAGGATCTAAGTAGCCTGCTTTTCCGCGAACCATGCAGATATCTGCATCGCCGATCGCATCTAAAAGTGTAATTCCGGTTTCCGGTTCCATAAAAGGGGTATCCACGGACATGAAGAAAGCGGCATCCTCATTGATCATGGACAGACCGGAAAAAACGCCGGACATCGGTCCGGCATTGCCGTAGACATCCGCAATCTCCGTGACCGGGAGATTCAGATGCGCATAATCTCCAATATATTTTACGGAGAGATATATGGTTGAAAAATATGGTTTAAATTTGTGTACAAGATATTCTAAGAGGCAGCAGTCACCAAAAGGTAAAAGTGCTTTATCCGTTCCCATGCGGACACTGTTTCCACCGCAAAGGATCACAAGTGCGTAATTCATAACAGATCTATTACTCCATTCTTTTCCAAAGATGTTCTTATTTTAAAGTAGTCAGGCTGGTATGTAAAGTGTTAAAATAAATGTGTAAGCAGAAAGGCGGTAGCAGATGAGGTATTTAGATCAGGCATTAGAGACATATGGGAAGAGTGATGTCTATCCGTTTCATATGCCGGGACATAAAAGAAATCCGCTGCCTTTTCCGGAAGTATACGGGATAGATATTACGGAGATCGATGGGTTTGACAACCTGCACCACGCAGAGGGAATTTTAAAAGAGGCACAGCAGCGTGCGGCTGATCTCTACGGTTCTGCACATTGTTATTATCTTGTCAATGGCAGCACCTGCGGGATTCTTGCATCAATCTGTGCAGCAGTGAAAAAACGGGGCAGGATTCTGGTAGCCAGAAATAGCCATAAAGCGGTATATCATGCCCTGTTTTTATCGGAACTGACTGCAGAATATCTTTATCCGACGGTGACAGAATGTGGGATTCAGGGACAGATCACACCACGGCAGGTGGAGGATGCACTAAAAAAAGATCCGGAGACCTCGGCAGTCGTGATCACATCGCCGACGTATGAGGGAGTTATCTCTGATATTGAAGGAATCGCCAAAGTCGCGCATGTGCACGGGATTCCGCTGATCGTGGATTCAGCACATGGAGCACATCTTGGATTTGGAGGGGAATTTCCGCAAAATGCGGTAAGGCTCGGAGCAGACGCCGTGATCGAGAGCCTGCATAAGACACTTCCATCTTTTACACAGACGGCACTGCTTCATTTAAATTCAGATCTGATTTCAAAATCACGCATAGAAAAATATCTTGGAATTTATGAAACAAGTTCTCCTTCGTATATTCTTATGGCGGGAATGGAAGTATGTATCCGTACCGTAAAGGAACATGGAGCGGAATTATTTGACAATTACAGACACGAATTAAATAAATTTTATAAAAACTGTGAAGATTTGAAAAGACTGCATGTGATGACAGGGAAGGATTTATCCAAAGAAGAGGCATTTGCCTGGGATGATTCTAAAATTGTTATATTTGTCCGTGACAGCAGCAAAAGCGGTGAGTGGCTGTATCAGGAATTACTTTTAAAATATCATCTTCAGCTTGAAATGGCATCCGGAGATTATGCGCTTGCGATGACAAGTATTATGGATCAGGAAGAAGGATATCAGAGATTGTCGGCTGCACTGCATGAGATTGACAGGGAACTGTGTGGCGCAGGTACTGCAAAAAAGCAGCAGTCCATGAATGAAAAAAAGGTAAGATACGGAAATGAGACGGATGGTTCGATGGAAAACATGTATGAACAACAGGTTCACAGAGGTTCTTTCATAAAAGAAGTTTACCGTCCTAATCCACAGCAGATGCAGATCTATGAAGCGGAGGAAAAAGAAACCGCAGAGGTATCTTTTGACGAAGCAGCAGGCAGGATTTCAGCAGATTTTATCTTTCTGTATCCGCCGGGAATCCCTTTGATCGTTCCAGGGGAGGCCATCACCGCAGAATTTATTGAAAGACTTCGCACCTGTATCAGTTTGAAATTGAATTTACAGGGGAGCACGGATCTTTTTGCGGAGCGGATAAAGATTGTATATTTTTAAAGACTATATTATACTGATAAGGCAGGACAAATGGGAAAAATATATTACATGATGGGAAAAAGCTCATCCGGTAAAGATACTTTGTACGGGATGCTGATGAAAGATGAGAAACTCAGGTTAAAGACTGTGGTTCCGTACACGACAAGACCGATGCGTGCCGGGGAAGAAAACGGTGTATCATATTATTTCTGTGATGAAGATACAGTGGAAAAGCTTGAAGCAGAGGGGAAAATTATCGAATTGCGTGCGTATCATACGATCCACGGCATCTGGAAGTACTTTACGGTGGCAGACCATCAGGTTGATTTAGACCATCAGAGTTATCTTCTGATCGGAACGTTAGAGTCCTATCTTAAGATACGGGAATACTTCGGAACGGAGAGCGTTGTTCCGATATATATAGAAGTAGAGGATGGTATGCGCTTACAGCGTGCGCTTGAGAGAGAGCGGAGGCAGGAAAATCCGAAATATGAGGAATTATGCCGGCGGTTTCTTGCGGATGAAAAAGATTTTTCCGAGGAAAAATTAAAAGAAGCAGGAATCACAAAAAGATTTTGCAATGAGTCGTTAGAAGAGACGGAGAATGCGATCGCTGCGTATATCGAAGAGCAGGAATAGTTACTTTTTTACAGGAAGAAGGTGTCAGCCTTGGATATTAACAAATTAAATCATGTAACAGAGGTTACACAGGTACCGGATACCAATCAGAATGTACAGGGAGATGGTTCCTTTAAGTTTACGCTTGCGAGTGCGATCACGGATGCGGATCTGCAGGCAAAAGTGGACATGCTTCTTTCTGACATTACAGCGCAGGGCAACCGTATTGCGCAGCATATGGATATCCGTGATATGAAAAAATACCGCGGTCTGATCCGCGAATTTATGAATGAAGTGGTATTCCGGTCCCACAAGTTTTCCAGGGAGAATTTTCTTGACCGGAGAGGACGCCACAGAGTGTACGGTCTGATCAAGCTGATCGATTCGAATCTGGATGAACTGGCGCAGGAGCTGGTAAAGGATGAGAAAGACCACATCGCGATTTTAAGTAAGATCGGAGAGATAAGGGGATTGATATTAGATATCCTCACCTGATCTTTTTTGGATGTGGATTGGATAAACGGCGCACGCACATGGCGGGAAATCTGGTAGCAGAAAAGAAAACATGAAAAATATGTGCAGAAATGAGGATTTATATGCCAGCATTTAAGGACATCGTTGGACATGAGCAGATCATAGAACATCTGCAGAATGCGATTACCATGGATAAAGTTTCACATGCTTATATATTAAACGGACCGGACAAATCCGGAAAAATGATGATCGCAGAAGCATTTGCACAGACGCTGCAGTGTGAGGCAGTAAATAAAAAGTTAGAGGAACTTGCAGGTGAGACAGAATCTGAAAGAATAGAAAATAAATTTACAGCGGAGCCATGTATGGAGTGTCATTCCTGTAAACAGGCGGCGGGCAAAAACCAGCCGGATATCATCTATGTCAGCCATGAGAAGCCGAATACGATTTCGGTAGACGATATCCGTACACAGTTAAACAATGACATTGTCATTAAGCCATACAGCAGCAAACATAAGATTTATATTGTGGATGAAGCGGAAAAAATGAACCAGCAGGCGCAGAACGCACTGCTAAAGACAATCGAGGAGCCGCCTGCATATGCGGTGATCCTGCTTTTGACCACCAATGCGGAGAGTTTTCTTCCGACGATCTTATCCCGCTGTGTGACGCTGAATTTAAAGGCGGTGCCGGATGAGAAGATCAAAAAATTTCTGATGGCACATTACCAGATTCCGGATTACCAGGCAGATGTCTGCGTGGCATTTGCACAGGGAAATGTCGGAAAAGCGATCCAGCTTGCAGCATCGGATGATTTTAATGAATTAAAGGCATCTGCGATTCAGCTCATCAAGCGTCTGCACGACATCGACCTCTATGAGATGACAGAGGCGGTAAAGCAGATCAGTGAATATAAGCTTCAGATCAACGATTACTTTGATCTTATGATGATCTGGTATCGTGATGTACTTTATTATAAAGCAACAAAGGATGTAAACGGCCTTATTTTCAAGGATGAGGTCTATGACATAAAAAGACAGGCAGAGCAGAGTTCTTACAATGGAATCGAAGAAATTTTACAGGCACTGTCAAAAGCACAGGTGCGTTTAAACGCAAATGTAAATTTTGATCTGGTGATCGAGCTGCTTCTGCTGACCATAAAGGAGAATTAACATGATAAAAATAGTAGGAGTCCGTTTTCGGAATGCCGGTAAAATTTATTATTTCGGACCGGGAAATCTGGATCTGACTGCAGGAATGCACGTAATTGTGGAAACTGCGCGTGGTGTGGAGCTGGGAACAGTCATGATACCGACAAGGGAAGTGAATGATGACAGCGTGATCCAGCCGTTAAAACCGGTCATCCGTATTGCAACGGAGGCAGATGAAAAGACAGCATTAAAGAACCGTGAAAAAGAAAAAGAGGCATTTAAGATCTGCCTGGAAAAGATAGCAAAACATAAGCTTGATATGAAGCTGGTGGAGGCGGAGTACACGTTTGACAATAATAAGCTGTTGTTTTATTTTACGGCGGACGGACGTATCGTTTTCCGCGAGCTGGTAAAAGATCTTGCAGCGGTTTTTCGTACCAGAATCGAGCTGCGCCAGATCGGTGTCCGTGATGAGACAAAGATCATGGGTGGGATTGGAATCTGTGGAAGAGAACTTTGCTGTCATTCCTATCTTTCCGAGTTTGTCCCGGTATCCATCAAGATGGCAAAAGAGCAGAATCTGTCCTTAAATCCGACAAAGATTTCCGGTGTCTGTGGACGCCTGATGTGCTGTCTGAAAAATGAAGAAGAAACTTATGAATATTTAAACAGCCGTCTGCCAAATGTGGGGGATTATGTGACCACGGATGATGGCTTAAAGGGAGAGGTATCTTCCGTCAGTGTACTGCGCCAGATGGTCAAAGTACTCGTGGAAGTGGATGACGAAAAGGAAATCCGTGATTACTCTGTGGATCAGCTGAAATTCAAACCAAAACGCAGAAGAGATCATGTAAAGCTGACTGCGCAGGAATTAAAGGAACTTTCCGCATTAGAAGATAAGGGAGGAAAATCCAAAATTGACGATGCCAAATAATCTGGTTTATGAACAGGAGAGACTTGATGAACTGCATCGCAACGGCTATTTTATCATTCAGGATCCGAAAAGGTTCTGTTTTGGGATGGATGCCGTTTTGCTTTCCGGGTTTGCAAAGGCAAAAAAAGGGGAGCGCGTGCTCGATCTTGGTACCGGTACGGGAATTATCCCGATCCTGATGGAAGCCAAAACAGAAGCAGAAGATTTTAAGGCGCTTGAGATCCAGGAAGAAAGTGCGGATATGGCACGCCGGAGCGTGTGCTATAACCATCTTGAGGATAAGATCGAGATCGTGACCGGAGATATCAAGGAGGCATCTGCGATATTTGGAGCATCTTCGTTTGATGTGATCACCACAAATCCGCCGTATATGATCGGGACACATGGACAAAATTCGCCGTCTGCGGCAAAGGCGATCGCCAGACATGAAGTGCTATGTACACTGGATGATATTTTGCGGGAAACCGCGAAAAT
>ENA-ORNF01003041-ORNF01003041.1-human-gut-metagenome-genome-assembly--contig:-NODE-3041-length-11562-cov-4.228035_pt1 | contig 11562 bp, 10 predicted proteins | sample MGYA00242110_ERZ509012 | MGnify/ENA primary metagenome ERZ509012 (study PRJEB26280, sample SAMEA2338714) | human gut metagenome | biome: human gut; feature: human-associated habitat; material: faeces... | reverse complement strand
GGCAACGGACTCTGACTCCGTCATTTCAAGGTTCGAATCCTTGTAGCCCTGCTAAGAACCCCGAAGGAAATTCCTTCGGGGTTCTTTTTGTGGTGCGCCTGGCGGCATACGTTTCTAACGGGTTAAAGTCCCGAATCCGCCCGGTAGTGGGAAGGATATAGCCGAAAGCAAGGGTGTTGAGGGCAACCTCGAATCTGAAGGAAGCTGGATGTGAGGAACATACTAACTCACGGGCAAATCTCCGGTCTGACGGACAGAAGCATTGAGGGAAAGAAGACCTGGGATGACAGCAACAATGCCGATCGGTTAAGACCAGTAAGCATTCAAGAATGGACAGTATATTTCATACACGGTACAGGATATCACGAATGTAAACGGATATACCGTAAGCATCAGCGAGTCCGGAACAGGATTCACTGAATCTTTTTTGAATATGCAGAGAGATCTATATTTGAGTTGCGATAGAAGGCAATTCTGTGATACCATCTATTATAGATTCCGGACAGATAAACAGGGATATTTATGGGTTGATCAGGGATCCTGAGGAATAAGGAACAGACACTGTCATTATCTGAGAAAGAAGAATACAAGAGGAACAATACATGTTAGAAATAGGAAAAAGACAATTGCTTACGATAGTAAAGAAAGTGGATTTCGGGGTTTATCTTGCAAAAGAGCAGGAAGCGGATCCGGAAGAAAAGGTGCTTTTGCCGAGAAAGGAAGTTCCGGAGAATGTGCAGCCTGGGGATGAAATCGAAGTGTTTCTTTACCGGGATTCCAAGGACCGGATGATTGCAACGGTACGGCAGCCGAAGCTTTCTTTAGGAGAGGTTGCGGTGCTTCGCGTGAAGGAAAACGGTAAGATCGGAGCATTTCTTGACTGGGGACTTGAAAAGGATCTGCTGCTTCCGTTCCGTGAACAGGTAAGAAAGGTATGCCCCGGAGAGGAGTGCCTGGTGGCATTATATCTTGATAAGAGTAAGCGTTTATGTGCGACCATGAAGGTTTATCATTATCTGCGGACGGACAGCCCTTATGAAAAGGATCAGAAGGTGACCGGAACACTTTATGAAATCAGTGATAATTTCGGTGCGTTTGTAGCAGTGGATAACTGTTATTCTGCTTTGATTCCAAAGAAAGAGCCTTTGGGAAATGCCAGGGTTGGAGATACTGTGGAAGCCCGTGTCACGGAGGTGCTTAAGGACGGGAAGCTGTCCTTAAGCCTCAGGGAGAAAGCATACATCCAGATGAATGAGGATGCGCAGAAGCTTTTGAAGCTTTTGGAAGAGCAGGGCGGGGAACTGCCCGTTGGGGACAAGTCTTCTCCGGAAAAGATTAAGGAGCTGACCGGCATGAGTAAGAATGAATTCAAGCGTGCGGCTGGTAATTTATACAAGCAGCGCCTGGTTCAGGTGGAAGAACATCAGCTTTATCAGCTTTCATCCTGTGAATAAAAGAATATCATGCAATATCTGCCATATAGATATCCATGATTTGCATGGCTCAGTTACAAATAAATAAGGACACGCATCTGCGTGTCCTTATTCGTTATTCACATGGTTATGAATATGCGATACCTGTCGATGATCCTTAAACATACATATCAAAGTTGCTGCCAATATTCGGATTCACAGATAACTCCATGGAGCGGTCCATCATGTTGATCAGACTGGTACCGGACTGTTCTGTGGAATCGAGCGCTTTACTTAAAACAGCAACTCCGACCTGATTCTGCAGATTCATATTCGCCAATGTGGTAGATAATTCAGGAATATTCATCGAACCTCTCCTTTCCTTTTATCTATAAGAGCAGTATAGCACTTCACATAAGAAGCAGTAAAGGAAAAGTTGAAATTTGAAAAACGCCTTCTGAAGCACAGAAAAATACACAAAAAAATCATAATTTTTAGTGGATTTTTTTGTACATATGTATTAAAATATAATATACATTACTATAAATAACGAAAAAATATTTCATGTATTGGTTAATGTGCATAATGAAGCAGGTTATGGCGTAGCTGCAGAGAGGGGGCTATATGATCTCAAATCAGATTTTGCAGAATACTATCGATGGTTTGAAGACAATTGCACGTGTAGATTTTGAGGTACTTGATACAGAGGGTAAGGAAGTAGCAACAACTGCGGAAGTGCCTTTTGGGGGACGGGCGGAAGCCGCTGAATTTGTGAAATCCCAGGCGGATTCACAGGAGATCCAGGGATGTCAGTTTTTTAAGATTTATGACGATCAGCAGCCGGAATATGTTCTGGTGACGATCGGTTCGGATGAGAATGCCTATCTGGTGGGGAAGATGGCTGCTTTTCAGATCCAGAACCTGATGATTGCCTATAAGGAACGCTTTGACAAGGATAACTTTGTCAAGAATCTGCTATTGGATAACCTGCTTTTGATTGATATTTACAGTCGTGCCAAGAAGCTGCATATCCAGACGGAAGTGAACCGTGTGGCAATGATTGTGGAGACAGACAATAAGGATAGTAATATTCTTGAGATGCTCCGCAGCTTCCTTGGAGTGAACAGTCTGGATTTCATTACGGCTGTGGACGAAAGGGATGTTATTGTTGTTAAGGATCTTTCAGAAGGCGATGGCGTGAAGGAGATTGAGAAGGCTGCCAAAGCAATGGAGAGCTTTTTGAAGAAGGAGGGCATGACCGGGATCCGTGTAGCATACGGAACTGTTGTAAAGGAAATCAAGGAGGTCAGCCGGTCTTATAAGGAAGCCAAGATGGCAATGGATGTCGGTAAGATATTCTTTGATGACAGAAGCATTATTGCCTATAGTCAGCTGGGCATCGGGCGATTAATTTATCAGCTACCGATTCCTCTTTGCAAGATGTTTATTAAAGAGATTTTTGGTGATAAGAGTCCGGATGACTTTGATGAAGAGACACTGACAACCATTCAGAAGTTTTTCGAAAACAGTCTGAACGTATCAGAGACATCAAGACAGCTGTTTATCCATCGTAATACATTGGTTTACCGTCTGGATAAGCTGCAGAAGACAACGGGACTGGATCTTCGGATCTTTGAGGATGCCATTACCTTCCGGATTGCACTGATGGTTGTGAAATACATGAACTTTATGGAAAATTTTGAATATTAAGATACAGGCGGTGGATATAGTGGCTAAGAGTGAACCAAGGAATAGAAGAAAAAAGAAACAGGGAAGCGGAAATGAAGATATTATTTCCATGACGAATGTGACCAAGTCCTATGCAACAGGTGCGCCTGCCCTGAATGGAATTGATCTGCATATTAAGCCGGGTGAATTCGTATTTATTGTAGGAGACAGCGGATCCGGGAAGTCTACCATGATTAAGCTTCTTTTAAGAGAGCTTGTCCCGACATCCGGTGAAATCAGTGTCATGGGCTATGATCTTTTGAAAATCCGTCATCGTAAGATTCCTAAATTCCGCAGGAATTTAGGAATTGTGTTCCAGGATTTCCGTCTTCTGAAGGATCGTAATGTATACGAGAATGTAGCGTTTGCCCAGCGTATCGTGCAGACTCCGGGAAAGGAGATCAAGAGAAATGTTCCGAGTATTCTGGCTACGGTAGGTCTTGCCGGTAAGTATAAGGCGAAGCCCCGTCAGTTATCAGGTGGTGAGCAGCAGCGTGTAGCGATTGCAAGAGCGCTGGTGAACCGTCCGAGCATTTTGCTCGCTGATGAGCCTACCGGTAATCTGGATCCGAAGAATTCATGGGAAATTATGAAGCTGCTGGAACAGATTAATGAGAACGGTACGACGGTACTTGTTGTTACCCACAACAGAGAAATTGTAAACGCAATGCAGAAAAGAGTCGTTACCATGAAGAAGGGTATTATTGTGAGCGACGAAGAGAAGGGTGTTTATATCGATGAAGATTAGTACATTGTTTTATACGATTAAGCAGGGATTTATTAATATATTCCGTAATAAATGGTTTTCACTGGCCTCGATCGCCACGATCGGAGCATGTCTGTTCCTGTTTGGTCTGTTTTATTCGGTACTGATGAACTTTCAGAACATTGTGAAGACTGCGCAGGAAGGTGTCTGCGTGACGGTTCTGTTTGACGAGGGAATCAGTCAGGAACGGATTGAAGAGATCGGAGCATTGATTGATAAGCGTCCGGAGGTTTCCAAGAAGGAGTTCATTTCTGCAGATGATGCATGGAACAGCTTTAAGGAAGAGTATCTTCAGGGCTATGAGGATGGATTTACCGAGAACCCGCTTGCCGATTCTGCCAGCTATGAAATATACATGAATGATATTTCCATGCAGCCGACATTGGTTTCCTATCTGGAAGGCCTCGAGGGTGTGCGTGAAGTGAACCGTTCTGAAGTAACGGCATCGGCGCTGACCGGTGTGAATGCGTTGATTGCCTATGTTTCCATTGGTATTATTGCAATTCTGCTTGCGGTATCCGTGTTCCTGATCAGTAATACAGTAACCATTGGTATTTCTGTTCGTAAGGAAGAGATTACCATTATGAAATATATTGGGGCGACAGATTATTTTGTCCGTGCACCGTTCGTTATAGAAGGTATGCTGATCGGTGCGATTGGAGCTCTGATTCCATTGGGAATTATTTATCTTTTATATAATAAGGTAATTGAATATATTGAACAGAGATTTAGTATTTTGACAACGATTCTGGCATTCTTACCGGTAGATGCCATCTTTAAGACACTGCTTCCGTTATCCCTTCTCATTGGTATCGGAATTGGATTCCTGGGAAGTATCACGACGGTAAGAAAGCATCTGCGGGTATAATAGATAAGGACAGAGTATGAAACGTACAATAAAATGGATCTGCCTGTTCCTTTGTGTAGTGCTGGTTTTTGGAATGTTTGCGAAACCGGCACTTGCCACATATGCCAGCGAACTGACCAACAGTGTCATTAAGGAAAAGGAACAGGAAATTGATAAGGCAAAACAAGAGAAAAAACAGTTACAGAACAGTCTGACAGACGTGAAGAAGCTGAAGGAACAGCTGGAGAAGTCCAAGCAGGATCTGACAGTTTACGTACAGGAGCTGGATGCGGATCTGACGGCAATTCAGGAGAAGATTAACGAACTGAATGACCTTATCACCGAAAAAGAAAAAGAAATTGAAGATAAGACGGCAGAGCTGGAAGAAGCACAGCGTGTCCAGCAGGAGCAGTATGAGGCAATGAAAACCCGTATCAAATTTATGTATGAGAGGGGAGACACGATTTATATGGAGCTGATTTTCAGTTCCAATTCTTTCGGAGATGTGTTGAATAAAGCTGATTATATCCAGATGCTTTCCGAATATGACCGTAAGCTTCTGGATGAATATGTCGCACATGCCAATTATGTTGCCTTATGCAAGGAGAGCCTGGAAGAGGAGAAAGAGGTTCTTGATGAGGCGAAGGCGGCCGTTGAAAAGGAAGAGGCTTCCCTGAATGAACTGATTGATGCGAAAGAGAACGAGATGTATAAAATGTCCTCTGATATCAAAAGCAAGGAACAGGCAATCAAGGAGTACGAGGCAGATATTGCCGAGCAGAATGAAACCATTAAGGCACTGGAAGCAATTGTTGCCGAAGAACGTAAGAAGCTTGCGGCCGAACAGGGAAGAAAATATGATGGTGGTGTGTTTGCCTGGCCGGCACCATCCTATACAAGAATTTCGGATGATTATGGAAACCGTACGCACCCGATTCTGGGCACCCAGCAGTTCCATAATGGAATTGATATGGCAGCACCCGGAGGAAGCGCAATCCTTGCAGCCTATGATGGCAAGGTAGTGGCAGCACCAGCCTATAGCGGCAGTATGGGGAATTATATTATGATTGATCATGGAGACAGCCTGTATACAATTTATATGCATGCTTCGGCATTGTATGTATCGAAGGGACAGGAAGTCAATCGTGGAGATAAGATCGCAGCGGTCGGAAGTACCGGCCGGTCAACAGGAAATCATCTTCATTTCAGCGTCCGTCTGAATGGAAGCTATGTAAGCCCATGGAGCTATCTGCGGTCATAAGAATGGTCAGACAGGAATAGGGAGAGCAGCATTGGAAAATAATGAGCAGAAACAGAAGAGTGGTTTTCTCCCCGGTATGCTGGTTGGAGTACTGATTGGAATAATTTTATTGTCCGGTGTATTTCTGGGAGTAAGACTTTATCAGTATAATCAGACGAAGAACAGCGATGATCAGGGAGAAGTGGAAGCTGCAAGTGTGGTTAATCCGGCTACGCTTGCCAAGATGCAGACAATTGAAAATCTTATTGATGAAACCTATTATGGCGGCGGGGTGACAACGAAGCAGCTTCAGGACGGTGTTTATAAAGGAATGGTAGAGGCTCTGGATGATCCATATTCTGAATACTATACGAAGGAAGAGCTTCAGGATGTGATGAACAGTAACCAGGGGGTTTCCTATGGGATCGGAGCTTATATTTCGCTTGATCAGACACGTCAGCTCCCGGTCATTTCCGGTCTTGTGGAAGATGGACCTGCCTTAAATGCCGGGATCAAGGAGGGGGATATCATCTATAAGGTAGAGGATGAGTATACCCAGGGCATGAGTCTTTCACAGGTTGTCAGCCTTGTGAAGGGACGTGAAGGTACCACGGTACACCTTACCATGTACCGGGAAGGAGAACCGGATTATCTGGAGATTGACGTAGAACGCGGTAATTTAATAGAGACAACTACGGTAAATTATGGTATGGTAGATGATACCGATCATATTGGCTATCTTCGTATCCGTGAATTTGATACGGTTACAGTAGATCAGTATACCGAAGCTATGGCAGAATTAAAGGCGAAAGGCATGAAGGGACTGGTTCTGGATCTGCGAAGTAATCCGGGCGGAGACCTGAATGTGGTTGTTGAAATTGCAAGAAAGATTCTTCCTGCCGGTCTGATTGTGTATACAGAGGACAAGGAAGGAAACCGTAAGGAATATACCTGTGACGGTGAAAATGAATTTCAGCTTCCGCTGGTTGTCATGACCAATGAATATTCTGCAAGTGCATCGGAGATTCTGGCGGGTGCTATTCAGGATTACAATAAGGGAACACTGGTTGGTACAACGACCTATGGAAAAGGAATAGTCCAGAGCATCCGGCATTTGAGTGACGGAACAGCATTGAAGCTTACGACAAGTGCTTATTTTACTCCGTCAGGACGCAACATTCATGGAGTAGGAATCGCACCGGATATTGAGGTTGAGATGGACTATGAGAAATACAATGAAGACGGCACTGACAGCCAGTTTGAGCGGGCATTAGAAATTCTGGAAGGAAAGATGGAATAGAATGAATTTTAAAGATAAGAATGTTTGGATTCATATAGTGTTTATTGCGTTGATTGTAATTATCGCAGGAGTCTCGGCATTCCGGCTTTACCGTTGGAATAAGGGAACCCGCAACCCGGAGGCAGATATTGAACAGGTGGATCCTTCTGAGTTTGATACAGAAACCATGGATATGATTCTGCCGATGGACGGCTCTCTCCTGGAAGGGCATGAGGACGATGGAGAACTTACGATCCTCTGTCTTGGAAACAATCCCTTTTCGGACGAAAGAGGGGAGAACGGACTGGCAGCGAAGATTGCAGAGAAAACGAATGCAACAGTTTATAACTGTGCTTTCCCGGATTCTTCGGTCGCATGTAAGTATGCAGAATACAACCCCTCCTATACCAGGGATCACTTTAATTTATATTATGTGGTAACATTCCTTGAACAGAACCAGTTTACTGCGATTGAGTCCATTGCGAAGGATGAGCCCGATTCCAGATATCTGGAAGCAGTAGAAGAATTGAAGACCGTGGACATGTCCAAGGTGGATGTGCTTTTGGTCATGTATGACAGTACGGACTATAATATTGGAACTCCTTCCGATAATCCGGACAATCCGAATGATGTAACGGCATTTACCGGTGGACTTAAGGTATCCCTTGACAAAATCAAAGCGAACTGGCCATATATCCGGATCTTTGTGATGTCTCCGACCTATGCACAGTACAAGGATGAGGATGGAAACCTTCATAATGGAAACACCTATGATCTCGGAAACGGTGATATTCCACATTATGTACAGAAGGAACTGGATGCCGTATCTGACAGCGGCGGAGTATCCTTTGTAGATAATTATATTGGAACCATTAACGAAGATAATTATGAAGAATACATGGCAGATGAGATGCACTATAATGATGCCGGACGTGAAGCGCTTGCAGACCGCATCGCAGATATTATTAATAATAAGATGAGTACGGTAAACGTAGCAGGCAAATAGGGAAACCAAGTAACTGAAATGTAATTAAGAAAACTGATATATTCAGGGAATTCACCTGTTTATATCAGTTTTATTGTATTAAAAAATGTTCACAAAAACTTCATACTTATCTATTGACAATAGTTGCACATAGTGATAGATTAATGATTGTAGATATTAGCACTCTATTTAAGTGAGTGCTAACAATACGAAAACGATATGCAGAATCAGATAGGGATTTGCGATCGGGAAAGGATGGTCTGCATGGAACTAAGCGAAAGAAAAGTTAAAATCTTACAAGCAATTATCCGGAACTACCTGGAGACGGGAGAGCCTGTAGGAAGCCGTACGATTTCCAAGTATACGGACTTGAACTTAAGTTCAGCAACCATTCGTAATGAAATGTCAGATCTTGAGGAGATGGGATATATTTTACAGCCCCATACTTCCGCAGGACGTATCCCTTCTGATAAGGGATATCGCTTATATGTTGATACGATGATGGAGCAGAAGGATCGCGAGATCGAAGAAATGAAGGAAGTTATGGTTCAGAAGGAAGACAAGATGGATCAGCTTCTGAAGCAGGTAGCGAAGCTTCTTGCCGTAAATACCAATTATGCTTCCATGATCACGACCCCTACTATTCATACGAACAAGCTGAAATTTATCCAGCTGTCGAGAGTGGATGTGAATCAGCTTCTTGCCGTTGTGGTAGTTGAGGGCAATGTAATTAAGAATAACATCATCCATACTGCGGAAGAATTAGATGATGAGACGCTTCTTAAGCTGAATATTTTACTGAATACCCATTTGAATGGATTAGCCCTTGAAGAGATTAATCTGGGAATGATTTCTTCCCTGAAGCAGCAGGCAGGAATTCACAGTGAGATTGTGGCAGATGTGATTGATGCGATTGCGGAATCCATTCATGCAGAGGAGGATTTAGAGGTTTACACCAGCGGGGCTAATAATATTTTCAGGTATCCGGAGCTGGCGGATCAGCAGAAGGCAAGCAGCATTATCAATACCTTTGAAGAAAAGCAGCTGTTAACCGAGCTGGTACAGGAAAATCTTTCGGATGAAAATAATACAGGAATTCAGGTTTATATCGGTGAAGAGACACCGATCCAGTCGATGAAGGACTGCAGCGTTGTTACTGCGACCTATGAGCTTGGAGAGGGAATGAGAGGAACGATCGGTATTATAGGACCGAAACGGATGGATTACGATAAGGTGATCGGAACGCTGAAAACCATTACCCATCAATTGGATGATTTATATAAGAAGAAAGAATAACAGGAATGTTTCATAGGAAGCTATGGGATATCACAGAAAGGGATGAGACAAATGGCAATAGATATTAAAGATGAATTTGATGAAAAGGCTGCAGAACAGTTGCAGGAAGAGATGGAACAGAATGAAATACAGCCGGATGCCGATACCGTAGAAACACAGGACGGTGAAGATCCAATCGCCGGTGATACTGAGGAAACCGGTGAAGAGGAGGAATCAAAAGAGGATGATAAGGCTGCAAAGAAATTAAAGAAGAGCAGATTTAAGGCAGATAAGAAACAGGATGCCCTGAATGAGAAGATAGCAGAACTGGAAGACAAGGTAAAACGTCAGATGGCAGAATTTGATAACTTCCGCAAGAGAACGGACAAAGAAAAGAATGCCATGTTTGAGACGGGAGCCAAGAGCGTGATCGAGAAGATCCTTCCGGTTGTGGACAATTTTGAAAGAGGTCTTGCTTCTGTTCCGGAAGAAGAAAAGGGAACCCCCTTTGCCGAAGGAATGGAAATGATATATAAACAGCTGATCGGGGAATTGGAAAAGATGGATGTCAGACCAATCCCGGCTGTGGGTGAAGAATTTGATCCAAACCTTCACAATGCAGTGATGCAGGTGGAGAGTGATGAGTATGAATCCGGTGTGATTGCACAGGAGCTTCAGAAGGGATATACCTACAGGGACAGCGTAGTAAGACACAGTATGGTAGGAGTAGTGCCATAAATATCTGAAGCAGTTCAGATTTGTATTGAAGCATGAAGTAAAAAGTAAACTGATATTAAAATAGGAGGACATAGTTATGAGTAAAATTATTGGTATTGACTTAGGTACAACAAACAGCTGTGTAGCCGTTATGGAAGGTGGACAGCCAACCGTTATCGCCAACGCAGAAGGCGCAAGAACAACTCCTTCCGTAGTTGCATTTACAAAGACAGGAGAAAGATTAATTGGTGAGCCTGCAAAGCGTCAGGCAGTTACCAATGCAGAAAGAACCATCTCTTCTATTAAGAGAGATATGGGTACCGATCATGGACGGACTATTGATGGTAAGAAATATTCCCCGCAGCAGATTTCCGCAATGATTCTTCAGAAGCTGAAAGCAGATGCAGAAAGCTACTTGGGAGAAAAGGTTACCGAAGCAGTTATTACTGTTCCTGCATACTTCAATGACGCACAGCGTCAGGCAACCAAGGATGCCGGCAAGATCGCAGGTCTTGATGTAAAGCGTATCATCAATGAGCCTACCGCAGCAGCACTTGCATATGGTCTTGATAATGAGAAAGAACAGAAGATCATGGTATACGACTTAGGTGGTGGTACATTCGATGTTTCCATCATTGAAATCGGTGACGGCGTAATCGAAGTATTAGCTACAAACGGTGATACACACCTTGGTGGTGATGATTTTGATAATAAGCTGACCCAGTATATGATCGATGAATTTAAGAAAGCAGAAGGTGTTGACTTATCTAACGATAAGATGGCACTTCAGAGATTAAAGGAAGCAGCTGAAAAGGCTAAGAAGGAGCTTTCCTCCGCAACCACAACCAATATCAACCTTCCGTTCATTACTGCTACCGCAGAAGGACCGAAGCATTTTGATATGACTCTTACCAGAGCAAAATTTGATGAACTGACAAGTGACCTTGTAGAAAGAACAGCAATCCCTGTCCAGAATGCGATGAGAGATGCCGGTTTAACAAATGCAGACTTAGGCCAGGTATTACTGGTTGGTGGTTCTACACGTATTCCTGCTGTACAGGATAAGGTAAAACAGTTAACAGGCAAAGAACCTAGCAAGAGCCTGAACCCGGATGAATGTGTAGCACTTGGTGCTTCCATCCAGGGTGGTAAATTAGCAGGTGATGCAGGTGCAGGTGAAATCCTTCTTCTGGATGTAACTCCTCTTTCCCTGTCCATTGAGACCATGGGTGGTATTGCAACCAGACTGATCGAGAGAAATACAACCATCCCGACCAAGAAGAGCCAGATCTTCTCAACAGCAGCAGATAACC
>ENA-ORNF01003038-ORNF01003038.1-human-gut-metagenome-genome-assembly--contig:-NODE-3038-length-11575-cov-4.227865_pt1 | contig 11575 bp, 10 predicted proteins | sample MGYA00242110_ERZ509012 | MGnify/ENA primary metagenome ERZ509012 (study PRJEB26280, sample SAMEA2338714) | human gut metagenome | biome: human gut; feature: human-associated habitat; material: faeces... | reverse complement strand
CGGAAATCGGCACGGTATACAGCCTGAGCGAGCTGAAAGCCCTGCGTCAGGTCTGCGACGAGAACGGGCTGCTGCTGTTTGTGGACGGCGCAAGGATGGGCTACGGTCTCGGCTCCGAGCGCAACGACCTGACGCTGCGGGATTTTGCTGAGCTTTGCGATGCGTTCTACATCGGCGGAACGAAGGTCGGCGCACTGTGCGGTGAGGCAGTCGTGTTCCCGCACGGCGGAATGCCTGCGAACTTCCTCACCATCGCCAAGCAGCACGGCGCATTGCTTGCCAAGGGAAGGCTTCTCGGCATACAGTTCGATACGCTCTTCACCGGCGGGCTCTATGAGGAAATCAGCCGCAACGCCATCGAGACGGCCAATGCCCTCAAGAAGGGCCTCGCCGCAAAGGGCTACCGCTTCTTCATGGACTCCCCCACCAACCAGATCTTCGTCGTGCTGGAAAACGCACAGCTGGCCGCGCTGGAGGGCAAGGCCAAGTTCGGCTTCTGGGAGAAGTTCGACGACAGCCACACCGTCGTCCGCATCGCCACCAGCTGGGCCACCCGGATGGAAGAAGTCGAGGAGCTTATCGCTCTGATGTAAGGAAGGAACTCTCTATGGGCTTTTTTGACAGGCTCTTCGGCAGCAGGGCAGCGGCGGCGGAAGAGACGCGGTTCTCCGGCGAAAAGATGGTCGTCAAAGCGCCCATCGACGGCATCGTCCTCCCGCTGGAGCAGCTGCCCGACGAGACCTTCGCTGCGGCCATCCTCGGCCCCGGCTGCGGCATCGAGCCGACCGGTGACACGGTCTTTGCTCCCTTCGACGGCAGAGTCGTCTCAGTGGCCTCCACCCTCCATGCCATCGGGCTGGAAAGCGATGAGGGCATCGAGCTGCTCATCCACATCGGGATGGACACCATCACCCTCCGGGGCAGCGGCTTCACCCTCCTCGTCCAAGAGGGCCAGACCGTCAGGGCGGGCACGCCCCTGCTGCGGGTAGACCTCGACGTCATCCGCGCCGCCGGGCTTTCCACCGAGAGCGCCGTCATCGTGACCAACGCCGACGACCTGCCGGCACTCCATCTCACCGCAGGCGGCATCGTCTCCACCGGAACGCCGCTGTTCAAATTCGAGTAAGATACAAAAAAGACATCTGCCGCCGGCGGATGTCTTTTTCGTTATGCTCATGCTTTTTCGGGCTTATACTGCAGGACCCGCTCGGAGACGAGGCCGTTGAAGAACTGGATGAAGGGTCCGAGGCAGAACGCGCAGATGAGGGTGCCCAGACCCACAAGACCGCCCAGGAGCCAGCAGAGCAGGGCGCAGAAGGCGTCGGTGAAGACGCGGCAGCCGAAGTACTGGAAGTGCGTGTAGTCCCGCAGACCCAGCGAGAGGTAATCGTAGGGCGCGATGCCGAGGTCAGCCGTCTGATAGAGAGACGCGCCCAGCGCCGTCACAAGGACGGCCAGCACTACCCACACCAGCTGTTCCGGCAGGGACGCTGCCGGGCCGAAGGCCGCGGCAATGGGGTCGTAGAAGAAGGTTATGATGAACCCCATACCGATGCCGTTGACGAAGGTGCCAAGGCCGATGTACTTGCGCCCGAACCAGAATTCCAGCGCAAAGAAGAGGATGTTTGTGGCGACGTTCTGCACGCCCAGCGAGATGCCCAGCAGCTCGGCGAGGCGCATATTCAGCGCGCTGATGGAGTCGTTGCCGAGATGGGACTGCTTGAAGAGGGCGATGCCCAGACCAATAATGACAATGCCCACCACCATGCCCACGATGCGGCGGGTGGTCGGCTTTTGGGTGGTCGAAATGCTCATGAAACGGCCTCCTGATTTATTTTTCTCTATTATAACGCTGCAGGAGGGTCGGCGCAATCAATATTGCACAATTATCTGCTTCCTTGTGGAAAACTCATTGTCTCAAATCTTCTTCCAGCCGGGCCTTGTCCAGCCCCTCGCCGATGACGATGAGCACCTGCTGTCCCTGCGGGATGGGGGCCGCTGTCAGACCGGCTGCGGTGGCGTTCAGCTCATACCACTGGCCGCCGTCCTCCACGAAGCCCTTCACCCGGAGGACCCTGCCGCAGGCGGCATCGCCAAAGAGGGACGGGATATTCCGTTCCAGACGGGCACGGGACAGGCCCAGTTCGAGGAAATAGGCCGAGGCAAAGGCGTCGTGCTCGTCGAAGTGGAGCTTTTCGCAGCTGGCCTGCCGGTAGCCGCACTTTGCGATGCGGGCCATGTCGTCAGTCGTCAAATCGGCCCAGTCCTTTGCAAGGATCTCCTCCGGCGCGAACTTCCGGGAGCATTTGCAGGCTTCCAGCGCACGGGCCAGATGGGCCTTTGCTCCCTCCTTCTGCCCATCCGTGGCCAGCTGGCAGCGGCTCAGCAGGACCTTGCCCGCCCATGCGCTCTCGGAGGCGAGGATATATTCCGCCTGCGGCGAGAGGGTCTCAGGCAGCAGAGCGTCCACGATGGCGATGACATTCCCCAGCTGATACCAGCGGTCCAGCGGCTCGTCCCGCAGCACGTCGAAGAACTCGTCCACGTCGAAGATGCCGCTGGGTTCCACGACGACCCGTTCAAAACCCCGCATGGCCATCGAGATGAGCTTCGTCCGCATCCGGCGCTGATGGGTGTCGCAGTCGCAGCCGCCGCTGATGGTCTCGATCTCGACCCCCACCGCCTCCAGATCCTGAAGCAGCATGGCGTCCACATTCACCGCGCCGAAGTCGTTTTCCAGCACGCAGACCCGGACGCCCTGCCCGGCCCACCACGCTGCATATCTGCGCAGGAAGGTGGTCTTTCCTGCCCCGAGAAATCCCGTGATCAAATCTACCTGTACCATATTCCGTCCCTCCGTCGGTTTCTTTTTCCGCTGTCAGTATAAGCGAACGAGGCCGGATTGTCAAACAGAGGAAAAGGCCCTTTCCCGCCGTGGAAAAGGGCCTTTTTTGCCGCAATGCTCCGATGTTACAGAAATTCGACGCTGCCGTCCTCGATGTGATACATCGCACCGACGACCCGCAGGCCTGTTTCCTCCTCGATGTTATGGATGCACAGGCTCTTTTCGATCTCCTGCACACTGTGCCGGACGTTGAGGCAGCTGGCCTTGTAGGGGTCTGTTTCGTCCCCGATGGCCTTCTTGATCTCGTCCGTGATGTAGCGGATATAGCCGGACGACTCGTGGTGGATGGCCGCATCCACCGCGCCGCAGTGGGTATGGCCCAGCACCACCACCAGCCGACAGCCCAGATGACCTGCCGCGTACTCGATGCTGCCCAGCTGGTGGTCGTCGATGACATTGCCCGCCAGCCGGATGACGAACAGCTCCCCGATGCCCGCCGAGAAGATGTTCTCCGGGATGACCCGGGAATCCGAACAGGTAACGATGATGGCGTAGGGCGACTGGCCCTTGGCCCATGTGGACATCCGGATGCGGCGGGAAATATCGCCGCTCCCGTTCTCCGCGTTCAGGTATTTCAGGTTGCCCGCTGCCAGCTTGTAGATGGCATCGGCCGCGGTGCAGACAAAGTTCTCACGCATTGCAGCAGCCTCCTTGGGAAAAAGTGGTAAAAAGTATCCTGCAAAAATGCCCGGCCGTCCAACGAAGGGCAGCCGGGCGGAAATTCAGTTGATCAGAAGTGGATGACGCCGAGGATCAGACCAGCGACGAGGCAGATGATGGAAACACCCCACTGCCAGCCGAAGCAGTACTTGATGTGGTCCTTGATCTCGACACCGGCCAGACCGATGCCCAGATAGGTAGCGGGAGCCACCGGGCTGATGAAGGTAGCGCAGTTGCGGCAGACGACCATTGCGATGGCGATGTGAGCCGGGTTGACGCCGAACTGGTTGCCGACGCTGACCAGAACGGGCAGCAGGCCGTAGAAGTAGGAGTCGGTATCGAACAGCAGAGCCAGAGGCACGCTCAGGATGCCGATGATGATGGGCAGGAAACGGCCCAGAGAGGTCGGGATGAAGCTTGCCATGACGACTGCCATCTTCTCCATGATGCCGCTCTTGCTCAGAACACCGAGGAAGACACCGGCGCACAGGATGGTGGAAGCCATGCTCAGACCAGCGGAGGCGTGGCTCTTGATGATGGAGTTGTGCAGCTTCTTGCCGCGGTAGTTGACCAGAATGCCCAGAGCGCAGCCGACCATGAAGACGTAGTAAGAGGGGAAGATGTCCAGAACCAGCACGATGATGACGGCCAGAGTCAGGATGACGTTGAAGATGAAGTTCTGGGGACGAGCCAGAGTCTCGTCCTTCTTGCCCTCGTCGGAGTCGTCGTACTTGCCGGCGTCCTCAGCAGCGATGGCATCGCCGAGCTTTGCGATGCGCTTCTTCTCCTGCAGGCCCCAGAAGATGGCAGTACCGACAGCCAGCACCAAGCCGACGATCTGCATGGGCATGAGCTGGAACCACAGGTCGTTCGGCTCCATCTCGATGACGCTTGCGGCGCGCATGGTGGGGCCGCCCCAGGGCATCAGGTTCATGACGCCCATTGCGGTGACGCAGATGAGCAGCAGGGTCTCACGGCGCATGTGCAGGCGCTTGTAGACGGGCAGCATGGCGGGGATGGTGATGAGGAAGGTGGAAGCGCCGCCGCCGTCCAGATGGCCGATGATGGCGATGAGGCAGGTCATCAGGGCAACGCCGACGACGTTGTTGCCGACCTTCTTCATCAGCGCACCGATGATCTTGTCGAACATGCCAGCATCGGTCATGACGCCGAAGAACAGGACGGAGAAGATGAACAGGACGGCAGTGCCGTGGACGCCCTTGACGCCCTCCTTGATAAAGCCGGCCATCTCATCCAGCGTGAAAGCACCGGTCGCCACCAGAATGGCTGCGGTGATGGTCGAGACACTGACGAATGCCAGTGCAGGGACCGTGACATTGCGCAGCAGCAGGACGATGACCGCAATCACCGTTGCAAAGCCGAGCAGAGCGAGGATCGTATCACTCATGGGTTTGTACTTCCTTTCCTTTTTTCGTATACTGGGGATGCATTCTGTTTTGTCATCCAGAATCATTCCCGTTCGTTATGGTTTCAGTATACCGGCCCAAACTTAAACGCCAAAGCGCCTTGCGTTACGGTTTGTTAAGGAATCTCTTAATATCCTGTAAGATTCCGTATGGAAGGTTGGATACAATAAAACCTCTTCTCCCCCGGAAGGCTCTCCCAAAGGGAGAGGCTTTGCGCGCAGCCCTCATTCCTTTCTGCTGCTCCGTATCTGGGCCAGCAGGGTGGACGCCGACACGGGCTTGACGATATAGCCGTCGATGACGCCGTGGCTGCGGGCGTCCACGATCTCCCGGGTAGGCGAGTTGGTCATGACGATGCGGGTCATGCCGGGGTAGCGGCCCCGGATGGCCATGCAGAAGTCCACGCCGCTGCTGCCGGCAAGGCTCTCGTCGATGGCGAGGACGTCGAAGGGCTGCTGCTCCAGCAGCTGGCGCAGCTCGCCCCGGCGGGAACAGGTGGACACACTCAGGCCCAGCGCGCTGAGGTCTTTGTCCAGCAGGTCGAGGACCTTGTTGTTGTCGTCCGCCGCAAGGATGCGCAGCTTGCTGTCCACGCCCCACTGCAGCTGTTCGCGCTCCTGCTGCTGCTCCAGCACCGGCAGATAGACATAGAAGGTCGTGCCTCTGCCGATGGTGCTCTCGGCCCGGATGCGGCCCCGGTGGGTGCGGATGATCTGGTCCGCCAGAGCAAGGCCGAGGCCGGTGCCCTCGCCGGTCTTTTTGGTGGTGAAGAAGGGCTCAAAGATGTGCTGCATCGTCTCCTTGTCCATGCCGCAGCCGGTGTCGGTGACGCTGAGGCAAACGTAGTTGGGCCACTCTTCCGAGATCTTTTCTTCCGGGAAGAGGGCCTCAAGCTCCCTGCGGGGCACGACGCTGCCCCGGATGGTCAGCTTTCCGCCCTCGGCGCCGATGGCGTGGATGGCGTTGATGCTGATGTTCAGCAGCACCTGCTGCAGCTGTGTCGCATTGCCCAGCACACACTCGCCGGTCAGCTCATTTTCCTCCTTCAACTCCACGTTCTTCGGGCAGTTCGTCTCCACCAGCTTCCTCGTCCGATGGAGCAGTCCCTCCACCGACACGGCGTCGTAGACCGTCTCCACGTTCTTCCGGCTCATGGAGGAGATCTGTTTCACGACCTCCTGCGCCTTCTGGGCCGCCTCGCTGATCTCCATTGCGTTGTCGTAGATCTCGCTGCCCGGGTCGGCGTCGGCCATGATGAGGTCGGCATAACCGGTGATGGGGGTGAGGAAGTTGTTGAACTCGTGGGCGATGCCGCCGGTGAGGGTTCCCATCATCTGCAGCCGCTGCCCATGGGCCAGCGATTCCTCGCTGCGGTGCAGCTCTTCGAGGGTCTGGTTCAGGGTCTTCAGGTCGCTGATCTCGGTGGCGCTCCGGCGGTCACGCTCCTGCAGACGGAACATCTGGAACATGAAGAGCACCAGCACCAGTGCCACGCCGCCAAAGATGAACACCACCTTCACGAAGCTCTGCTGTACCGGCTCGTAGAGGTCGTCATAATCCACCACGGCGCTGACGATCCAGAAGCTGTCCCCTACCTTCAGATGGCGGAAGGCGCTTATTTTATGCACCCGGGGCAGGCTCGGGTCGGTCCACCAGTAGGAGTAGTAATCCAGCGTGCCGGCTTCCTCCTCCTGCTGGGCACGCAGCAGCTCGCTCAGGCTGCTCAGGTCCAGCGTCCGGTCCTTATTATAGATGCGCTGGCGGCCCTCCACGACCTTGATGCCCCACTGGACGGCCTCGGGGTGCATGACCACAAGATTGTCGTCGTTCTTTATCATGATGTAACCGTTGGTGCCGACGTGGATCTCCGAGATGAGCTGCTGGTACATGACCGTAGAGTCCACCACGAGGCAGACGGTCTTCTCCCCCGCCTGTTTTTTCATCACAAGATAGTGTTCATCCCCGCTGTGGTACTGCCAGTAGGAGATCTTCTCTGTCCGGGTGATAAGGACATCACAGACCGCGCTGAGTCCATAGCAGCTGTAGACGACCTCGCCGTTGCTGTTTTCCAGCCAGACGTCCCGGATGGTGTCGCTCCGGGCCACGGTGGGGCGGAGACCTGCATCCGCCGCCACCTTTTCGGCGATGGAGTCCAGTCGGTCAGCGTATTCCTCCAGCAGGACGCGGATGCTGTCGGCGGTGCTCTGCACCACCAGCTCCATCTGCCGCGTCTGGCTGGTCATCAGGGCGGTGCGGTAGTCCTGCCACACCGCCCCCACCACAAGGGCCAGCGCGGCCACCGTCACGATGCCGATGGCCAGCGGCACCCACAGGGCGCGCAGGGTCTGGAGCCATGTCTTTTTCGGGGCAGGTTTCTCCTTCATTTCATATCCTCCTTTGGGGCGGTCTTGCTCTTCCTGTCTAAAAATGTTATAATTTTATCTATGTAAGCGTAAGCAGAATCAACCGTTCCGGTCAGAAAAGTGCAGGGAGTTATCATGTCGTATCATGTTCTTATTGTAGACGATGATCCAGCAATTTGCAAACTTTTATCGAAAGTTATGATCAGCAACGAGATGGACCCTCTCGTCGTCAACAGCGGCGCGGCTGCGCTGGACGTCATTGCGCGGCAGAGCGGCACGCTGGATATGATCCTGATGGACATCACGCTGGGAGACATGGAGGGCTTCGACGTTATTCAGACCATCCGGCGCAACGGCGTCACCACGCCGGTCATCATCATCAGCGGCCGCAACGAGGATTATGATTTCATGTACGGCCTGTCTCTGGGCGCAGACGACTATGTGACCAAGCCCTTCCGCCCCCAGATCTTAGGCGCGAAGGTCAAAGCCCTTATCCGCCGCAGCAAGAGCTTCTCACAGGAGAACAGCCAGCAGATCAGCTGCGGCCCCTTTCTCTGCGACACCACCACCATGCGCTTTTACAAAAACAACGTGGAGCTGAACCTTTCGGAGAAGGAGCGCAGCCTGCTTCTCCTCTTTGTCCGCCACCCGCAGCAGGTGTTCACCAAGGATATGATCTACGAGCAGATCTGGGGCAACCTCATCGCTGTGGACGACAACGCCATCATGGTCTACATCAACCGTCTGCGCAGCAAGATCGAGGACAACGCCCGCACCCCCCAGCACATCATCACCATCCGGGGCGTGGGCTACCGGTTCGTGCCGTAAGAACATCCTTTTTTCAAAAAACAAAAAGAAGAGCAGCCAGCTGCGCGCGGTGCAGCTGGCTGCTCTTTGGTTTTATGCCGGTATAAAACACAAAACCTTGAAAAAGGAGAATCGCATGAAGCTTGTGTGCGTGTCCAGACGCAAAAACGGGGGTGAGAAGAGCGAAGGAATATCCGTGAATCCATTCCGAAGCGTGGTTGGCAAGCCACAGACCCGTTTTTACGCTATATCACTCAATCTTCGCGGAAAGAGAAAGGCTTGACTTCGCGGACGACGTCCATGACAGTGCCGTCGCGGGCTTCGATGATGCCCACGATGCGGTCGCCGAACTGGACCTTCTCCGGCTCGCCGACGATGGAGTAGGCGATGTCGCGCAGCTCCTCGATGGTCTTCAGAGGCACGCAGTCAGCGGCCTTCAGAGCCTCCAGCAGGTCAGGACGGCGGGGGTTGACGGCCACGCCGTAGTCGGTGACGACAATGTCAACGCTCTCGCCCGGGGTGGTGACGGTGGTCACGTCGGTGCAGATGGCCGGGATGCGGCCCTGCAGCAGAGGAGCGATGACGATGGTGCACTTTGCACCCTGTGCGGTATCGGGATGGCCGCCCTGTGCGCCGGTGATGATGCCATCGGAACCGACGACGACGTTGCAGTTGAAGTGGGTATCAACTTCCAGAGAGGCCAGAATGACGTAATCCAGCTTGTTGACGAACGCGCCCTTGTTCATCGGGCTTGCGTACTCGCCGGCAGAGATGGGGAAGTGGTTGGGGTTGGTGCGGACATTGTTGACCGCGTCGAGGTCAAAGTCCTGCGTATCCACCAGCTTGCGGGCCAGACCGCGGTCCAGCAGCTCGCACATGGGCTTGGTCAAGCCGCCGACACCCAGCCCCATATGGATGTTCTTCTCCTCCATGATCTTGCTCAGGGAGATGGTGGAAGCGATGGATGCACCGCCGACACCGGTCTGATAGGAGAAGCCGTCCTTGAAGTAGGGGGTGTTGGCCACGACCTGAGTGCAGTACTCGGCCATCAGGATCTTGCGCTGGTCGGTGGTGGGCTTAGCAGCACCGGTGGCGATCTTCTCGGGGATGCCGATCTGATCCACGACGCAGACGTAATCCACCTTGGTCTGGTTGATCTCTGCGGGGTAGTTGGGGTAGTCCACGAGGCAATCGGTGACAGCGACGACATAGTCAGCCATCTCAGCGTCCACGTAAGCATAGCTCAGGACGCCGCAGTTGGTCTTGCCGCCCATACCGGAGCAGTTGCCGTACTCGTCACAGGAGGGTGCGCCGATGAAGGCGATGTCCACATGGGTCTCGCCGGTCTCGATGGCGCGGACGCGGCCGCCGTGGCTGCGCATGGTGGCCAGCCCCTTCAGCTTGCCGTGGGAGATGGCATCGCCGATCTTGCCGCGGACGCCGGAGGACTCGATGTTGACGATGGTGCCGTCCTCGATCATGGGGACGAGGGCGTCATGGGCTTTGCCCAGAGAGCTTGCACTCAGGGTGATGTTCTTGAAGCCCATCTTGTGGATCTCTTCCATGACCATGCAGACCACGAGGTCGCCCTCGCGGAAGTGGTGGTGGAAGGAGACGGTCATGCCGTCGTGGGCATTGCACTTGACGAGGGCCTCGTGGATGTTCTGGACCATCTTATCGTGGTCATTGCGCATCACGGGGGTGACTTTCGGGCTGGCCTTCTGGAAAGCCTTGCCGTCCTTATAGTTGTTGCCCTGAAAGACCTCTTTGCCGGTGCGCTCAAGGATCTCTTCGGGAATTTCTCTGCCGACTGCGTTCAACATAATCACAAATCCCCCTTATACACGCCGGATGCCTTGGCCAGATCAATGGTGCGCTTTGCACCATCGTAGAAGGCGATGTCGATCATCTTGCCATCCACGGTGAAGACGCCGATGCCCAGAGCCTTCTTGGAGTCGATCTCCTTGACGACCTTCTCAGCGAAGATGATGTCCTTCTGGGTGGGAGTAAAGATCTCATGCACGATGGGGATCTGACGGGGGTTGATGATGGATTTGCCATCGAAGCCCATCAGGTGGATGTTCTCCACGTCCTTGCGGAAGCCGTCCATATCCTTCAGGTCGGTGTAAACGGTGTCGAAGCACTGCACACCGGCTGCGCGGGCGGCAATGATCATCTGCTGGCGGGCACCCATCAGCTCGATGCCGGTGCCGGTGATGTGGGTCTGCAGGTCCTTGGTGTAGTCGCCGCCGGACAGTGCGATGCCGAACAGGCGCTCGTCAGACTCGCAGATCTCCAGAGCGTTCATGACGCCGCGGGCAGACTCCAGAGCGGCGATGATCAGCACCTCGCCCTCGGGACGGCCATAGGTCTTCTCGTCCTCGGCGATGGCAGCAGCCACGCGGTGAACATCCTCGGCGTGCTCGGTCTTGGGGATGCGGATGGAGTCGCAGCCGCCGGCCACACAGGCGCGGATGTCTTCCCGCCAGTAGGGGGTGTCCAGACCGTTGATGCGGACGACCCGCTCGGCGCCGCGGTAATCCACGGTCTTCAGGGCGTGGTACAGGCTGAAGCGGGCGACATCCTTCTGGTTCTCGGCCACAGCATCCTCGAGATCCAGCATCAGGGAATCGGCCTTATAGATATACGGGTCCTTGATGAGGCCGGGCTTCTGCGCATTCAGGAACATCATCGTGCGGCGCAGGCGCTTCTTGTTCGGATTATTCATCGAATGGCACCTCCCCAAGGCAGATCCTCATACTGGTCAACAGAGCGATAAACAGCGCCCTCGATGCGGGCCTTCAGGGTGCAGTCCAGTGCGCCCTTGTCCACGATGGTGATGCGGACGTTATCGATGTCCAGATTCTTCAGGGTCTCCAGCGCGACCTTGCGCAGCTGGTTGCCGTACTGGTGGATGACGGAGCTTTCGAGGGAGAAATCGATCTTGCCCTCGCCCGGCTCCACGGTCACCATGCAGTCGCTGGATTCCAGAGTACCAGCCGTGGCTGCTTTCTTGATCTCCATGCTTTTTCCTCCTTGGTGGGTGTTCCCTTCTAATATACCGTTCTTGCGGCCCAGTGGCCGCCCTTGATGGTTCTATGATAGCCTTACAACCTTACAGAAATCATAGCCGCAGCCTTAATATTCGTTAAGAAACAGCAAAAATTTCGCTTGAACACAAGAAATATTCCATTTTCTCATGTCTGGTTTCCGTCCGCGTTTCCGCTCCGCTGTCCGCTCCCACAAAAACATCGCTTACAAAGCGGGGAAATCCGCTTTTCCTGCTTCTATTATGCGCCCAAAACCTCGTTTTGTGAAATCGCGTCTTTCAATCTCCATCCATTTCGGAAAAGAATGGATAAAGATGGCAAGCAGCGGTATCACGCAGCAAAGAGCCGGGGCCCCGCGGCTCC
>ENA-ORNF01003034-ORNF01003034.1-human-gut-metagenome-genome-assembly--contig:-NODE-3034-length-11589-cov-3.226808_pt1 | contig 11589 bp, 4 predicted proteins | sample MGYA00242110_ERZ509012 | MGnify/ENA primary metagenome ERZ509012 (study PRJEB26280, sample SAMEA2338714) | human gut metagenome | biome: human gut; feature: human-associated habitat; material: faeces... | reverse complement strand
CAGGGTATTGTTGCCAAAATAGGTTACCGGTTCAAACCATTGCGGTCCCTGATAACGAATCAAGTATAAGACACGCGCCGGAGTCATGATAAAACGATGTCCCTTTTCGGCAGCTTTCAGAGCAGCCGTACCCATTCCCTGCCAGCCTAGGATAATAGATTCTTCAGGAAGAAAAGAGCTGTTTGTCAACTCATCCCAGCCAATCACTTCACGACCTTTCTTACGCAGATAATCACTGATACGTTTCATGAAGTAACCCTGCAAATCTTCTTCATTGGCCAAACGCTGTTTTTTCATCCGTTTTTGGCAAAGCGGGCATTTCTCCCAGTTTGTCTTTCGCGCCTCATCTCCACCAACATGAATATAGCGAGAAGGGAAAAGCTCTAGAATTTCGTCAAAAACATCTTGCAAGAATGTAAATACGCTATCATTTCCCGCACAGTAGATAATCTCGGAATTTCGTCCTCCCAGTCCGGGAAGTACACCGACAAAGTCTTTCACAACCGGACAGGCAAGCTGGGGATAAGCAGCCAGAGCAGAGTTACTGTGTGCCGGTACATCTATTTCGGGAATGACTTCTATCTGTCTGTCGGCTGCATAAGCTACAATTTCCCGGATGTCCTCCTGCGTGTAGAACCCGCCTATCGGAGTAGGTTCTCCCCGTTCCGGGTTGCGACGTGAGTGGAAAGGCACATCTGTACGGTCTACTCTCCACGCTCCTATTTCCGTCAAACGGGGGTATTTCTTTATTTCAATCCGCCAGCCGTTATCGTCTGTCAGATGAAAATGAAGTTTGTTTATTTTCAGCATCGCCATACAGTCAATGATTCGCAGTACATTCTTTTTAGGGATAAAACAACGTACCGGATCCAACAGTAATCCGCGGAAACCGAAACGGGGTTCATCCTGAACCGTCATTGCCGGAACTCTCCAATCGACATTCCGGACCGGTTGTTCCGATTCTATGGCAGCCGGCAGAAGTTGGCGGATAGATTGCAGGGCATAGAAAAAGCCTTTTGTATCCGAAGCTTTAATGAGTATCTGTTCCGGCGTAATCTCCAGTAAGTAGGCTTCACTTTTTAAAGAAGAATCCGTCACAAAACGGACTTGTCCCTCTTCACGCCCGACATTCAAAGCAGGAGTTATTCCGGCAGCACGAGTAAACAAGTCAATAAAATTGCGAGCAATCACGGCTTGTTCCTGACTTTCTACCGCAAACACCGTTTGGGCTGAAAAGGTGAAGTTGCCACGGCCCGGCACAATCTGTGTCGGGCGTGGTACTATTGAAATTAAAGGGGATGTTAAGTTATCAGCCTGCAAAAACGCTGTCAGTGGCGAAAGCAGTATGAGAATGATTAAGATGTATTTTTTCATGGCGTATGTACATTGGTATTATTCCTTGTCTCTCTCCGGTGAGAAGCGGACAGGATCATTGTATTGCTCCTGAAGTTTCAGCATTTCTTCTTTTAGTTCTTTCACTACCGGTTCATATTCAGGTTGTCCGTAGAGGTTGTGCATTTCCGACGGGTCTGCCTGCAGGTCGTAGAGTTCCCACCAGTTAATGTCATTATAGAAATGAACCAGTTTATAGCGTTCCGTACGTACACCATAATGACGTTTCACCATGTGTTCAGCGGGATATTCGTAGAAATGATAGTAGAGAGCCTTCCGCCAATCTTTCGGATGTTCGCCTTTCAGCAAGGGGACGAGGGATACACCTTGTATGTCTGAAGGAATCTCTGCTCCTGCCAATTCGAGGAAGGTAGGTGCATAATCGATGTTCTGAACCATTTCGGTGATGTCGCCCCTACGGTCGAATCCTTTCGGCAGACGCATGATGAGTGGTGTACGCATGGATTCTTCGTACATGAAACGTTTGTCGAACCAACCGTGTTCGCCCATGTAGAATCCTTGGTCGGAAGTATAGACAACAAGTGTGTTATCCAGTAATCCTTTCTCTTTCAGGTAGTCGAGTACACGACCAACATTGTCGTCCAGCGACTTCACCGTCTTCATATAATCGCGCATATAACGCTGAAATTTCCAGTTGGCTAGTTCCTTGCCTTGCAGGTTCTGTTTATAGAAGTCGTCTATTATTGGGGTGTAGAATTTGTCCCATGCAGCACGTTGTGCTTCATCCATACGACCAATATATTTCTCATATAAGGATTTCAGACGGGTCTTTTTGTCGGGACGAAGCATTTTGAGGTCATAAATCATGTCCATGTCTTTCATAATACTCATCTCTTGTGCGGCAGCGGCAGGGCGTCCTTCGTAATCGTCAAAGAAATTGTCCGGTAGCGGGAAGGTTTTATCTTCGTACAAAGCCAGGTTGCAAGTATCTGCCAACCAATTACGGTGAATAGCCTTATGGTGAATCAAAAGACAGAAAGGTTTCTCCGGATTGCGTTTGTTTTCTATCCAGTCAATGGCGTCGTCAGTGATAAGGTTCGTGATATATCCATGTTTTTGGATAGTGTCATTGTTCTGTGTGATGAAATCCGGATTGTAGTAGTCGCCTTGTCCGGGGACAATCTGCCAGTAATCAAAACCGGAAGGCAAACTTTCAAGATGCCATTTACCTACCAGTGCTGTCTGATAACCGATTTTCTGCAACAGCTTCGGAAAAGTCTGTTGCGAACTGTCGAATACGCAAGTGGTATTATCATAGAATTTATTAGCACAACTATGCTTGCCGGTAATCATGCAGGCACGGCTGGGACCACTCAATGAATTGGCCACAAAACTATTTGTAAAACGCACTCCATCATTAGCAATGCGGTCAAGGTTGGGCGTTTCCATATAACGCTTGTCATAGCAACTCATCATCTGGGCAGTATGGTCATCGGTCATTATATACACGATGTTGTAAGGTTTCTGCTCCTCAGTTTTCTTTTGTGAAGCGCATGATGACAGAGATGCCACAGCAGTAATGCCGGTCAAAGAAAAAAATAATCCTGATTGTAGGTTGTTCATATTCATAAATTTAAATAAGCAAAGAATTAACATCCGCAAAGATACAAGTTATATTATTGTTTCTTGTCTGGAAATGACTATTTTATATCTGAGAATGTCCAGAAACAGGTTACAGACAAGAAAAAAACAGATGCAAGGCGCAGGTGCGCCCTGCATCCGGAAAAATCCAATAAAGACCTATTGAATAAAGCGTTCTATCATGTTTCCTTAATTAGTATAACCATAATTATTGTCACTATAGTCAAGAGCTGAATTGGTGTCTATCTCATCTTTCGGAACCGGGAGCAATAAATTTTTCTTCAAGAAATTTTCATCATTCAAATTTCCATCATTAAAAATACGTTCTCCCCAATTGCCGTTCCGTTTAGGATTATTGGCCACTGATTCTTGAATAATTCCATGCCCATTGTTGACCTCAAAAGCCTTTTTCAGAAACTCTGTGCCGCGTAAACGCATTTTCTGATACATTTCCGGTTCACCGGCACCTTCAAAAATACGTTCAAAATAAATTTTCTCACGCACTTGTTCTTTAGACAAGCCACTCCTCCAGTCAGCCGGCTGAGACGCGTTTCCTGATTGACGCGCTCTCTTCAGCACCTCATTGGCAAATGTTATCGCCTTATCAGTCTGCCCCAATTCATTATATGCATCCGCTGCCATCAGTAACATATCTGCATAACGATACAAAATTAAATTCTTATGACTGTTATTACCACTCTGCTCAGGATCCCACGGTTTCTTGAAATAGGGCCATGACTTTGTATTGGTAGATGGCTTTTTTGTCGCATTTTCCAACAAAGACAACAAGCCTTTCAAATACCCTTTTTCAGCGGGAGTCGCAGTAGCCGTATCGGCAATCATAGCATAAAGTTCTTCAGCTTTCGGACTAGCCGGATCAGCTAATTTCTCGTAAGGAATCCGTCCTACATACAACTTGGGTTTCTTCCATCCGGCAGGTTTTTCTTCTCCTCCAATGGTATATGTAAAATAAGGATATGCATATACAGTATCGCGTGCCGAAGCTATAGGCTCCTCTTTAGGTTTCTCACCTTTTCCTACTCCGGCATAAGACTTCCAATAAGTCAGGAATGTGCTTTCAATACGTGGATCACCGGGATAAGTAGCCCAAAAATAATCATACAAAGCTTTTGAAGCACGTATGCGGTCCCAAGCCTGCCCATTACAAGAGCCATTAGGAGCGACCAGCCAGCTACCCCGGTTACGGGTGGTAGAACCTGCAAGTGCAAAATTCAATTGAAAAATAGATTCCGGAGAACCTTGTACATAATCAACAAACAAATCACTGAATTTATCCGCCAGCCGGTATTTAGGCATTACCTCATCAAAACACGCTTTCGCCTTCTCCCAAGCCGTATTATCACCCTGACAGCCCAAAGTATGATAAAGTTTTCCTAGATACGCTTTCGCTGCCCACTTCGTTGCAAAACCGTCATCATCTTTTTCCGGTAAATTCTCATAAGCGAACTCCCAGTCAGTACGTACCAATTCAAAGACCTCATTTTTAGGAGAACGAGGAACAGCTACTCCGTCATGAGCAGAGGGAGTGGTCTTTAAAGGTACATCTCCATAGGTAACTGCCAAATTGTAATAAGCCAATGCACGCAAAAAACGAGCAGCCGCTTCCATTGGCAATTTATCAGCCGATTCTAACGGACTATCGGCAATATTGGCAATGAATGCATTTGTTTCACCAATCACTTTATACATCCCTCTCCACGCCATTGTGTTTATAGTTTCATCAATTCCTCCGTCCATAGAGACCAATAAATCTGTAGAACTGCCATTTGTTTGTGACCATCCAAAACCACAATATCCAAATGTTACTTCCTGCCATGCCTGGCCATAAGCATTATCAGCCGACATATATCCGTAACATCCCATCAAAGCCTGTTTGGCATTTTCCACAGTACTAAACTGAGTTTTTGTATTTATCGTATATTGCGGGTCTTCATCCAGCCACGATTCGCAGGATGCCAATAACAAAGCACCTGCTAATAAAAATATATATTTTAGTTTTTTCATTTTACAAAAAAATTATCGGTTAAACTATTTAAAAGGCCACATTTAATCCAAAGACATAAGAACGTTGGCTTGGAAATGCATTCATATCAATGCCCGGGCGTAATCCATCAAAAGCAAACGAATTGATTTCCGGATCGTATCCACTGTAATTAGTGATGACAAATGCATTTTTAACCGAAGCAAATACACCTATATTCTGAAAGCCGATTTTCTTCATCCAAGATTTTGGCAATGTATAATTCAAAGTGATATCCGAACAACGCAAGTAACTTCCATCCTCAATATAACGGTCATAAACCACGTTCTTTACATTCGCCGTAGCCGACGGATAAAGATTTGAATGATTTTCTTCCGTCCAGATATTCCGGAATGCTTCTTGTGTCAAATTACCAGCTTGCCGAGAGGGCGTATAATAACGGATATTCGTATTCAATATCTGATTACCATGCACACCATTAAAAGAAGCCGAGACAGACAGGTCTTTCCAGGCAATACGAGTTTGGAAACCATAAGTAAAGTCCGGATTCGGATTGCCTAAAATGGTTTTATCCTTTTCATCCACAACACCATCCTCATTCATATCCACCGCTTTTATATTACCGGCTCCCAAGTCATTGGCCACAGAACTGGAATAATATTTGGTTGATCCGTCAGCAGCCGTATAAGCAACTTTTCCATCTACAATATCTTCCGGCTGAATAATACCTTGAGTCTTATATCCGAAGAACAATCCCGGTGCCTCACCTGCAATGAAAAGATTAGCAATACCAAAATGATCTCCTATAGAAGTTCCCTGATATCCACGCACATTTTTCAAGGTTCCAAAATCTGTCGGTGCAAAACCCAGATCACCAATTTTTGATTTATTAAAACCAATGTTTCCGCCCAAACTCCAACTCCAACCGTTCAAGTTACGGAGAATATCTCCATTCAAACTAATTTCAACACCTTTGTTTTTCAACGAACCTTGATTCAACATCACACTTGCAAAACCACTGGAAGCAGGCAATGAACGCGAAATAAGCAAATCATTGGTTTTTTTCTGATATACATCTACTGATCCTGACAGACGGCTGTTGAAAAAAGCAAAATCAAAACCCACATTCCAAGAAGATGTACGTTCCCACTTCAACCCGTCATTCTGCAAATTGCTTACCGCCATTGCCAAAATCTGATCCCCTGTGGCTTTTGCATAATCTATTATTTGTGAATAATCAGAGAAAGTAGCATAAGGATTAATGCCCTGATTGCCTGTAACACCAAAACCTAAACGTATTTTCATTTGATTCAACCAGTTAATATTCTTCATAAATTCTTCCTGCTCCATACGCCAAGCTAAAGAGAAGGAAGGAAAGTAAGACCATCGGTTACCCTTTTTGAATTTACTTGATCCGTCCGCACGTACAGATGCAGTAAGCAAATATTTATCATAAGCAGAAAGATTGATACGACCTAGATAAGACAGTAACTGATAATCCTTTTGGGTAGGTTGTTCATGAGTCTTCACAGAAGCAAGGTGTAACCCTTTTGTACGTAAGTCAAAATTAGAGAAACGAGTACCCTTCACATTCTTATTCAAGAATGTATGTCCGTCATAAGTTACACCAGCAGTAGCTCCCAGATGAATACCTTTCGCCAAGTCAATATTTAAATTCAATAAGTTTTCTATATTATAATTGGTCTTATTCAAGTTAGCCATGGCTAGCACACCTTGATCATTAGCACCGATAGTGAGCTGCATACCATACCAACGAGCACGTTCGTTTATATTCACATTTCCCCCGGCACGAAGATTATACGAAAGATATTTGCAAATATTCCATTTCAAATCCAGACTACCGCCAAAGCTTTTATCATCCGTTATATCATCATAGTCATCCCGCCAGCTATAAACAGTAGTTTTTGCATCCATGTCCGTTTGTAATGTCGGGTCGTCTGCCGGAATTTCATAAGGAGCTGTATCCAATACTGTACGTGCCAATGAACCGGCAATACCACCTGTCGTATTACCTCCGGTCATCATATCATTTTGTTTGATAGATCCATTCAGAGCAAGTGCCATAGTAACGGACTTTGAAAGGTTAGCCGTAAGGTTTGCACGCAAATCACCTTGTTTAATACCTGTATTACTTACAATACCTTTTATATCCTTAAAGCCACCCGAAACATAATAAGTCATTGCATCCGATCCTCCGCTGACCGATGCAGAATAAACTTGAGAGAAAGCGGATGAATAGGCTTCTTTCTGCCAGTTCTTATAACTCAAGACACGATAGTATTCAGGGTTGGTAGGATCTTTCTTATATTTATCCAAGTTTTCACCATACACATAATGCATCTCGCCATTTGCTTGCGGATAGTACTTTTCCTCGCCGGAATTAGCCTTCATATTGGCATAAGCAGCGTATTGTTCCAGATTCAACATATTATGCAGGTTACGGGCATCCGCAATAGTAAAGTTTGCAGTCACGTTTACTTTAGCCTTACCTGCCTTCCCTTTTTTAGTCGTAATGATAATAACACCATTCGCACCGCGGGAACCATAAATTGCCGTAGCCGAGGCATCTTTTAATACAGTGATATCTTCAATATCCGCAGGATTCAAAGCACTTAAAGGATCTTGCGCAATTTGGAAATCACCGCCACCCATAGCCGACTCTGCAAATTCCCCGGTGGAAGATTGCGGGACATTATCAATAACATACAGAGGCTGGTTATCTCCACGCAATGAATTGGCACCACGAATCGTTACCGACGAAGCAGCACCCGGAGCATCGATAGAAGCTCCGATCGAAAGCCCGGCAATCTTACCTTGCAGCATGTTATCGATAGAAGCTATTTTACCAACTTCCTTTTCATCGGGACGATAGGAAGAAACGGCACCCGTCAAGTCACTTTTCTTCATAGTACCATAGCCTACCACTACCACCTCATCCAATAATTCGGAATCTTCAACTAAAGTTACATTAATAACTCGTTTATTACCAACTTTGAGTTCCTGTTCTACATAACCTATATAAGAGAATACAAGTGTAGCACTAGCAGGTATCTCAATAGAATATTTACCGTTTATATCGGTAATCACACCGGTGGTTCCCCCTTTCACATGAACATTCACTCCAATCAATGAACCTTGTGCATCAGATACAACACCTGTCACTCGTACATTTTGTGCATGTATGCCCACCATGATCAATAGAAACATGGCCGACACAATTAGTTTTAGACGACTGTTTTTCATTTATACATTAAGATTAAAATTATTTAAATATTACAGAACAAAAGTCACAAAAAAGATAAAGTTATCATAAAAGGATTGTACGAAAAGAAAGCACTATCATACACATCCCCACTTCATACTACCAAATAGCCAATTTTGGCCCATTTTTAGATTCTTTCGTACCAAAAGAACAACTTTTGCCATTATCAGAATCATCGCCCAATTGTCTGACCTCCCTTATTAATACAAAAGTTATTTCTTGTTCCCTACAATTACGGAGTAATTCTGTAACATCCAGTTGGTGATAAGCAGCTGTTTTATCCACTACTATTTCACCTGCTACATGCGCAGTACCCCCAACGTCCGTTATACGAACCTGCTTCCCTTCCAAATTAGGAGCATTTCTCCAGTTTAAAGAATTCTCATCCCAATTATTATTATCCAAAGCGTAAACGTGGAAACGATAAGGATGTCCGGCAATGGAATTACCATATATCTGAAATATGGCAGCATTTATTTTCTGTTTATCCACTCCCGACAAATCAAACTTAACATAGCTTACCTGATTCCCATTTACCCGGGAAGCATTCATCTCCACATTCATCATTTTAGCCTTACCGAAGTTCTTTTTATCATTCCTACCGGCTTTTACTACCGCATCATCTACAGCGACTAATGTATTTTGCGCATTCATGCAAACAGGAATAGTAAGAAGCATCACGCTTTGACCCGGAAGCTCAAAGGAAAGTTGTCCATTCTCCGAGATTTCTTTCGACCAAACCACCTCACCATAAGCATTTGCACTTACTTCTTCGGCAATTACTCTGGTTCCGGTGGGTAAGTCTAATGATTTCATATTCAAAGTCAGATTATTTGAAAAGTGTTTGCGTTGTACAAGCCATATATAGTATCTCATTTCTTCCGGATTAAAGCATGTAATGGCATCCACATCATTATCAGCAGCAGATTTCACCGTACTCAATAAAGGACGTTCATTCTTAAAGCCTTTTGCAAAAAGACGGACTACTTCACCAGTGCGCTGAATACCGCTTATATCATAAGAAGAAGGAATATCTTTTACGGATTCTGAATCAAATAATTTAATTTCTCTCACCTTTATACTTCCCTTATCAGTTGACACAAACCGAACTTTAGAAGTCGTAACAGGGGTATCAAACAAGAAGAAAGACTGAGCATAACGTGCATTCTTTTCCATTGTTTCCTTTATATCCACCCAAGCGGTGCCATCCCAATATTGTAAATTAAAGTTTTTCACGCGGTCAGGAGAAGTATAAACTCCATAAGAAGAACCTGTATAGACTACTGCCCCACCCAAAGAGTAACTTTTACCCAAATTAATCTCCAAACATTTCTCTTCATCCGTATCTGAAGAGACCCACATGGAGACATCTGTTTTATCTCCATCTGTTATAGCTTTCACGATTACTCCATGAGAGGAAGTCAGGTCTGACGTTTTCTTACCCAATGCTACATTATTATAAGCATCCTCAACAATCCGCTTCCCCTGCCAGATAAAATGATGTCCTGATTTGATTCCTCGCGGATATGTGCCACTAGTAGTATTTGCAAACTTAAAAGCCCACATACCATAACCCTGATTAAGCGTATTATTCGCATATTCACCTGCCCATTCCGTAAATAAAGAGGGAGAATCCATTGTTTCTTCCTTATCTATCAGATAAGCATTCATCCAGCGCCCGGTCTCTGTATAAACAATTGGCAGAGATTGTTTCATAGGATGGTTTTCCACGATAATTTTTCTTATATCAGAAACCTTAGATGCATAACCCGCAGCCGGCAGATTATAAGAATGAGTAGAAAATATATCCAATAAATCTCTGTCTGAAGGTAAACCGCGATAGTCTATACGCAAATTTTTCACTACTTCTGCCCACCAATTCGCATTCGAACCTGCTGTGACAGGGCTTACAAAACGCGACTTCAAACATTTCCCATATAGTTTGTTCACATCCTGTACTGCACAATACACAGCATCCGAAACAATCTTCATAGCATCCACATACTGTGTTATCTTCATGGGACCCGCGTGGCGATGGTTCGGTTCGTTATGCATAGCATACATGGTTACATCTCCGGTCTTAGCCGCATAAAAAGCAAGTGCATAGAAACGTTGCCACTGTTTCCATTTATTATTCCACGTTCCATCGAAATCTGTAGAATTTATCTGAAGAACTGGTTCTATATTCAGACGTTTCAATTCTTTCAATGCATATTCAAAAACCATCGAATTAGTAGAAAACTGTTTTTTACGGCAATTTTCCAAAACCGGTTCCCAACGGATAAAGCGGTTACGTTCTGGATTATTTCTCAATTCAGTCTTACATACTTCAAAATCATCCAAAGTAGACACTCTTTCATCATTCAGTACAGCTGACTGAGGAACATAATCATTCAAGGATGTCCAAACTCGCAGACTATTTACATTGGAATATTCAAGCCAACCGGAAATATTACTTCCTGGGAAATAATACCCTTGGTTGTAAGCCACATACTTCATTGATTTCCCAATAACCTCTTTGGTTATTGTTATCTGCATTTCTGTCTTCGATGGCTCCTGAACAGTTTTCTGCACTTCATTTATTATCACAGGTACAGGCATATTAGCCTTTTCCTTACCATACACTTCAAATTCATTAATCCGAATTGGCTCACCATCTGTGGACACCAGACGAATCTGAAAAGTCTGTAGTGTAGGTTTAAAAATAAATTCAAGTTTATCCAACCGGTTTTCCGTACGTTCCGTATCCGGTAAATCCGTCCAGTTGGCGTCATCCCAATACTGAATCTTAAAGTTCTTCATCGACCAAAATCCCGGAGCTTTGCCTTTTTCCGGTTCCGTCAACTCGTTTTCCGGAATACCGGTATAGATAACAATCCTGTTGATATCATAATATCGTTCCAAATTAATATCCAATATATGAGGAGGTCGTGCACTTTCGGCACTCATCCAAGTTGATTTGCGTGAAATAACTCCGTCCGTCACATTAGATGCCGGAAATTTCTCCTGTTGTGACGATGCAGTCACCGGCTTACGTAACGCCACATTTACATCATCGGCTTGCAATCCTAAAAATGGCACAGCAAGAACTCCGCATATTAAAAACAGCTGTTTCTTAAAACTCATAAATTATTTTTTAATGAATTATTTACTTTTGAGAATAACAAGCCTCATAAGCAGCTTCAGCATATCTCCTGCCTAGAATTATTTGGCTGTCTGCGCTAAAGTGAGGATCACGTTCATCAATCAAAGGAACTAGTTCTCTGGATGACACACAATAAGCATATGAAATATGCTGAGGAACTGTACG
>ENA-ORNF01003032-ORNF01003032.1-human-gut-metagenome-genome-assembly--contig:-NODE-3032-length-11596-cov-4.640932_pt1 | contig 11596 bp, 7 predicted proteins | sample MGYA00242110_ERZ509012 | MGnify/ENA primary metagenome ERZ509012 (study PRJEB26280, sample SAMEA2338714) | human gut metagenome | biome: human gut; feature: human-associated habitat; material: faeces... | reverse complement strand
CTCGCGCAAGGTAGTGCAGATGATCGACGACACGCCGACGGCGCTCGTCTCCTACGGCGTGCAGTCGATGGAGGAGGGCGAACGGCTCATCCGCGAAGGCAAGGTGATGGCCGTCGTCCAGATCCCGGCCTTCTTCGAGAAGCAGATCCTGAGCAACAGCCAGGCCCACATCGAAAACTATGTCTCGGGCACGAACATCACGGTGAACGGACTGCTCTCGAAGGACATCCAGACCGCCGTGACGACCTTCTCCGCTGGGGTGCAGTTGCAGATCCTCATGAAACAGGGGCTCACCGAACGGCAGGCCATGGCGCAACTGATGCCCGTCCGCTTCGACCGCCACGTGCTGTTCAACCCCCACATCAACTACGGGTACTATCTCTCGCCGAGTTTCCTGCCGATGATGCTCATGATCTTCACGGTGATGATCACGGTCTTCGCGATCGGCACCGAGCTCAAGAACGGCACGGCGCGCGAGTGGCTCCGCACGGCGGGGGATTCGCCCGCGGCGGCCCTCGTCGGGAAACTCGCCCCGATCACGACGGTGCTGTTCCTTGTCTCGCTGGTGATGCTGGTCATCATCTTCAAGATCGTCGGGACACCGCTCAACGGCAGCCTGGCCGTCATCCTGACCGGCACGCTGCTCTTCATCCTCAGCTACCAGTCGATCGCCACGCTGATCGTCTCGCTCCTGGCCAACCTGCGCCTCTCGCTCTCGATCGGCGGAGGCTACTCGGTGCTTGCCTTCACCTTCTCGGGCCTCACGTTCCCGATTATGGCCATGTGGGAGCCCATGCAGTGGGTGAGCCGCATCTTCCCGTTCACGTTCTACACCGACATCTTCGTCGATCAGATGCTGCGCGGCGCACCGGTCATCTACTCGCTGCCCGACCTGGGGTGGCTGCTGCTTTTCGTCGTCTTACCGCTGCTGTGTCTGCCGCGCCTGAGGCGCGTCTGCACCGAGGAAAAATTCTGGGGGAGGAGCTGACATGAACCGATTGACACGACAGTTGGGATCCTACTGGATCCAGTTCCGTTCGGTCGTAAGGAACGAATTCCGGACCATCTTCACCGACGGCGGCGTCATGCTGATCCTGATCTTCGCGATCCTGATCTACGCTACGGCCTATTCGCTGGCCTACGGCTCGCAGGTGCTGCGCAACGTCCCGATCGGCGTGATCGACGAGTGCCGCACCCCGACGAGCCGGGCGCTGATCGAGACCTTCAACTCCGGTCCGAACACCTATGTCGCCTACGAGCCAACCTCGATGGAGGAGGCCAAGGAGCTCTTCTTCGGCCGCAAGATCTACGGCGTGGTCTACATCCCCTCCGACTACGACCGAAAACTCTACGGAGGCGAGCAGGCCAACGTGGCCATCTACTGCGACGCCAGCTACTTCCTGATGTACCGCCAGGTATTCCAGGAGCTGGTGACCTCCATCGGGCGGACGGGAGCCATGGTTGAGTTCCAGCGGCTCATCGCCAAGGGGGCCAACATCCCGCAGGCACAGGCCGTGACGCAGCCGGTCATCTATGAATCGCACAACCTGTTCAACCCCTATCTGGGTTACGGGACATTCGTCATGCCGGCCATCATCATGGTCATCATCCAGCAGACGATGCTCATCGGCATCGGCATGATCGGCGGAACGTGGCGCGAACACGGACTCTACTACAAGCTCTGCCCCGAGGGACGGCGGCGCATGTCGTCGCTGCCGATCGTACTCGGCCGCGGGCTGGTCTACGCCGTGATCTACGCCCTGACCTGCACCTACATCCTTACGCTCCACTACCGGATGTTCCACTTCCCGATGAACGGCGCACCGGTTGCCGTGGCGCTCTTCACGGCACTCTACGTTGTGGCCTGCATCGCCATGGGCATCGCCGTATCGACGCTGTTCCGCTACCGCGAGAACTCGCTCATGCTGCTGCTCTGGACCTCGATCCCGGTACTGATGCTCAGCGGTGTCTCGTATCCCCGCGAGGGTATCCCCGAATGGCTCTACAACCTGGGCAAGCTGCTGCCCAGCAGCCACGGCGTGAATGGTTTTATCCGCATACAGACCATGGGTGCTTCGCTTCAGGAGGTCTTTGCCGAGATCAAGTGGCTGGTGATCCTCACCGTCGCATACGGAGGGCTGGCCTGCATCGGAATCCACCAGGCCATCCGGCGCGAACAACGCCGCCGCAACGAAGAGGCTGCGGGCGCCGAAGACAAAGGGGCCAAATAACGAACGAGCCGCCGGACAACACATGTTGTCCGGCGGCTCTGTTTCGGATTCGGCCCCGATTAATGGGGTCCGAATCCCGGAGGGGGGCCTCCCGGGCCGGGCCCCATCATTCCCCGGCGTCGGGAACCCGAATCCACTCCGTCATAATCCTTGATGTTGGTCGAACCCTTTTTGCCGAACCGACGCAGGTTGAACGTAAACTGAACCATGAAATACCGGCCAATCACACTGTTGGTCGCATTCTGTGTCCAGCCCGAACCCGTGGTCCGCACGAACGACTTGTTCTGGTTGAAGATATCGTTTACGCCGAACATGATCTCTCCGCGCTGATTCCGGAAAATCTTCTTGCCGATGTAGGCGTTGCAGAGCAGGTAGTCGTCGTTGTAGTCGTTGGTGAAGCCGAGATACTGCGTGTAGGCGGCACTCGCCGTGAGCGTGAAGCCCAGCGGGAAGACGACCTTCAGGTCGCCGCTGGCCGTGTGGTTGAAGTAGCGGTTCTTGCTGCTCACGCTGCTCAGCGAGTTGGTCGCCTCGTTGTAGGTGCCGTTCCACGAAAGGGTGAAATCGACATTCTCCGAGATGTTGCTGCCCAGCACGGCACGGAAGTCGTAGCCCATGTTTTCCGTATCGTTGCGCTCGCCGCCCGTAATGGCACCCGTATCGGGAACGATTGTACCGCCAAACATACTCGGCGTCTTGGTATAGGTCACACCCGCCATGACGTTGAAGTTCGAGCGTAAGAATCCGATCGGGAAACCGTAGCTGAGGTGGGTCCGCAGGCTCAGGTAGCCGTCGAGGTTCACCGGCGTCGAATAGAAGTTCGGCGTGTAGGTCTCGCCATCGACCGTGAACGAGGGATTCTGCACAGTGTGCGTGCCGATGTAGTCCGACGTACTCTGCATGGAGAACATCCACATGAACGTACGACCCTTTTCGACATTCGAATTGATGTAGTGGAAGTTGATCCGGTGGCTGTACGAGGGGTTGAGCGTCGGGTTGCCGTGCGAGATGTTCTGCGCATCCGCCAGGTCGTAGACACCCTGCAGGCTCGTCACGTCGGGATTGCTCGTCGAAGAGGTGATGAACAGACGCAGCGAATTCTCGCGGTTGATCATCAGCTGACCCATCATGAAGTAGGTGAAGTCGTCATACGAGTGGCGGATCTGCTCCGAAGCGCCCTGCGTCACCTGCCCGTCGAGCACCGAATGCTGGTAGTAGACGTTCGCTACGAACGTGTTGCGGTCCTTCGAATAACGGAAACCCGGGCCGACGCGCTGCGTGGTATAGTTGCTCTCGTAGGCATTCGACAGCGTCGGGTCGGGCAGAAGCCCGGCGATCGAGAAGTCGCTGCCCGTCTCGTAGGATCGCTTGTCGCGTTCCTGATGGTCATAGGCGGCACGATACTGAAGGCTGACCTGCGCATACTTGGCCACCGGCTCCGTATAGGTGAACTCACCGCGGAGGCTGTAGCTGCTCGACGGAGCGAGGTTGCGCAGATAGCGCGGCAGGAAATAGTCGGTCGGATCCCATTCGCCCGTCTCGGGATCGATCGCCGGACGGTCGGGCAGACTTCCCAACTGGTTCGACCACGAATCCGAATCGTTCGTCCGGTCCGAATAGTTCACGTTGCCGTTGAGGGTGATCGTCCGGCCGTCCTTGCCCAGCTTGGCCCGGTAGATGGCCGACGTGCGGAGGTTGTAGCCGCTCGAAAGGCCGTTGCTGTAGTTGTCCGTGCGGCTGTAACCGCTCTCGCCGTACTGCCAGCCCTGCGTCGTGCTCCACGGATCGTTCGACTGGTAGCTGAAACTCGGGCGGATCATCAGGTTCTGGTTGTCCGAGATTTTCCACTCGAGGCGGCCGTTGAAACGGTGGTTGTAGTTCCGCGTATCGGAATAACCGAGCGTCGAAAGGGTATCGACCGCCATCGGGGCCTCGTACCACTTGTCTACCGTCGAACGGTTCGTCGTATTGGTGCTGTTGAAGAAGTAGCTGCCCTGGAACGACACCTGGTCGCGCTTGCCCCACGTGTCCGAATAGTTCAGACCGATGGCATTGACCTTGGCCACACCGCTCTGGGGGCGCATCATGTACTGACCCACACCGCTACCGCGACCGCCGCTGCTGCCCGTCACTCCGAGGATGTCCTCGAACGAGAAATTCTGCTGATTGACGTTGTTAAAGAGGCCGATCACCGACACGCGGCTGTCGCCCGAGAAGATATTGACGTTGCCGCCGGCGATGTATTTGTGGTGCGGCTCAGCCCCCGAGTCGTAACCGTAGCCGGCATAGAGTTTTCCGAACTGGCCCTGGCGCATGCCCGGTTTGGTCACGATGTTGAGGGCCTTGTATCCCTCGCCGTCGTCCATACCGGAGAACTCGGCCGCATCCGAGAGTTTGTTGTAGACCTCGACTCGGTCCACGGCCTCGGCCGGCAGCGACTTGATGGCCGTCGTCACATCCTCGCCGAAGAACTCCTTGCCATCGACGAAGATCTTCTTGATCTCCTCGCCCTGGGCCTCGACCGTACCGTCGGTGACGGTGATGCCCGGCATCTTCTTGAGCAGCCCCTCCACATCGGCGTCGGTCGTCACCTTGAAGGCCCCGGCGTTGTAGCTCACCGTGTCACCCTTCTGCGAGGTACGCATCGACTTCACCTCCTTGACCACGGTCTCGATCTGCACGCCCGGCTTGAGGCGCAGCACACCGAGGTTCACCTTCGGGGCCGACACGCGGAAGGTCGTGTCGAGCGTATTGTATCCCAGGAAGGAGATCGAAAGCCCGTATTCGCCGTAGCTGAGCGACGGAAAGGAGATGAGGCCCTTGTAGGCCGACGTGGCATACTGTTTCTTGTCGGGTGTCGCCGAGGGAGTCAGCGTCAGCACCGCACCGATCACCTCGTCGCCGGTGTCGGCATCCACGAGCGTTGCCGTGACGGATCCCTTCTGTGCGAAGGCGGCAACGGCAAACAGCACCATGAGGGCTGTCAGCAGTGTCTTTTTCATCATTCGGTTAACGTATTTGCTTGTTTGCTTGCGCCCGCGAAATTAACGGTTTCGCGGCAATCTTGTTCCCCGAAGGGGGTGAATCGCCAAAAAAAGGGTGCCAGTCGCCCGGACCGGCACCCTCGCATGGATCGTATTCCGGAAAAACTGCCGGATTTTGCTACTCCTCGGGATTCTGGGCCGCCTTCACGGCACCGCGACGGGCCTTGCCGCGGGGCGCTTCGCCGTTGGCCTTCGGGCACTCACCGGCTTCGGGGCATACCTCAGGGCAGGGACGGCCCTCACGCGGACAGAGGCCTTCGGGGGCCGGCTTGCCGGCCTTCGGACAGGCGGGACCGTAGTAGTTGATGCCGGGGTGGATGCCCATCAGGTTCGTGGTGCAGGGAATATCGGGTGTGATGCGCTTGAGCGGTTCCACCTCGATCTGATACCACTTGACGAACTGCTCGGTCGAGAGAATCGACTTCATCTGTTCGGCACGCGCCTCCCGGGCCTTGCGCATCGCCTCGCGCTGTGCCTCCATCTCCTTCAGCTGCTGGAGGTTGATCTCATAAACCTGCTTTTTCTGGACATCGGTAAGGTAGAGCCGTTCAGCCATGCGGTCGGTCTTGCGCTGTGCGATCTGTTCGAGCGTCGGGCGCTCTTTGGGCGCGGCTGCGGGAGCCGGCGCGGACTCGGTCTGTGCGAAAACCGCTTCTCCTGCCATCAGGCACAATGCGGCAACGGCTGCAAAAATCGTCTTTTTCATGGTTGTCTGTCTTTTAGTGAAACATTCCTAATTCGGGGATCTCCGATACAAAAGTAGCACCGAAAAACAGAATACGGACCGGCAGGTCGGCCAAACGGCCATTCGGCCCGGCGAACCGCCTATTCCGCAGGGCGAACCGCCCGCAGCCACGCCTTGAATTCGGGAACCCGGGCCTTCGAGATGACGATCCGCTCGGGCGTATTGACCGCAAGGTGCAGCGTCAGGCGGCTGCCGAACCACACGGCGATCTCCTTCACGGCACGGCGCGCGACGATGAACTGGCGGTTGGCCCGGAAGAAGTCGTGCTCGGGGAGCTGCGACTGATAGGCCTCCAGCGTGCGGTCCATCGGGTAGACCTCCCCCTCGAAGGTGCAGGCCGTGACCTTTTCGTTGGCCGTGTAAAGGTAGGCGATCGCATCGCGCCGCAGGGGGATGATCCGATCGCGGACATGCACCAGGAAGACCTCCTCCGACTGCCGGGCAGCCATCGTCCGCACGCGCGAGCCGTAGTCGAGCCGCTCGCCGGAGGTGAGCCGCCGCAGCTTCTCGAGCGCACGCCGCACGTCGTCGGCATTGATCGGCTTGAGCAGATAGTCGATGCTGTTCACCTTGAAGGCCTCGAGTGCATACTGGTCGTAGGCCGTGGTGAAGACGACCGGTGCGGTGACCTCCACCGACTTGAAGATGCGGAACGAGTCGCCGTCGGCCAGGTGGATGTCCATGAACAGCAGGTCGGGCTGGGGATTCGCACGCAGCCACTCGACGCTCTCGGCCACGCTCTCAAGCGTGGCCACGACCTCCACGCCGGGAGCGACCTGGCGCAGTACGGCGGCAAGGTTCAGCGCCGCGGCGGTCTCGTCTTCGATAATGAGTGCTTTCATCGTGCGGCAGGGGGTTCGAGCGGCAGCCGCACGGTGAATGTACCGTCGGAGTCGTCAATTTCGATATCGCGGCCCGTGATGAGCAGCCAGCGGTTGCGCAGGTTCTCCAGTCCGATGCCGGTCGAGGGTTCGGGCTCGAGTTTCGGGCGCAGCGGGTTCGACACGACCAGGCGGCCGTCTTCGACACGGATCGAGACGTGCAACGGATTGCTGCGCGTGATCGTATTGTGTTTCACGGCATTGCCGATCAACGGCTGGAGCGAGAGGGCCGGAAGGCGCCAGCAGAGGTAGTCCGAATCGACCTCGATATCGAAGTAGAGCTTGTCGGCATACCTTATTTTAAAGAGGTAACTGTACGCCTCGGCGAACTTCAGCTCCTCGCCGAGGGTGATGAGCGTGCTCTGTCCGTTCTGGATGATGTAACGGAACGTATAGGAGAGCTGGTCGATGTAGGTCAGGGCCTTCTGGTCGTGCTTCTCGCGCACGAGCATCGCCAGCGAATTGAGCGAGTTGAAGAAGAAGTGGGGGTTGATCTGCCCGACGAGCATGTTGTAGCGCGTGGTGAGGTTCTCGTTCTTGAGCCGCTCGTTCTCCACCTCGACAAGCTGCCGCTGCGAGATGAGCACATAGAGCCGGCTGTAGAGCAGCGACACGACCAGTGCGAACGAACACTTGAGCAGCAGCATGTAGTCGAACATCCGCCCGCTCATGAAGTTCAGCACGACCCGGCCCGAATGCCACTCCGTGACAGGCGCCACGCAATAGAGCACAACGGCAGCCACACAGCTCCACAGGCAGCTGCGGATGTAGCGGCGCATCGAGTAGCGGCGGTGGGAATCGGTGAGGATCGTCAGCAGCACGAACGACATGAAGAGGTAGAAGAGCAGCTGCAGCAGCAGCTCGGTCCACTGCGACGGACGGTTGTAGAGGCGGCTGTAGTCGAACTCCTCGCCATTGCGCGTCCGCACCTCCTTCAACACGGGATGCCCCCCCGACCGGCGCGACGGACGGATGTCGGCACGGATCCGGTCGCCGTCTTCGAGTCCCAGCCAGCGCAGGTTCTGCGGCGGCACATAGACGCTGTCGCCGCCCGCGTAGATGAGGTAGCCGTACCCGTCGGCATGCACCGCAAGCCGACCCTCGTCGCGCCGCTCCCACACCCGCTGCTCATGCCCGGGACCGCCCGACGAGGTGGTCTCGCTGCTCTGTTCGACGAGCACCAGCAGCAGGTAGGAGAAGTTCACGACCAGGCTGATCGCCACGGCGACCAGCAGGTTCAGGACCACGTCCGAATAGCGGGACAACGCGCGCATGGCCTTCGTTTTTTACTCCTCGAGCGTTTCGTCCATGAACCACGACGCATAGTGCATGTAGTCGTGGGCCGTGCGGAGCACGATCTCGTCCCGCTGCTCGGGCGTCACCTCGCGGATGCGCTTGGCCGGCACTCCGGCATAGAGCGAATTGGGCTCGAGCTGCGCATTCGAGAGCACGAGCGCCCCGGCCGCAATGATGCAGCCCGAGGGGACGACGGCGTTGTCGAGCAGGATGGCCCCCATGCCGATCAGGCAGTGGTCGCCGATCCGCGCTCCGTGCACCACGGCGTTGTGACCCACCGACACGTCGCTGCCGATGATCGTCTGCGAAGGGTGCTTCGCCTTGTCGTAGATCGTATGGAGCACCACGCCGTCCTGGATGTTCGTCCGGTCGCCGATGACGATCTTGTTCACGTCGCCGCGCAGCACGGCGTTATACCAGATCGAGCAGTCGCGGCCGATGGTCACATCGCCCAGAACGACGGCCGTCTCGGCCAAAAAGGTGTTCTCTCCGATCACGGGTTCATGCCCGCGTACTTTTCTGATCAATGCCATAACTTATCTGTTTTTGTCTTTGCTTCGTCGTTTCGTTCGTTTTGTGCCGACGGCCGGTCTCGCGATCATACGCATCGGCCCAGCAGCCGGGCCGGCACGCCGCTCGGCACCGAAGATATGCCATACAGGCCGGGGAACGTCGCAGGATCACTCCTCCGTTTTGGCCTGCTGCCAGAGTGCCTCCATCTCGTCGAGCGTCATATCGTGCAGCGCATGTCCCTCGGCGGCAGCATGTTCCTCCATGTAGTTGAAGCGGCGCATGAACTTGTCGTTCGTGCGTGCCAGCGCCGATTCGGGATCAACGCCGTAGAGGCGCGCCGCATTGACCAGTGCGAAGAACAGGTCGCCGAACTCCCCCTCGAGGTCAGCCTTGCGGCCCGACCGCATCTCGCTCTCGACCTCGGCGATCTCCTCCCGGACCTTCGCCCAGACATCCTCCTTGTGCTCCCAGTCGAAACCCGTGCCGGCGGCCTTCTCGCCCATGCGGTAGGCCTTCACCAGCGCCGGAAGCGAACGCGGCACACCGCCCAGCGTGCCGCTCTTGCGGTTCTTCTTGCGCAGTTTGAGCGCCTCCCAGTTGGAGAGCACCTCCTCGGGCGTGTTGGCGTGGATCTCCCCGTAGACATGCGGATGCCGGTAGATCAGCTTGTCGCACAAGGCATTGGCCACATCGCCGAAATCGAAGGCTCCCGCCTCTTCGCCCAGTTTCGAGTAGAAGACCACATGCAGGAGCAGGTCGCCCAGCTCCTCCTTGATGGCCTCCATGTCGTGGGCCGTGATGGCGTCGGCCAGTTCGTAGGTCTCCTCGATCGTATTGCTGCGCAGCGAGTCGAACGTCTGCTCGCGGTCCCACGGGCACTCCCGGCGCAGGGTAGTCATCACCTCGAGCAGGCGCGCCGCAGCCTCCAGTTTCTTCTCCTTGTTCTCTTCCATGACAAATTGCATAACAGTCAGGCAAAGTTAGCAAATCACCGGGAAAAACGTATCTTTGCAAAAGCAAAAAATCACGACCCATGACCAAACTGCGCCTTACGATCCTTGCCCTCTGCCTTGCAGCCGGGGCCCAAGCCCAACCGGCCGACGCCCCCCTGACACCGACCGGAGGGGAGTTCACGCTCGGACCCTCCATGACCCTCGTGGCAGACGAAGGGCTGCTCCCGCTGGCGGAATATGCCGCCGAATACCTCAAATGCCCCGGCGGCCGCCGACGGCGTCCTGTCGCTTTTGATCGATCCGGCCCCGGAGGCCGCGGCCGAAAGCTACCGGCTGGAGATCACGCCCGACCACATCACCGTGCGCGGCGCCGACTACGGCGGCGTGTTCAACGGCCTGCAGGCGCTCTTCCGCCTGCTGCCGCCCGAGATCTATGCCCGCGAAGGGCTGCAGGGGCCCGTGACGCTGCCGTGCGGTGTGCGGGAAGACGCTCCGAAGTTTGCCTACCGCGGCATGATGCTCGACGTCGCCCGCACGTGGATCGCCCCCGAGGCGCTGAAGCGCCAGATCGACCTGCTGGCCTGGCACAACATCAACAGGCTGCACATCCACCTGGTGGACGACGAGGGGTGGCGCATCGAGATCAAGTCGCACCCTGAGCTGGCCGAGGTGGGCGGATTCCGCGGCGGCGATTCGCCCATCCGGCCCGTATACGGCAAACTCGACGAAAAATACGGCGGCTACTACACGCAGGACGAGATGCGGGAGATCATCCGCTACGCCGCGGTGCGCAACATCGAGATGATCCCCGAGATCGACCTCCCGGGCCACAGCCGGACCATCGCCACGCTCCATCCCGAGATCCGCTGCCGCTTCACGCCCGACACCACGCTCACGGCCGGATACGACGACCGATCGGCCTGGTGCGTGGCCCGCGAGGAGAACTACACCCTGCTGGAGGATATCCTCGGCGAGATCTGCGACCTCTTCCCGTCGGAATACGTGCACGTGGGCGGCGACGAGGTGGACATGTCGCAATGGAAACGCTGCCCGGACTGCCAGGCGCTGATGGCCCGCGAGGGGATGGACGATCCCCACCGGCTCGAGGACCGCTTCATGGAGCGGATGTCCGCGATCCTGCGGAGCCACGGCAAGCGCACGGCCGTATGGAACGAGGCGGTACGCACGGGCAACCTCTCGCGCGACACCCGCGTACACGGGTGGGAGAGTACCCGGGCCTGCCTCGACGCCACGGCAAAGGGTTATCCGACGATCGTCATGCCGGGCGAGTACTTCTATTTCGACATGCGCCAGTCGCCCGAGGAGGCCGGACACAACTGGGCCGGGATCTTCGACGCCCGAAAGGTCTACTCGTTCGACCTCGAGGGGGTCGGCTTCAGCGAGGAGCAGCGGCGCCACGTCGCGGGGCTGCAGGGGGCCTTCTGGAGCGAGCTCTACTCGGCCCACGAGCCCGAGCGGCCCGACTATCTCGACTACATGCTCTACCCGCGCGTCTGTGCCCTGGCGCGTCTGGCATGGAGCGGCAACGGCGACGGCTGGGTGCGTTACTACGAGGAACTGCGCACGAAACACTATCCCCGGATGGAGGCCATGGGCATCCGCTACCGGCTCTTCCCGCCCCGGTTAGTGTGCCGCGACGGCGTCTGCACGGTGACTGCCGACGACGGGTCGGAGATCTTCTACGTGCGCGACGACCGTCCGGGCGAGGAGTTCCGCTACACGGGTCCCGTCCGTACCGACCGACCGCACCTCTTCCGCTTCTTCACGCGCCGCGGCACGGGCCGCAGCCCCTACGTGGCCGACCGTTCCTATTACCGGACGATCACCCCCCGGGTGAAGATCACCTCGTCGATGCCCGAAAGCAGCCGCCTGCCATTCGCCAACGCCGAGAGCTATCGGGGCTACTCCTTCA
>ENA-ORNF01003029-ORNF01003029.1-human-gut-metagenome-genome-assembly--contig:-NODE-3029-length-11597-cov-3.089673_pt1 | contig 11597 bp, 9 predicted proteins | sample MGYA00242110_ERZ509012 | MGnify/ENA primary metagenome ERZ509012 (study PRJEB26280, sample SAMEA2338714) | human gut metagenome | biome: human gut; feature: human-associated habitat; material: faeces... | reverse complement strand
ACAGATATAAAGGCAGTTGATGAAGCAGGATATGCGGAGATTCCGGATGTCCTGTTTGTGTGTGTCAAAGGATATTCGATTCCGGATATCATTCCATTTTTGAGAGAACATAGTGATGCGGAGACGTTGATCGTTCCGATCCTGAACATCTACGGAACCGGTGCGAAGCTGCAGCAGGCGCTGCCGGATGCAACAGTTGTAGATGGCTGTATCTACATTGCGGCGGAGATCAAGGAGCCGGGTGTGATCTTACAAAAAGGCGATATCTTCCGTATCGTATTTGGCGCACGGAAGGGACAGGCGCTTTGCCGGAAGATGTTCCTCTTAGAGCAGGAATTAAAGGCAGCAGGCATTGATGCGATACTTTCTGACCAGATCGAGCGGGATGCATTTCAGAAATACGCATATGTGTCGCCGATGGCAGCCTGCGGTCTGTATTATGATGCGAAGGCAGAAGTATTCCAGCGCGCAGGCGAGGAGCGGATGCTGCTGATCCGCTGCATGAAGGAGATTGACGCACTTGCAACGGCAATGGGAATCCCATTTTTGGTTGATATTGAGAAGACGAATCTGGACATCTTAGATGCGCTTGTACCGGAGGCTTCGACTTCCATGCAGCGCGATATCTGGGCAGGAAAACCATCGGAAATCGATGGATTGTTGTATGAGCCGCTTCGTCTTGGAGAACAATATGGAGTAGAGATGCCGAACTACGAGATGATTGTGAAGGTATTGAAGGAGAAGTACGGAGAGTAGAAAGCGTAATAATCTAGACAAAGAAAGGAAGTATGCAGAGATGAAAGAAGTAAAATCACCCAAACGTCCGTTGATCTTCTATTATGGAATCGTGCTGGTAGTATTGCTGGTGTTTAATTTATTTATCACCCCGATGCTGGCAGAGCGGCAGGTAAAGGAAGTTGACTACGGAACATTTATGAAGATGACCGAGGATAAGGATATCGGTCAGGTACAGATCGACAGTACACAGATCACATTTACGGATAAGGCGGAGAGCGCAATCTACAAGACCGGACTCATGCCGGACGATGACTTGACACAGCGGCTCTATGACAGCGGTGCGAAGTTCTCGAAAGAAATCGAGACGAGGACATCTCCATTTATGAGCTTTTTGATGTCGGTTGTTCTTCCACTGTTGTTGTTCTGGATTCTTGGAAGATTCCTCGCAAGGAAGATGATGGAACAGGCTGGCGGTAAGAATTCCATGATGTTCGGTATGGGTGGAAAGAGTAATGCGAAGGTATATGTACAGTCCACGGAAGGAATTCATTTTACAGATGTCGCCGGAGAGGATGAGGCAAAGGAAAACTTAGCCGAGATCGTTGACTACCTGCACAATCCGACCAAATATACCGACGTCGGTGCGTCTATGCCGAAAGGACTTTTGTTAGTCGGTCCTCCGGGAACTGGTAAGACAATGCTTGCGAAGGCGGTTGCCGGTGAGGCAAATGTACCATTCTTCTCAATCTCCGGTTCCGAGTTCGTCGAGATGTTTGTTGGTATGGGTGCATCAAAGGTGCGTGATTTGTTCAAGCAGGCAAAGGAAAAGGCACCATGTATCGTGTTTATTGATGAAATTGATGCCATTGGTAAAAAGCGTGACGGACAAATGGGCGGAAATGATGAGAGGGAGCAGACCTTAAACCAGCTTCTTACAGAGATGGACGGATTTGAAGGAAATAATGGTGTCATCATTCTTGCTGCAACGAACCGTCCGGAGTCGTTAGATCCGGCACTTACACGTCCGGGACGTTTTGACAGGCGTGTGCCGGTTGAACTGCCGGATCTTGCAGGCCGTGAAGCAATTTTAAAGGTTCATGCAAAGAAGATAAAAGCATCTGATGATGTTGACCTGCATACGATTGCACGTATGGCATCGGGTGCATCCGGTGCGGAGCTTGCCAATATTATAAATGAAGCAGCATTACGTGCTGTCCGTAGTGGAAGGACCGTTGTAAATGAATCTGATCTCGAAGAAAGTATAGAAGTGGTTATTGCAGGATATCAGAAGAAGAATGCGGTTCTTTCAGATCAGGAGAAGAAGGTTGTTGCATATCATGAGATAGGACACGCTCTGGTAGCTGCATTGCAGAGTCATTCAGCACCGGTCCAGAAGATTACGATCATCCCGCGTACCTCAGGTGCACTCGGCTACACTATGCAGGTTGAGCAGGGTGATAAATATCTGATGACGAAAAAAGAACTTGAGAATAAGATTGCTACATTTACAGGCGGACGTGCGGCAGAGGAGATCGTATTTGGTGAGATCACGACCGGAGCCTCCAATGATATCGAACAGGCAACAAAAATTGCAAGAGCGATGATCACCCGCTACGGCATGACAGATGAATTCGACATGGTGGCAATGGAAAACGTGACCAACCAGTATCTTGGCGGCGATACGTCTCTTTCCTGTTCTGCAGATACACAGAAGGAAATTGACCGTCAGGTGGTTGAGGTCATCAGGACACAGCATGAAAAGGCAAAGAAGATTCTGCAGGAGAACCGTACTAAATTGGATGAACTGGCGCAGTATCTGATTGAAAAGGAAACAATTACAGGTGAGGAATTCATGGCAATCCTGGAGAAAGAAGGAGGCGCACAGTAATGAGGAGACGTTCTGAATTTAACTGGCTGGAGCTGCTGGAGGGAGTCTTGCTTATTCTGCTTGGAATATTCAGCTTTGCCAGACCTGGCAGCGCACTGACCGGAGTTGTTATCATTTATGGACTGATCGCTATGATAACGGGAATTGTGGATATCGTTCTGTATGTCAGGATTGAGAGACATACAGGCTTTGGACCGACAATTTCTCTGATATCAGGTATCCTTAGTGTTATGGCGGGTGTGATGCTTCTGTGCTATCCGAATGCGGGAACGTGGATTCTTACCTTATTGATCCCCATTTGGTTCATCGCACATTGTATTTCCAGACTTTCACATCTGGGGCTGCTCAGACTATTGGCAGGCAAGGCAGGCTATTACTTTACCCTGATCGTGAATATTATCGGTATCATTTTAGGCTGTCTGATGATCTGTAATCCATGGTTTACACTCATGTCTGTAGACTGGATCATCAGCCTGTATCTGATCCTTTTGGGTATAGATAGTATTATCCTGGCATGCTTTAAATAAAAAATGCTTTCCATTCATGAGAATAACGAGTATAATACGAGTTAGACTAAACTAATTCACAAAAGTATTATGGATTCTGTGGCAAACCATTGAGTTTTCATAGAAAAAGGTGGATAATAGTTTACGAAAATGAATGGAAGGAAGAATAAGTCATGTTTGGTAAAATAGGTAGAAATGATCCCTGCTGGTGTGGCAGCGGTAAAAAATATAAAGTATGCCATGAGGCATTTGATGAAAAAATCAATAAGTATGCACGAATGGGACATATCGTGCCGAAGCATAATATGATCAAAACACCAGAGCAGATTGAAAAGATCAAGGAGAGCTGTAAGATCAATATTGCAGTACTTGATTATCTGGAAAAGAACATCCATGAGGGTATGAACACTGCAGAGATCGATCAGATCGTGTATGATATGACTACACAGATGGGTGGTATTCCCGCACCACTTAATTATGAAGGATATCCTTACAGTGTGTGTACTTCTGTAAATAATCAGGTTTGCCATGGATTTCCATCTGAAGATGTGATCCTCACAGCAGGAGATATTGTAAATGTTGACTGCTCTACCATTCTGAATGGATATTTCTCGGATTCCTCCAGAATGTTCTGTATTGGTGAGGTAAGCCCTGAGAAGAAGAAGCTGGTAGAAGTAACGAAGGAATGTGTGGAGCTTGGACTGAAAGAAGTAAAGCCATGGGGATTCCTTGGAGATATGGGTCAGGCAGTACATGATCATGCTTTTGCCAATGGTTATACTGTCGTTCGTGAGATCGGCGGTCATGGTGTAGGTTTGGAGTTCCATGAGGAGCCATGGGTTGGTTATCATTCCAAACGAGGCGAAGAGATGCTGTTAGTGCCTGGTATGATTTTTACGATCGAACCTATGGTAAATATGGGTAAGCCCGATATTTATATTGATGATGATAATGACTGGGAAGTTTATACAGAAGATGGATTGCCCTCTGCGCAGTGGGAGATCATGGTGCTCGTAACAGAGGATGGAAACGAAGTCCTTTGCTGGTAAAAATATAAAATTCAAAAGGTATGATGCCTGGCTGCATCATACCTTTTTGTACTTTTTGGTGGCTGGTTTACCGATATGACGGTGGACTATGTATAAAACGTATGGAAACAAGGTAGAGAATGTGACACTGCTCAGAATGCGTTGTTATAACTGCTTAAAGACAAAACGGTATTGGTAATTACACACAGAATGAGGACTGGATTGGACATTAAGTAACGGATGAAACTTGTAATTCATACCTTCTGATAGTACAATGAATATATAGCTGACAGAAAGGCATGAAGTGATATGAAAAAAGTTGTAATGTTCGGAATTTGTTTGACCTTGGCGATTCTGTGTCTTGTTTATGGGATCGTCACAAGGGCAGCAGGTTCTGGAACAGGTTTCTATATGGTATGGTTTGCCATGGCGGCATTATTTGTCGGTTTGGGCGTGACCATACATCTGGAATTATGGAGCAGACTGCCCGGAGCAGTCCGTATAGTGACTGTAATATTGTGCAGCATTTTCCTTCTTTCTTTTGTAATAATAGAAGGCTGTGTGATCAGCCATATACATGATAAAGGCGAAGATGGTCTTGATTATGTCATCGTTCTGGGTGCACAGATGCGCCAGAATGGACCAAGTATCGTACTTCAGTACAGGCTGGATAAAGCAATAGAATATCTGAATGATAATCCTGATACAATCTGCATTGTTTCCGGTGGACAGGGCTGCAATGAGCCCTGTACGGAAGCGCAGGGAATGGCAGAGTATCTGGAGAAAAAAGGAATCCCTGAAGCGCGGATTCTCCTGGAGACAGAATCTACAACGACTGTGCAGAATATTTCCAACAGCATGCAGTATATCGGGGAAGGTGCCACGATAGGAATCATAACGAACAATTTTCATGTGTTTCGTGCCATGCAGATAGCAAAGAAGCTGGGACTTACACAGGTGCATGGAATTGCAGCGAAATCCAGTGCCTTATATCTGCCCAACAATATGTTAAGGGAATATCTGGCTGAAATAAAATATCTTATAGTACGATAAGGAGGTTACAAAACATGATGCTCAGAATGAAACTTGCGATCAGGAAACTTGTAAACCAGATTGATGAGGGAAAATTTACTGGAAGGGAAATCTTGTTGACAGGCTGTGTGCTTTTCCTGCTTGGAATGGTACTGGGAATCTTCGGCTCACCAAGAAAGAAAATGGTGATCGCAAGTAATAATGGAAATACCAGAAACAGTGGCAATAATAATGGAAAAGCAGATAAAAAAGAGCAGGAACAGTTGGAAAACGAAGAAAATTAGATTAAGTTCAGGCAATTGTGAAACATGTATGAAGAAAGTGACGAATTGTACAGGTTTAACAATGCAACACAGGTCCGCTTTCGCTGCACTGCAGCTCGTAACAGTACCTGTTTATGCATATGTTAAATCTGTACAATTCTGTATTCATAAGATTGTGTTTCACAATTGCCTGACTAAATCAACACATCAGGAGGAAGTAAGAAATGAAGTGGCTGATCGCATCGGATATACATGGTTCGGCTTATTATTGCAGGAAGCTGTTGGAGACGTATGATCTGGAAAGGGCAGACAGGATGTTGCTCCTGGGGGATATTCTGTATCATGGGCCGAGAAATGATCTGCCAAAGGAGTATGATCCCAAACAGGTGATAGCCATGCTTAATGCCAGAAAGCAGGATATTCTGTGCGTGCGTGGTAATTGTGATGGCGAGGTGGATCAGATGGTGCTGGAATTTCCAATCATGGCAGACTATTGTGTGCTTGCGCAGAACAAAGGAATCATATATGCCACACATGGGCATCATTTCAATGAGCAGAATCTGCCCCCACTGCATAAAGGAGATATTTTGCTGCATGGACATACACATATTCCAAAGTGCGTAGAACATGAGGAATACGTATACCTTGATCCCGGTTCCGTATCCATTCCAAAAGAAGATAGCTGGCATGGCTATATGACTCTGGAGGAAGGAATGTTCCGATGGAAAGATCTTGAGGGAAATGAGAAGCATGTATATGTGGCAAATTGGGAGGAATAAGGACATGAAAACATAAGATCAATCTTGCCTGTCTGGACAGAGTAGATAATAAAGTATAATTCAGCAACTAATGCAAAATATATAGCAAAAAACAAAGAGAAATCAAAAATCCGAATGGGTATAATACGATCAAATACATGTACTTGAATAGGAGGTATTCTTATGTATGAGAAACGTAATCAGGCATATACCATGCATCCGGATTTTTTTGATTCTTTACACAAAAGTGCCAGACTGGAAATGAAGCCGGGAGACCCGGAATTCGTCAGGGTGAAATATTATGATGAAGAGGCAAGCGTAACAGTACAGGAAGACGGATGGAACAGTTACTTTTTATATGTATGCACCTAAGGCTCAGACGGTAGCAGTAAGTGGTATGGGTGGATATTTCAGTCAGGATAAAATATATCTGACACCGGATGGAGAAGGTGGTTTTCGGAAAAATGTTGCTGATTTTCCGGCTGCCATGCACTATTATCTGTGGTATGTGGATGAAGTGCCGGTGTGCAACCCGAAAGCCGGTGTGAATTATGGATGTTTTCACGTGATCAATACCTTTGATATTTCCGGCAAAGAAGACAATTTCTATGAAATGCAGTCAGTACCACATGGGCAGATACATATCTGTAAATATATTTCAGCAGTAAATGGGCATATAAAGGAATGTTATGTGTATACACCACCTGGCTATGAACAGAATACCGACAGAAAATATCCAGTGCTTTATCTGCAGCATGGAGTTGGGGAGAATGAAACCGGCTGGGTATGGCAGGGAAGGATGAATTTTATCATGGATAATCTGCTTGCAGAGGATAGATGCAGTCAGATGCTGGTCGTTATGTGTAGTGGATATGCATTTACACCAGAACAAGACTCTGTCTTTTTCCCTGGGGATTTTGATAAGGAACTGACCGATTCTGTAATTCCTTATATCGAGACTGAATTTCGGTGTATCAGAAACCGCTGGGGAAGAGCAGTTGCAGGTCTGTCCCTTGGGTCAGCACAAGCAACTTTGAGTGCATGTAAACATCCGAAACTGTTTTCAGCATTAGGTATATTCTCCGGGGTAGGACTTCATCTTTTCAGGGAGTATCAGATTGGGCAGTATATGCAGATATTTATGAGCTGCGGCAGCTATGAAGAGGGGATTCATAAGGAGCAGGAGAGGTGTCAGGCACTTCTGCTGGCAAGAGGAAATAGCTGTACACAGAAGGTGTATGAGGGCTTCCATGAATGGAAGGTATGGAGAGAGAGCCTTTATGATTTCGTACAACTTCTGTTTCGTAATGAGGAATTGTTAAACAAAATCAAAACATTAAAACGATACATGTGTCAGAAAAATATGAGGAACAGACAGTAGAAGAAAGTATGCTGTTTTTTGATCCGATTTATAAGCAGGTACGTTTTGATGTAGATGAACAGGGTAATCCTGCAGGTCGGTATATAGATATGCCAAAAGGTATCCGACTGATAGATGGACATACGGCAGAAATCAATCTATATGCACCTGGAGCGGATAAGGTAACAGTAGATGTTTTTGATTGTGGAAAACTGAATCTGGTTCCATCGGCACAATATCCCGGATACTGGACAGGGACTCTTGGAAATCTGGAAGAGGGCTTCCATTATGTGGTTTTTGATGTAAATGACACCAGAGTGGTGAATCCGGATGCACCTGTAGGCTATGGCCAGACGATCAACTATCTGGATGTACCGGAGCATGATTTTGACTGCCATATGCTCAGAGATATTCCCCATGGTCATATCAGAATGGAATATTATCAGTCCTCACAGACAGGAAGGCAGAAACTGTGTTATGTATATACTCCGCCACAGTATGAAAAGACGGACAAAGAATACCCTGTACTGTATTTGCAGCATGGCGGCGGTGAAAATGAGATTGGATGGCTCAGACAAGGCAAAATTGCCAACATGGCAGATTATCTGATTTCACATAATCTTATGGAAGAAATGATAATTGTCATGAATACCGGCTATGCATTCCATGATGACGGAACCAGTCATAGTGCGCTTAGTTCCTTTGGAGAGGAACTGGTTACAGATTGTATTCCACATATTGATAAGGTCTATCGTACACTAGTGGATAAAGAACATCGTGCCATGGCAGGACTTTCCATGGGTGGTATGCAGACACAGAGAACAGTATTTGAGCATTCCAATCTGTTTGCATGGGCTGGTATTTTTAGCGGTGGTTTTGTTATCCGTGATGAAGAAGTAGATTACAGAACGATTCTTTTTGATCCACAGGAGTTTGACAGAACTTTTCAGATGGTATTTGTTGCCTGTGGAGATCAGGATCATTTCTATGAATATACTTGCCAGAACGTGAAGCTTGTTCAGGAAAAAGGAATTCGGATACAGACGTATTTTACACATGGAAGACATGACTGGACATTCTGGAGACACTGTGTGTATCAATTTTTGCAGAAGTTATTCAGAATAACGCAATAAGAAACGGAATGTAAATAGTGCCTGAGGTTTAAAGTCAGCAGGCTATTGAGAGGCATGGTTATTAGAATGAGAAGAAAACAAAGTATAATCAAATGGACAGGAATGTGCTTGGCAATCACAATGCTTGCCGGATGTGGGTCACGGGGTGATACTAGTCAGGCAATTGCTGAAGCAGAAACACAGACACAGCAGGCAACAGAAGAACAGAGTACAGAGCAGTCACAAACTGCATTAAGTGAGGAAAAAGGATTGGAATGGTATGATCAGATTGCAGTTGATGCATGTACATCTGAGGGAGACAATGGCAGACTGGATCGTGTATTGCAGAAGTTAAGCAAGGGAGAAGCTGTTACGATTGCAGCTATCGGAGGTTCGGTAACGGAAGGCGCAGGAGCTTCCAAAACACAGGACTGCTATGTGTCCAGGTTCATAGAAGGCTTAAAGGAACGCTATCCGGATGCCACAATCAATTATGTAAATGCAGGCGTAGGAGGTACGCCATCCACACTGGGAGTGATCCGTTATGAGAGAGATGTGACGCAGATACTTGGGCATGACCCTGATCTGGTTTTGGTAGAATTTGCAGTCAATGATTATGAAGAACCTACAGGCGGCAGAGCCTATGAAAGCCTGGTTCGCTCTATTCTCTCAAAAGATAATGAACCGGCTGTTTTACTTGTCTTCTCCGTATTTAAGACGAAATGGAACTTGCAGGATGTATATGAACCAATCGGTAGGGCATATGGCTTGCCTATGGTCAGCATCAAAGATGGTATTAAAGGTGCCTATGACAGTAGTAAATTGAATGATGATCTGTTTTTCTCAGATGATTATCATCCTACTGGTTTTGGACATAAGATTATGGCAGACAGCCTGTTGTATCTGATTGACAGGAAACAGGAGAACCTTACAGATACTATAATAGCACAGATCCCAACAGATACGGTATATGGGGCAGATTTCCAGCAGATGCATATGTTGACAGCAGATACGGATGAGAATGGTTGTGTGGATGCTGGAGATTTCAAGGAAACAGATACAGCTTTACAACATACACCTCATATGGAGGATGCTGTATTTCCGGATAACTGGATGCATGGAAAAGACAGTGGAAATAAGCCTTTTGTGGTAAAATTGACCTGTAGAAATATTTTTCTGAATTACAAAACCAGTAATGATACAGTATTTGGTAAGGCATCCGTGTATTTGGATGGTGAGTTCGTGACAGAATTGTCAGGATATGATAAAGGTGGCTGGAACAATTCCAATATAGAACTGATTCTGGATGAACAGGAGACAAAGGAACATACACTGGAAGTAAAAATGTCAGAAGGCGAGGAAAATAAAGCGTTTACTATACAGTGCATAGGGTATTGTGATGGTGAAGAAACTGCTGTTACTACATCACAGAATCTTGTGGATTTAGGCCTGTGCGGTAAATATGCTGATAATTTCCCGATTGGTTTAGCTTTGCCTAATTATGTTCTGCAGAATGTAAATAAATATGATGAGATCATCCAGAACAATTTTAATATCATTACCTGTGAGAATGAGACGAAACCGGATGCATTGTTAGACAGGCAGGCATCTGTGGACGGATTGCCTGACACCTATGAAAAGCCGTCAGTGCGCTTCGATTCCTGTCAGCCTGCAATTGATTATGCTTTGAAGAACCATATGAAACTCCGCCTGCATACTCTGGTATGGCACAGCCAGACTCCCAAGTGGTTCTTTACAGAAGATTATACGGATAATGGTGAACTTGTAAGCAGGGAAGTCATGCTCAAAAGAATGGACGCCTATATCAAGTCAGTATTGGAATATTTTGATACACAGTATCCGAATCTGATTTATGCAGTAGATGTGGTGAATGAAGCTTTTGATATTGAAAATGGCGATAAGAATGGTGTCAGACAAAAAGATAACCTCTGGTATGAGACGGTGGGGGATGACTATTATTATCAGGCATTTGTCAGTGCAAGGAAATATGCTCCCATATATATAAAGCTGTACTATAATGATTATGGCTGCAGTGATAAGGTGGATCTGATTCTCAATCACTTGTCAAAAGCTAAGGAAGAAGGACTGATCAATGGCATTGGCATGCAGGCACATTTAAGTACTGAGGATGATATCGGACATAAATTTGTCTATGCTGTCAAGTCTTTCTGTGATGCCGGATATGAGCTGCAGATTACGGAACTGGATATTGGTATTAAGGATGCCAAGACAGAGGATGCTAATAAGAAACAGGCGAGAAAATATCGCGCATTATTTGAGAATATGCAGCGACTGCAGGAGGAAGGATATCCGATTACGGCGATAACTGTATGGGGACTGAATGATCAGTTGTCTTGGAGACGCGGTGAAAATGCGCTCCTTTTTGATCAGTACATGAATCCCAAACCTGCGTATTATGGTGCAATGCAGGATGAATCCATTCCGGATATAGAGTAGTAGAAAAGGGACCGCTGCGGCAGTCCCTTAAAATTTTGGAGAGATACTGTGCAGTCTGTATTCAGAAGGACTGCACTTTTTATATTGTTTGAAAAGACGGTTAAAGGTTGAGATGCTGGAGAAGCCCGATTGCACAGCAATGTCTGCAATTGAAAGATTCGGGTTACACAGCAGCTTTTCAGCGACCCTGATACGGTAGAGAACCATATATTCACCAAGTGTAGTTCCAGTATATTGTTTAAACAGCCTGAGAAAATGATATTTGCTAAAACCGACAAATTCTGCCAGAGTATTAAGATCCAGTTCTTCCCTGTAATGCTCTTCAATATAGTTAAGAAGCTGATTGAACTTGCGTATATATTCTTTTTGCTTCGCAGGACGTACATTGGGAAACAGATCCTGCATATGAATATGGTGGTATCCTAGTATAATAT
>ENA-ORNF01003024-ORNF01003024.1-human-gut-metagenome-genome-assembly--contig:-NODE-3024-length-11616-cov-2.580832_pt1 | contig 11616 bp, 8 predicted proteins | sample MGYA00242110_ERZ509012 | MGnify/ENA primary metagenome ERZ509012 (study PRJEB26280, sample SAMEA2338714) | human gut metagenome | biome: human gut; feature: human-associated habitat; material: faeces... | reverse complement strand
GGCGTCAGCGGCTTTTCTCTCTGCCGCTGACGCCTGTTTTATGCGTTTTCAAGGAAAGGCGTTCCGTCTTCCTTATAGCAAAGCGTTCCAAAGTCATCAAAGACAAGCGAAATCGGCTTGCTGTCGATGTATTTCAGAATTTCCTGTTTTTCAGGCCAGTCGATGGGAGAGACTTTGTCTCCTTTTACTTCTCGCAGATAACCTTGTGCGTCGACCGAGAGAATGGCTTTTCCCGATAGGTACTTGATGACTTCTGGCGGGAAGTCGTCGGCCAATAAACTGCCCAAGTGAAAAAAACGGGCATTTTCTTTGTGCAAGGCATCGATAGTGAAGGGATCGGCTTTTGCCAGAACCCGCTGTGTGCGGTTATCGCTGTTCTCGCCGTACCGATTTTCGAAATAAACGGTATGCCGGCTCGGTAGTACATCTATGTCGATGCCGGCCTTTCGCAATTCGTCTACGACTGGATACTCTTTGCTTCCCAGTGCGGTTATCAGTTTATAACCGGTCAAGGCGTGCAGACTGGCCATACCTCGGGAAAAATAATAGGCTGTTCCACCCGGCATGTAAGAGATGTGTTGCGGGGTAATTATTTTGTCGAGCGTGATGTGTCCTATACAGCAGATGTCGGTCATGCCATGTGTTTTTGGTGTGTAAAACGGCCGCAAAGATAGCGCTTTTCAATGAAAAACAATCGGTTGTATCATCGTGTTATTACAGAAATTTCAGGTAAATAATGCTGCTTTTTATAAAACTTTTTGCTGAATATATTTAGATATATATTAAACATGCAATATATTTGTAAACAAGCCTGATATGTAAAGAAAAAATGAAATGCATCGAGTTTGCTTTCGGGAAGATCGGATAGCACTGATAGATGAAATTTTATGCGTAAAGCCTTTGTTTTTATTGTCGGTATACTTCTTATTTGCGAAGGGCTTTCGGCCCGGGATAAGTCAGAAAAAATGCGTCGGGTATCATTTGGCGCTGCGGCCGGGTGGGCTTATCTTTTGGGGCTTGATGATTATGCACAGGAACTCATACATTCCCATCGTACGCTTTTTTATACACTGAATGCCGCATATCGGGCTTTGCCGGGAGACAGTAGCTTGTACGACAGTGCTTTCGGATACCCTATGCTCGAAGGCGGATTTCTGTTGGCCGATTATAGTCATATACGTTTGCATATGGAGAATAGGCATACGCCTTATATCTCGGGGCTTGGTTATATGGCGGCTGCTTATGGTGCATTCAGGCGGGATATTGTGAGATCGGGACGGTTTTCATTATCATATTCGTTGGAAAACGGCATCGGATTATCGACACGCCCGTATAATCGTGTCGATAATATCGATAACGAGTTGATCGGTTCTCCGGTTTCCGTTTATTTCGGTTTAGGTTTGCAGGGGAAATGTAGGGTGGCACGGCATTGGGAACTCTATGCGAGCGTCGATTTGAAACATTTCTCAAACGGTGCATTGGATCGCCCCAATAAGGGTGCCAATACAGTCGGTTTGTTGGCCGGTCTACGTTACTACCCTGTTTCTGAAAAGTTGACATTCCCTGTTCGACACAGGCAGGGAAAAACTTTCGACAAATATTTTTATTGCGATATTTCTGTCGGGTGGGCGGCCAAATCCCTGATAGACGAGTGGTTTTTGTATTATTACATGATTTCTCCACAAGATCCGCGTTACCGGACATCGGTTTTCCCCGTTTATTCGGCTCTTACGGCTACGGTTGCACCTATGTTCCGGTATCGGTTGAAATACGCTTCGGGAATAGGTGTCGACTATATGTATATGCCTTATGTCGATCGTTTGAAAGAGGTGGATAAGGAAAAGGGCATGAAAGGATTGGTGTATAGCCCGCATTCGGTCGGAATTTCTTTACGGCATGAAGTGTTTTATAAACGTTTTTCTCTCTATTTCAGTTTCGGGTATTATCTGTTTCGGAAGATGGGCGTCGAATCGTCGGATTTCAATAAGGAACAGTACAAGTATATCCCGGTCGAAAAAGAGAAGCCTTATTATGAGACGTTGGGTTTGCGTTACACCATCCCGGGGCTGGAATGCGTGTATATCGGTTATCAGGTAAAAGCACATTTACTCAAAGCCGATTGTATGGCTTTGAGTGTAGGAATAAGGCTGGAAAAATTGAAAAAACGGGGTGGTTGTACGATTTGATTTTTGCTATGAACAATTTAGACGATTATCCGTTTCTTTTGATGCTGAATTGGTCGTTTTGTCGTTGTTGATGCTCGTTTTATCGTAATGCAATTTGTTGTCGGAGTATGCGGTAGAAAAGTAATAGATAAAACTGTTTTTTAATAAAAAAAGAGTTATCTTTGTCGTCGCAATTATTTTGCAGGAATTAAAAATAAGGAAAAAGTATTTTTATAAGAAAATGGAAAAAATGAATGTAAAACCGGCAGACGGTAAATTGGGCGTCTTGTGTGTCGGCCTGGGAGCCGTTACAACGACGTTTATGACTGGTGTGTTAATGGTTCGTAAAGGGCTGGCTAAACCGGTCGGTTCGATGACTCAGTATGACAAGATACGGGTAGGTCGCGGTGCCGACAAAAAGTACCTGCATTATAATGAAATCGTACCTATGGCGCAGTTGAGCGATATCGTATTCGGCGGTTGGGACGTATATCCTGCTAATGCTTACGAGTCAGCCATCAATGCCGAGGTTCTGAAAGAAAAAGACATCAATCCTGTAAAAGACGAGTTGCAGAAAATCGTCCCGATGAAGGCTGCTTTCGATCACGAATATGCCAAACGTCTCGACGGTGATAATATAAAAAATTGCGCTACCCGTTGGGAAATGGTTGAGCAATTGCGTGAAGACATTCGTAAGTTCAAGGCCGAAAACAATTGTTCTCGTATCGTTGTGCTGTGGGCCGCATCGACCGAGATTTATGTGCCATACAATGAGACGGTACACAATACTCTTGCCAATCTCGAAAAAGCCATGAAAGAGGACGATCGGAAACACGTCGCACCTTCGATGTGTTACGCTTACGCGGCTTTGGCCGAAGGCGCTCCTTTTATTATGGGTGCTCCCAATACGACAGTCGATATTCCCGCTATGTGGGAAATGGCCGAAAAGACAAAAATGCCTATCGCCGGTAAAGACTTCAAGACAGGGCAGACTCTTGTGAAATCGGGATTTGCACCTATTATCGGTACCCGTTGCCTTGGCCTTTCGGGTTGGTTCTCGACCAATATACTCGGTAATCGCGACGGATTGGTGCTCGATGAGCCGGCAAATTTCCATACCAAAGAAGTGAGCAAGCTCTCGACGCTCGAGTCGATTCTTGTTCCCGAAAAACAACCCGACCTTTATACCGACTACTATCATAAGGTGCGTATCAATTATTATCCCCCGCGCAACGATAATAAAGAGGGCTGGGATAATATCGATATTTTCGGCTGGATGGGTTATCCCATGCAGATAAAGATCGATTTCCTCTGCCGTGATTCTATTCTTGCAGCTCCCCTTTGTCTCGATTTGGTTTTGTTGAGCGACCTTGCAGCTCGCGCCGGACGTTATGGTATACAACGTTTCTTGAGTTTCTTCCTCAAAAGCCCGATGCATGACTATACGCAAGGCGAAGTGCCAGTAAACCACCTCTTCCAACAGTATGTCATGTTGAAAAACGCCCTCCGCGAAATGGGTGGATACGAGGCTGATGAAGAGATCGATTAATCCCCGTGGATATATAATTGAAAAGAGAAAAGAGGTTGTGTCCGCAAGGCACGACCTCTTTTGTTTGGATAGTATCCCGTCTGGGCTTGGGGGATTATGATATTTCGGTGTCGGAGTTATGTTATGGGAAGTTTGTAAGAGAAGGTTGTTTGATGAATTTATAGAGGTGGAATGTTTTCTGAAAATCTAAAAAAATATAAGAAAAGGAGTCGGGCAAGTCAAAACCTTGTATCTTCGCATTTGTTCTTTTTTTCGTATGGAAATATCATTTCGACCTATCATTCTTGAATCGCGATCAGAAATCGTTCGCTATACGTTGTCCGGCCTTTATCGTAATTGCGATTTTGCCTTTGCCAACATGTACAGTTGGCAGTTCCTTTATGGAAGCGAGTATGCTGTCGTCGAGGATACGTTGTTTGTCCGGTTTTATATCGATAACCATCGTCCCGCTTATATGATTCCGCAAGGGGCTTTGCCATTGCAGGATAGTATAGAGATGTTGCAGGCCGATGCCCGGAATTTGGGGCATGCCTTATGTCTGCTCGGTATCTCGGAAGAAGGTCGTACAGCCTTGAACGAGGCTTTTCCTGAGCGGTTTCGTTTTGTTGTAGAGCGTGATTATGCCGATTACATCTATTTGAGGGAAGATTTGGCAACACTCTCGGGAAAACGATACCAATCGAAAAGAAATCATATCAACCAGTTTGTCAAAAAATACCCCGACTATCGTTATTTACCCCTTACGCCGGAACTTGTTCCCGAATGTTTGCGCTTTGGAAAATTGTGGCTCGATGGTAGTCTGCCCGAGTATGCCGAAGGTCTGTCGAACGAACGTCAAGCTATAACCCGGGCGTTGGCGCATTTCGATGAGTTGGGTTTGCAAGGCGGTACATTGTGGGTTGGCGATAAGATGGTGGCATTTACCTACGGATCGCCCATTACGCGCGATACCTTTGGCGTCCATGTCGAGAAAGCCGATGCCTCTGTTGATGGTGCATATACGATGATCAACCGTGAGTTTGCCCGTTCTATACCCGGGTCGTATGTATATGTCAATCGGGAAGAAGATCTCGGCATACCCGGGTTGCGGCAGGCGAAACTTTCGTATCAACCGTTTCGTTTGCAGGAGAAGATGGCGGCGTTTTATTCGCATAGTGAGACAAAAGACAAGGAAGAGGTTTTATTCGGGAGTACGGCTGTTTCCGATCCGTTGATATTGCGTCGGGCGACCTCCGCAGATAAGTCGGCTGTTATGGATTTGTGGCAGACCTGTTTCCATGACGATCCCCGTTTTCTCGAACTTTTCTTTTCCCGCAAGTTTTCTCCCGACAGGTGTTGTGTCGTAGTTCGCGGGGAGAGACTTTGTGCGGCATTGCAACATCTGCCATATACATTGTCGTTATGGGGCGGAGAAGAGCCGATGTCTTATTGGGCCGGATTGTCGACTTATCCCGAAGAACGTGGCCGCGGATTCATGGGTGCGTTGATGACTCATGCTTTTACCTTGTTGTGTCGCAGGGGATTCTTGTTGGTTTCTCTGATTCCGGCCGAGAAGTCTCTGTATGGTTATTACGGGCGTTTCGGATTTGAAACGGCATTTTATTGCCGGAAATATCTTTATGAGATAAATGGGGTGTTGCCTGCGTCAGATGCGGTGCTCGACAATACGTTCGATAGTGAGTGGTTGAGCGGAGAGTGGTGTCGGCTCACGATGGCGTATTCTTGTCGTGTGTTGCATGATACCGATGATTTCGATGTGGTTCGTACCGATGTACGGTTGGCGGGAGGCGATGTTTGGGCCACTTCGGTCGCTAGAACGGCGACGGCAGTGGCCGTTGTGGTTCCCCGGGGAGATTCGTTGATTATTCTCGATATCTGTGCTGACGGAGAAATGGCAATGGCCGGAATCATTTCGGCTCTTTGTCGCCGGTATTCGCCGAGGCGGTTGACGCTTTCGTTGCCCGACGGCAGCGAAGTAGGAGAGATTCTTCCTTCTCTTTTATCGGGGATTGCTTTGAAATCGTCCGAAAGGGAGGCATCGGGAATGACTCGTATTGTCGATGCGGAAACACTGCTCGGCCGGTATGCCGATGCTTATCCGAACAGGACACATACGATACGTCTGAGAGATGATCTCTTGCCTTCCAACTCGGGGATATATACGATAAAAGAGGGGCGCTCAGAAAAGCAACCCCTCTCGTTATCGGGCGCAGATACCGTATGTGATTATGATTTCGATGTTCGGGCGTTGACCCGATGGTTATTTCTCGAAAAAATCGATACGGCTCCTTATATGTCGCTGATGCTCAGCGAATGATTATTATTATTTCTTTTGTCGGGATACCGGTATTTCGATACGTCCCGGTACAATAGGTCGTCGCAAAGCTCTGATGATAAGCCATACACCGGCAATGACGAAAGGTATGCTGAGCCATTGACCCATATTGAGGAGCATATCGGCTTCGAAGGCTTCTTGGTCATTCTTGACGAATTCGATGAAGAAGCGGCTGAGAAATACACCGACGAAGAAGACCCCGAGTATCAGTCCGGGGCGATCGCCTGCACGACGTTTCCAGTACATATACATGAGCAGCCCGAAAACAGCGAGGTAACACAATGCTTCATAGATTTGCGTCGGGTGCGACGGTTCGGTGAAGATGGGCTGTGCTCCGTAAGTATGCCACACACTCACATTTTCGATAAATCGGAATCCCCAGGGCAAAGAGGTTGCATGTCCGTAGATTTCGTGGTTCATGAGATTGCCCATGCGGATAAGGGCACCGACAAGGGCCGTAGGGATAGCCAACCGGTCGACGGCCCATAACATATCGCGGTGGGTAACCCTTCGGGAGAAAATGTAGAGGGCGATGAGGATACCTATTGTTCCCCCGTGGCTAGCAAGTCCGCCTTCCCATATTTTAAGAATGTCCAGCGGGTGAGCCGAGTAATATTCCCAACCGTAGAATAGGCAATGACCCAGACGGGCCCCGATGATTGTTGCGATAATTGTGTATATGAATGCTTTGTCGCACCAGCCGGCGGGGGCATTGTCATGTTTGTAAATGCGTTCTTCTATGGCATAACCCACAAGAAATCCTACGGCAAAGAAGAGTCCGTACCAGCGAACCTCACGCCCGAAAATAGAGAATATCGCCGGGTCGGCCGTCCAAGTAATGGCGTCGATCAACATGAGAGGAAATTAAACAAGATGCTTGATAAGGTCTTCGCGTTCGCCGTAGAGCATGTCGATGACTGGAATCTCGATCATCGTATAACAACCCGGTTGCTGGCGGAATGATGCCCGAGCTACTCCTACAAGGATTTGCGCCGTAAGAGCGGGGTTGTTGATTTTCATGTTGAACTCCAAAATCTGGTTTTGCGTTTTCCCCGATACGCCTTTACGTATCATGTGTACACCGTGTCCCATATCGAGGAGATCGTTGACGCATTCCACTTGCATGACGTGTGTTTCATCGTTTGCGAAATAAGGATCGCTTTTGATGGCTTTGGCTACGTCGTCGAACTTATATCCGTCTTTCAACTCGATATATACCATACGGCGGTGAATTCCTGTTCCTAATGGAATAGTCATGGAGAGTGCGGCATTTACACCTTCTACGGCTTTTACGGCAACCGTATGGCCCATACTCATGCCCGGACCGAAATTGGTATAGGTTATGCCTTTTGGGGCAGCGGCTTGCATGAGGGCCCGCACGATCGAATCGCTACCCGGATCCCAGCCGGCGGCTGTGATCGCTACGGTATCGTGTTTTTTACAGATGTTGTCGAGACGATTGCGGAGACCGGCTATCTGTGTGTGTATGTCGAAACTGTCGACCGTATGAATACCTCGTGCGAGTATTTTTTCGGCAAATTCTTCGACTTTACGGGTTGGCGTACACAATATGGCTACGTTGATATTTTTTAATTCGTCAATGTCGGAAACGACAGAATAATTTTTCAATTCATCGGGGACATTAGTTGCATCTCGGCGAACGATGCCGGCAATTTCGAAGTCGGGTGCGGCCGATAACGCGTCGAGTACATACTTTCCAATGTTGCCATAACCAATGATGGCTGCTCTCATTTTTTTCATTTTGTTATGTATTTTATCATTAATGAGTTGAAAATGTCTATTTTTATGCCACAAAGGTAGCTTTTTTATTTGAATAATGGTAGTTTTGGTGTTAAAAATTTATTGCGTATCTTTGCTCGTGGAAAATCTTCGCATTTATGATACATCAGCAACTTATCGTCGTACCGGCTCGTTGTCGGGGATATCATTTGATAACCAGCATGATATTAAAGAAGTTGGGCGAATTGCCCGATGCAGGCTTGCTCAATCTTTTTATCCAGCATACTTCGGCGGCTCTTACCATCAATGAAAATGCCGACCCTTCGGTACGTACCGATTTCGAGTCGGCCGTGAATCGCATTGTGCCCGAAGGTGCATCTTATTATACCCATACCCTGGAAGGAAACGACGATATGCCCGCCCATGTCAAGAGCTCGTTGTTCGGCCCCTCGCTCACTATACCTGTTCGGGACGGTCGGCTGGCTCTCGGTACGTGGCAGGGTATTTATCTGTGTGAGTTCCGTGATTATGGGGGAGACCGCCGTATTTTGGCGACATTGTATTATTGAGGAGGAAGAAGCGAACCGTATTTGTCGAGTAGGACAAGCCTTTTTTCTACGAAATCCCGTATCAGGCGAGCCGTTTCTTCCGGCCCTAAAATAGATGAGTTTACCGACAGGTCGTACGAAGAAGATACTCCCCATTCCTTGTCGGAATAAAAGTTGTAATAGCCGGCTCTTCTTTTGTCGATTTTCATTGCTTTTTCCATAGCCTCTTTTTCCGATAGAAATTCATTTTTCTGAATTCGGGCGATCCGGTCGTTCATGGCGGCATGTATGAATACCGAAATGCAACGCGGGTTTTCCCGTAAGATGTAGTCGGCGCAACGACCTACGATGACGCAAGAGTGTTTGCGGGCGATATTCTGTATCACATCAGCTTGTAACTTGAAGATGTTTTCATTGCAGAGCGCCCCCTCATAATTGAATGAAGAAAAACCTAACATGGCGTGGTAGAGACCCGTCGGTGTCGTTTCATCTGCTTTTTCGAAATAATGCGGGTCGATCCCGCTCTCTTTGGCTGCTTCCTGTATCAACTCCTTATCGTAATAGTTGATATTCATGAGCCGGGAAAGTTGTCTCCCGATTTCCCGGCCGCCACTCCCGAATTGTCGGCCGATGGTTATGATAAAATTCTCGTTCATAATAACAGGCTTTTTCTGCATACAAATATACAATCTTTACCTGTAAGCCGGTTACGGTACGGGCTTAAAAAAGTTTTACGATTCGGACTTCTTTCTGCGTATAAAAACAGACCTTTTTTATCAATTCGTTATCGCTCGGGAGAAAAGCCATAAAAACTGTTATATGCTAATTGTTTTGTCGGAAAATATGTACATTTGTACAGCCCTTGCCGCAAGTTGCGGCAGGCCGATGCAAATGATGAGTAAAACCATGTGCCAACGTCTGTTTCTCTATCTGTTGCTGTTGCCTTGTTGCATATGGCAGGCAGCGGCTCAACTCAATACCGAACGCATTACCTATATCGGTCGCAATGCGCTTTATTTCGAGGATTATGTGTTGGCAATACAGTATTTCAATCGGGTCATACAAGTAAAACCCTATTTGGCCGACCCCTATTTTTATCGTTCGGTTGCCAAGTTGAGTCTCGAAGATTTCAGAGGGGCCGAGGAAGATGCGACCGAGGCGATCGAGCGGAATCCGTTTATTGTAGATGCCTATCAGGTGAGGGGAATAGCCCGGCAGAATACCGGTAATTATCAGGGTGCAATAGATGATTATGCGGCAGGCTTGCGTTATGCCCCCGAGAACAAGCAGATGTTGCTCAATAAGGCTATTGCCGAGGTTCAGTCTGAACAATATACCCAAGCCGACAGCTCTTTTTCCCGGCTTGTAGCCATGCATCCCTCTTATTACAATGCCTATGTGAGTCGTGGACAGTATCGAATAATGCGAGGAGATACGTTGGCGGCACTTGCCGATCTCGACAAGGCCATAGAAGTCGATAAGTACCGGGCGCAGGCCTATGCGCAGCGTGGCATACTGACGGCTATTTATAAGCATGATTACGATGCGGCTTTGGACGATATCGATAAGGCTTTGCGCTTGGAACCGAATACACCTTCGTATTATATCAATCGGGCACTGATACGTTATTATCGCGAAGACCTGCGCGGGGCTATGGACGATTACGATAAGGTGCTCCGCCTCGAACCTACCAATCTTATTGCCCGTTATAATCGGGGGCTGCTCTCCTTGACAGTCGGAGCGAAAAACGATGCCCTTGCTGATTTCAATTATTATTTGCAGCGGGAACCCGATAACCTTATTGCCCGTTATAATCGGGCTATTTTGTTGAGCGATTTGGGCGAATACCGCTCGGCGGTGGGTGATTTCGATGCCGTACTCGAAGCGTATCCCGATTTTTATCAAGGATTTTACGCCCGTTCCGAGGCAAAACGTTTGTCGGGCGATATGGCCGGCGGCAAAAAAGATTATGAACGGGCTATGACGCTTTATGAAGAATCGAAAAAACGCCGTTCCGATGTTGTACGGAACGATGACGGAACAGAAGACGATACAGAAAAGGTGCGGAAAGAGTCGGATCGAAATATCAATAAATTCGACCGTCTTTTGGTTGCCGACAATACGGCGGGAGTAGAACAGCAATATGCCAGTGAAATACGCGGGCGCATACAAGACCGTGTGCAGAAAGTCGAGATATTCCCGTTGTTTACGCTTACTTACTATGAGAAGAGCGATGCCGTGCGACGGGGTGTTTTTTATGTGCCCGAGTTGGCTGAGCTCAATCATACCCGGTTGTTCGGCAAGCGTCTTTTGCTTTCCAATACGACTCAACCGCTCGATTCGTTGCAGGCTTTGTCGCATTTCAATTCGGTATCCGATTATTCGCGACTTATCGGTATCAATCCATCCAACCCTGTTCCTTATTTCGGTCGGGCGATCGATTTCATGTTGTTGCAGGATTTCGATAATGCGCTTGTCGACCTCGACCATGTTGTGGCATTAAGTCCCGATTTTATGTTTGCCTATTTCCTTCGGGCGTATGTCCGTTATAAACAGATCGATTATCGCCTTTCTACGACGGATACCGAGAGTCGGGCATCATATTCCATTTCATCGACGCCTGGCGTAATGACGCAACCGAGCAAACTTTCCGATCTCGGTTTGGTGAGGGAGCCTTCAAATGTCGAGTATGAGATGGTCTTACACGATTATGATATGGCGATTGCTTTGGCTCCCGATTTTGCCTATAACTACTATAATCGGGCCAATGTACGGTGCAGTAGGCAGGATTTCAAAGCGGCGGTTGCCGATTATACGGCGGCTATCGAGCGCAATCCCGATTTTGCCGAAGCCTATTATAATCGAGGTCTCGTCTATATCTATCTCGGGCAGAACGATGAAGGAATTGCCGATTTGAGCGAGGCGGTAGTCAAACTCGTGAAGGAGGGAACGCCGCCCAAGAAATTGGATTTTTGCAGCGGAGAACTGCACCGTACCATTCATTCCATTGCACATATCGTGGAGGATCACGCGCAGCGAGCGGGATATCCGCCCCGATTTGCGGCAACTAAGATGGTGGAAGGCGACGAGCCGATGAAGAACGCGCTCCAATTGAGTGATCAGGAGCTGCACGTGATCGATCATCTGGTCGCGGATATGGAAGAGGTGCTTGGAACCGACCGGGAAGCGGCACTGGCGGATATGCGTTATAATTATATCGAAAAAATATCCGCGGACTGTGTGTTTAAACATCAGGAAACAAAAGAACAAATACGTTCT
>ENA-ORNF01003023-ORNF01003023.1-human-gut-metagenome-genome-assembly--contig:-NODE-3023-length-11617-cov-3.672548_pt1 | contig 11617 bp, 4 predicted proteins | sample MGYA00242110_ERZ509012 | MGnify/ENA primary metagenome ERZ509012 (study PRJEB26280, sample SAMEA2338714) | human gut metagenome | biome: human gut; feature: human-associated habitat; material: faeces... | reverse complement strand
TGAGGGAGTATATCCGATTCAGTAAGATGGCTCGCGAGATTTACGAGAAATACACCGACCAAATCGAACCGTTTGGCCTTGATGAAAGCTGGTTGGATGTGACCGGCAGCGTCGGTCTGTTCGGTTCGGCCGTGAGTATTGCTGAAGAGATCAGCGAGCGGATCAAGTTTGAGTTGGGGATCACCGCCAGCATCGGCGTTTCAGATAATAAGATCACAGCGAAGATGGGCAGCGACTACAAAAAGCCGGACGCCATCACCCGCATTGAGCGGGATAACTATAAAGAACTCGTCTATCCGTTGCCGGCAGCCGACCTTCTCTATGTTGGCCCTGCCACCGAGCGCAAGCTGCGCAGTGTTGGGATATATACCATTGGGCAGCTTGCAGAGGCGTCGCCGAAGCTTTTGGAATACAAGCTGGGGAAAATGGGGCTGGTGCTGCACACTTTCGCCAACGGGCTTGATGTATCGCCTGTGCAGCGCAGTGATCATATCCGTGCCATAAAATCGGTAGGCAACAGCGCCACCACGCCGCGCGATCTGGTGAGCGACGATGATGTGCGTCTCATGCTGTATCTGTTGGCGGAAAGTGTAGCCAGCAGAATGCGGGAGCTGGCATCAAAGTGTACGGTGGTCGAAGTTGCTGTCCGGGATACGGAGCTGCATTGGTACTGCCGGCAAAAGAAACTGGCAGTTCCCACCTGCTCCAGTGCGGAGATCGCAGAAGTGGCGTTCGACTTGTTCCGTCGCAGCTATTCATGGATAGCGCCGATACGCAGCATCGGTGTGCGCGGCACCGATCTGGTAGATGCGGCTATTGGTATACAAACGTCGCTTTTTGATAACGATAGGCGTCGGAGCGCGTGGGAACAAATCGACGTAGCCGTGGACAGGCTGCGGCAGCGATATGGCTATATGAGTGTGCGCCGCGCCATCACCATGTCTGACCCGGCATTGGGCTGCATCAATCCCAAGGATGACCATACCGTGCATCCGATAGGCTACTTCGCAGGATAGGGGGAATATCCATGGAACTTGAAAAGAAGTATGTGCCGGTGACGGTGCATTTTGACGCCAACGGGAAGATGCGTCCTATCGAGATCGAGTTTGACGAAATGCGCAGATATCATATCGACAAGATACTGGACATGCGCCGCGCAGCCTGCCAAAGTGTAGGCGGCGTGGGAGAGAGATATACCTGCCGCATACGGGGCAGGGAGAGTTATCTCTGGTTTAAAAAAGGCCGCTGGTTCGTAGCAGCGAAGGAAGGAAAATAAGAAGGAGGCTGCCGGCGTTGCCGACAGCCTCCCTTGCGTAGAGAAAACTACTTACCAATACTTGGGATACTTGCTGGTGCTCTGCTGTTTTTCGGCATACTGCCACCAGGGAACTTGGGTGGCAAAGTCCGTCAGCTTGTCCCAGAACTGATCGGCCAGCGTCCCCTTGTCCACGTAGACCGTGACAGTATAGGTCTTGCTGCTGCCATCCTCCATGCCGACGGTGTAGGTCACGGCATTGGTGAAGTTCACCGTCTCACCGTTACCGGGCGTCAAGGACTTGACGCCGTTGGTGGCGATAACCGGGGTCAGCTTCGTCACATCTGTGCCGCGGGGCATGGTGATGGTAATGGTATTGGTGCTGTTGTTCACCGCACCGGCCACGCCGTTGATGGAGAAGCTGGTGATGCCCTTGGCGGTCGTCGCGGCTGTCCCCCACTGACAACTGATGGTCACATTACCTTCGGGCATGGTAAAGCGGTTGTTGGTGATCTTCACCGTCTTACCGTTTTCTATCGCCAGCGTGTAGGTCAGAGAGCCTTCCACCATCTGATAACCATCATCGGGCGTTACGGTAACGATGATCTCATCGCCCTCATTGGCGCTGGTGCGGTTGGGGATGATGGTACCGCCCTTGGGGGTGTTCACTGTAATGGTGTACTTACCGGGATTTGGTTCGTAAGCGGGGATCCCGATCTTCAGGGGTGCACTCTCGCCGCTGGCTGCCACGACCACGATGTAGACATCACGGGCATCCCCGGTCAGATTGCTGATGGTGAAGGTCGTCTCACCCGCGCTGGCTGTACCATGGGTGGTAGATTTCTTGATTTCATCCACCGTGGGAGCCGCTGCATCGTGATCCACTACCTTATAGTAGTAGGTGCCTGCCACATTGGAGGTGAACGTCACCGTTGCGGCGGTCTTGCTGCTGCGGGTGGCGGAGCCATCGGACAGTAACGGAGAACCGGAATAGACCAACTTAATCGTATAGTCCTTGGTGGCCGTTCCTGCAATTACCCGGAAAGTAACTTCTTCGCCTACCGGCATCCAGCACACAATGTCACCCTTAGACCAGTCGCCTGCCCAGCTGCCGCCGCCGTCCATCTGCTTTACTGTTACGCCGGTGGGCGTCACGATTTTCAGAAACAGGCCGGACGTGCCTTCGGGGATCAGCTCAACCGTCTCTGCCGACACGGTATCGGGAATGGTGATCGTCCACTTGTCGCCGGACAGAACGCCCGTTGCCAGTTTATTACCGGCCTTACCCTGCAGCAGTGCGACAGATGTGATCGTCGGTGTAATCTCCGACGTGGACTCAAACTCTGCCGTTACCGTGACATTGCTCTTAGGCATCGTGAAAGTACCAACATTGCTGTTAGTCTTATCTTCGGTGACAGCAATGCTCTTCTGCTGTTCGTCCTTCACGATCCAGCTCTTCAGCGTGTAGCCGCTATCGGGAGCAGCGGTCAGCGTGACGGTCGTGTTCGGCTGTGCAGTCGAGTTGGAAGATGTGATCGTACCGCCTGTCGCCTTTGTCAGCATGATGTCATGCCGGGCAGTTTCCTCGGTCTTGTCATTCAAACACACGAGCAAACTAATACTCGTCCACTCTGTGAGTTTAAAAGTGCCGGAATATTCTGTAAAGGTTTCTTCTATGCGAGCGCTACCGGTGCGGAAAACTCGTTTTCCAACTTTTTCGAACACATACTTATCAGTGTCATTGACGGTCACTGAAAAGCTTATCACATCGTCTTTCTTGACCTTGGTATAGTTGCTTACCGACGAACCATTTACGGATATCTCCACATTTGCAAGGTCGGAAGCACCTTGATAGCCACTGCCGCCTCCCTTCATGACCTCCCAGCTGAGTGTTACATACCGCTCCTTCAGGACTGCCTTTATACGGACACCCTCCGTCACGGACGGCATAGCAAACTCAACACTACTGTTTCTGCAGTCCTCCTCAGAAATAAGCGACACTGCGGTCTCTGTAGCTGTTGTGATCTCCCAGTGGTCGAATTCATAATACTCATCCACATTTGCAACGGACGCAACAACAGATGTGTTCTCCTTTGCCGAGGTAATAGCCATTCCATTCGCCTTGACCTCAATGGTTGCCTTACCTTCGGGGTCGGACGTTGCTTGAATCGGCAGCGGCTGAGAATCTGTAATCTCCTCAAACACAGCTGTAAAGGATGCCGCCTTGGTTCCAAACACAAACTGAGCTATCGAAATCATTTTCTGTTCTGCTGACAGATATGTGCTGCCATCAGCTTCGATCCACTGCTTAAATCTGTAACCATCCCTCGGTATCGCTCGCATGACTACATGCGTTGCCTCTTGCTGCGTTCCACCCGCAAGGCATTCCGGGGTAATTTCTACGGTTCCCATGGTTTCATCGTTGGATACAACCTTGAACGAATAATAACCAAGCTCGTGGAACTTTGCGTTAACGGTGACATCCTCGTTCGCAATAAAAGCGATATACAGTCTGCTGTTCTGTATTCTGTACTGGGAATCCTCATAGCGAACCAGATCTCCCAGCTTATTTGTAGCTGTCGATGTCAGGTCTTCGCAGATATAGGTTGCTTTGCTGTCAACGCCCGCAGGAAATGCCGGATATGTATTCGCCGCGACAAGGACGCCGGTTCCCTGTTCAATATAAAGCGGCCATTTTGCCATTAACCCAGTGTAGCCTGCTTTATAAAGATTATCTAGTTCACCCCGGTTCTTCTTTGCAATTGCTTCATCGATCGTGAGATCTTGGGCATCAAATGTGTAGAACTGGAAGGGATAAATATTAAGTTCCTCATACCAACCTTTCGAGCCATAGGCGTTGGGGCGGTCTTCATCCGTTCCCGTGTTAAAGGCATGGAAATTCAGCTCTACTTTTCCTTCCTTGCTTTCAAAGATGGGCTTAATAGTGAAGGCTGCGTCAGGAACGACGAATGTCACAGAATCCTTATAAACATTTTCGCTTTCTACAGTTGCGTCTAGAATGTTCCATCTGTCCAGATAATAGCCCTCGTCTACTCTGGCAAATACAGTCACTGTTTCGCCGGGAGTAAAGACGATCACGTCGCCGTTCTTGTATTCCCTGTCGTTATACACCAGCTTGCCATGCTCTGCATCCACCGTGGCACAGCCAGGGCCCTGTGGAGTATCTCCGGTCTTTTCAAAGACAGGCTTGATAGAGAAGAACTTGTTGGGAACGGTGAAGGTCGCGGAGCCATCCTCCGAGCTCGCAAGCGTAGCTCCATCAATGACCCATTCCTTCAGACGGTACCCGTCTGCTGCTGTCGCAGAAATGGTCTCGGAGCCGCCCGGTGTGAACGTGATCACATCGCCGTTATTGTATGTCTTTTCGCCATACTGCACCGTACCATGATCCGCCTCCACCAGCGCACGACCGGGGAACTGCAGCAAGACAGTACCATGCTTCACTTTCCCATCTTTGTCGGTCATTGTGAAGCCTACCGCGTAAGCAGTCTCGTCGATTGCAAGCCTCTGGCCAACCATGCCCGAACCCTTCGAGTAGTTCGTTGCATTCGCGTTGTCAAACTTAAACGTCACGTCATCAGCCACACGCTTGAGGCCACCCCATATCGTGTAGCCGCGCAAGGCTGTGACCTTGTTGTCACTGCCGAGTTCATTAAATTTCACTACAATGTCTTCACTCGCATCGTTCGACCACCCTGTGATGCTTGCTGCCTTCTTGTTGCCAGGGAGAAGATCGAAAACCAGCGGCTGCAGCTCACAGTAATCGTAACTAAGGAAGTGCCCGGCATCTGCCTTTTCAAAATGCGCCGTTACAGTCAGAGCCTTCGCCTCGGTGTTCGTTTCGCTTATAGCCAGTGTTGCCGTGTTGCCTTCGCCTTTGGTCAGTGTGTAGATATTGACCCGGCTGCTGTAATCAACCATCGGATCGTCGTTGGTATAAGAGACCGTCCAACCATCCAGCCGGTAGCCTTCCCTCGGCTCGGCTGTCAGCGTGACACCTGCCCCACCGGGTACCGCATTCCCCGCGCTTGCGGTAACTGTACCCCATGCATCGTTGCTGCTTGCCACCGTGATGGTTACGGTTTTAACAAAGTTCGCGGTAAGGGCAACAGCTCCGGTCGTTACACTTAATGTTGCCGGATTTTTTTTGAGATCTTCTGCGGCTATTGATCCTCCGGTCACAGACCAGCAGTCAAACACATAACCGTCCTGCGGAACTGCCTTTATAGTGACATTTGTATTTTCCTTAACACTATGGTTGCCGCCACCGGCTACGGTATGACCGTCAATTTCTACACTGCCGCCTTTGGCGGTAACATTGATCTGAACTGCACCTGCCGCCATTATTTGCGCGATAGATACAGGCACAATAATGCATAGCGACAGTAAAAGTGCCAATAGGGGAATGAATCTTTTTTTCATTGATTTCCCACCTTTATTTTTGTAATAGTGAATATATTCTCCGTCATCGGTCTGACCTTCCTTACGAGAACCGGTGTGTGCTGCGGCTCTCCTGATGATCGGTTACCGTATTATCTTCAGAGACCTTGTCCCAAAGCTGCTGCGAGGTACTGCGCTGATACACCACGCGAACAACATAGTATCGCGCCTCGCTGCCAAGCCTCACGGTATAGGTAAGCGGTGTGGACAGATTCACCACTTCACCGGACACAGGGCTTACCACTGCGCCAGCAGGTACAGTGACCACAGGTGCTACCGCGGTTACGTCCGTCCCGTTCGGCAGTACGACCTCAATCGTACCAGCGGTGTGATCGATCTCACCGTCTACACCCAGTACCGTGAACTTCTCGATCCTGGCAGAGCTGGACGGTGTTGGCGTCTCTCCGGAGGCAGAGATCAAGCTGCCTGCCGTGTTCGTTACCCGAACCGTATAAGTACGGCTCTCTACATCGCGGCCTGTGACCGTATAGGTGACCGGTGCGGAGAAGTCCTGTTCAGTTCCGGATAGCGGGCTGCACACCGTTGTGCCAGCACCCAGTGTGATGTCCGGCGCAAATTTTGTAGTGGTCAGATTGCTGTCGTCCACCCCAGTCACGGAGATCGTGCCGCTTACGTTGTCAATGACTCCGTCGTAAACCTTGCCATTGATCGTCAGCGAAAATGCTGTGATGGAGGCTACCGTTTTCGCTTGCACCTTGATTCGATAAGCAGCGTGGTTTTTGCCATCCGCAGAGGTAATGGTAAACTCCGTCCAATCTGAGAGGTCAAGATTCACAGAGCCATCCAAGACAGGCGAGGCACTTGCGCGATACGAGATGTTAGCGATAACACGCAGCTTTGTCACATCGATGCCGCTGCTGACCGTCAGCAAAATGTCCTCGCCGTCCTCTTTCACTGTGACGGCCTTGTCCAGAATATCAAGATTGCGCTGATTGGCGTCTTGCAGGACTATGGTCGAAGTATCAAGCTTTGCGCCTGCCGGATCTACGTCGCCAAGCGTAACCGTGACATAATAGGTTTTTCTGGTCTGGCCATCCTCCGCCAGCACAGTGAACGGCTGGGCCGCACCCTCAGCGAGTGTAACGGGAATCGTTGGAGCCTCCAAAATCGCGCCCGCTGATAAGGTGAAATCAGGCGTTATATTCTGGAGGGGCATTCCCTTGGGCAAGGTAACAGAAATGGTGTTTTGACCATTTTCCTCTCCGAAGACACCTTTCTGACCCTCAATAGAGAATTCCAGTATGTTAGCTTCCGAAGAAAGCACAGTGGAGAAATCATATCGATGATAATACAGATAGTACGGATGCCCCGCCTCATCGTTCTCCAGGAAACCAAGATACCACTGTAAGGCATAACAGGATTCGTATGTCGCCAGCAGGTTGCTGGCAGATTCGCTCTGCACATGCTTAAAACCATCCGGCGTGGAAAACATATCCATCCACTGTGTAAGGATCGTGCGGTCACCGTCCCCGAAACGGGGGTCAGAATAAGGGTCAATGCCACAAGAGGCCAATGCGCAAATGACCTGTGCAACAGACTCGCTGTTTACGGTTCCCCAAGAGTGGAACGTGTAGTCTTCACGCATTTCTTTCAAAATGGCTTCGACACCCTCGTCCAGTTTTGCCTTTGTCCGTTCTTCATAACCAGAAACCTCCTGATACGGCGCAATAGCGTACATCAGCATACCGACCATATCAACGTCATAGCCGTCCGACCCATATTCATGATTGAGTAGCTGCTCCAACAAGGACTCCCTGCTTCTCGCCCCATTGGCGGGAAGCGTATAATTGCCCATGTCCAGCGCACACAATGCGAAAATTCTGCCGTTTACACCACCGTCAGTTGTGGACGCAATATTTGCAACGAGGTTGTCTATCTCATTGTTGCTTCCATCCAAAAAGGGCTTGCCGCCGTTATACTTGGCAAGGTTTGAACAATCATACCCTCTTGAGGTCAGGAGCATCGTCAGTCTGGCGATGTCTGTCATTCTACCTTTCGGGCCAACGTTCAAGTCTTTGATCTCTTTGACAATATCAAACCCGTTGTTGGTGTTCGGCCCGTTGTCCTGCGGCAAATTTTCGTAGATGCCAAGCTGCATCCACTCCCAGTCGTCTACCGCGCTCTCCCGATATTTATCGATGATTCCGTCCAACTTAGCCTGATAGGCCGATTTATCAGGATTTTCTCTTCGCTGCGTAGAGACCGTTACAATGACTTTGTACGTCCTGGTATCGCCGCTCTGTGCGGTAACGGTATAGGGAACCGGCTCGGTGAAATCCTGAAGTACACCGCTGGCTGGCTCAACAACGGCAAATTCGGAAATTGTGATCTGCGGAGCAAAGCGCTTGGTAGACCCTTCCGGCAACTCAAGCGTTATTGTCTTTGCATCATCGTCGATCGTGCCTTCCAATGATCCGCAGTAGAAGCTCTCGATTTCATTGCCGGTGGCAGGGGGAACCTTCTTTACAATAACAGAATAAGTCCGTTGGTCGTTTCCATTCTCCGCAGCTACCGTGTATTGAATAGGTGTCTTCTCGGAGTGTTCAAAATCCTCACCATTCGGCATGGTGACGGTCGCGTCATAGGATATGGTATAGCTGCTCTTGAGCGTATTCCAGTCCGTCGCGTAGGGAATCGTTACCGTGATCGTCTTGCCGTCAGCACTCCAATCGATCTGCTCACCCGCCACACCGACGGAGTAGGACAACAACTCACATTCAGCGGAATCGCCCTGCGTGAAATTTAGCTCATAGTCCTTGTGGTAAGACAGTCCCTCGGTATCTTTCCCCGCCTGCGCATATGACGTCAGATCCTCATATAAGCGCAGCTTTTTGGCCTTTGAAAAGTCGATTTTGTCGTTTTCGTCAGACTCTACGGTCTTCCCAGCGGCATCCAGGAATTCATAGCCTGTTCCGGAGCAGGTAATTTGAGGGATCTGTTTCGGCAACCAGTCCGGAGCAAAATGCAATGAGATTGTCAGATGCTCCTCGTCAATGCTCGCCGTGCGGTCATTGATCTGGAAGGAATGTACCGAGAATTCCGGCTCATCCGTACTCGAACTCAGCCGCAGATAATAGCTGCCTTGTACATAACCGTTAGTGCCGGAGTTATATACAGTGTTTGTCGCAGGATCTTTTGCACTCAGCAGCAGCATTATTCCCGCTCCCGGAGTCCAGTTTCCCTTCGCTTCAAAAACGTTGATGGTGTTTGCGCGGTACTCGATCGATGACGAAGCCTTTTTCCAGTTCACACCTTCCGGCAGACAGAGAGAATACTCCGACTCAGATACCTTGACCGCATCAACGCCCATGACCTGCAGCGACAGCAGCTCCGGCTCTTCAATGCGTGCTTCACAATACTCCCAATAGTACCCCAGCACGTCGGTAAACCATGCGGTTGCCTGCTCGGGAGAAAACCAACCGTCCTGGTTAAGTGTCTGCTGAACTTCTGCAAGTGCATCCTCAGATTTGCTATAGTAATCTTTATACGAATCGAGAAAACCCGCACAAAGCCAGTTAGTGGAGTTAAGTATTCGCATCAAACAGCGATAATTATCAATATAATAACCGCCAGCCACACCCTTTTTTGTTGCGGCAAGGCTGTTATAGAAGTCGTCCAATTCATTTCCAAGCAACAGATCCAAGTACATTTGCGCAGGCTTACTGAAATCCGCCTTGGAATAATCCCGAATTTCAGGGATCGCAATGATAAAAATATCGCACTGCCGTCCATCATTCGCGGTCCATGTAACGCGAACCGGTAAATAGTAATTGTTTGTAGGAAGTTTTAGTTCCGGTGCGTCATTGTTTTTTTCCTTCAGAGTCAGTGTTAAATCGTAACTCTTACGTGATGCCGTGGCTGCGTCCAGTCCTGGGATAGTGACAATATAGAAAATCTCCGGTTGAATATTTGTCACCTTGTTCATTGAGCCTGCATCCGGGTACTCCTCGGAGTAGACCTGTATGTCGGTATATGTGTTTTGGGGGAAGCCTCCGTTTGAGCTAAAATCGCCTGGCCAGTAGAGGAATACACCCAAGCCACCGGTGACGGCATAAGTCGTGACCGGCTTCAGTGACCCTATCAGCACAAGCAATGCCAGCAATACCATCCAAATTTTGGTCCAAATCTTGGTCATGTTTTTTGTGGTCATTTTCTCCTACCTGTTCATAGCATACACACGCTTTATGTTGGCAGGGGATGCCCGGCCCAGAAAGGACCGGGCATCCCCCAAGTGTTAAGGAATAGTTTTTAAGTGCTGTGTCGCTTAGAACATGGGCGCACCCAGATCGTAACCAACGTCAGCGGTATACTGCCAAGTGACTACATCACCGGGCATCAGGTAGAAAGAACCTGCGCTAATGGAGGGGTAAATCGCGTCGTTGCCACGTAAAACCTTGAACATCCAGCCACCAGAGCCGTAAGGGCCACCCCACTGAGGATGAACATACTGGCCGGCAGTGTCCTGATTAAGTGCGCCGATCTGGGAGATATAGCCGCTGCTATTGGAGATATACACACCCTTCGCGTTGCAGATCTGGGTGATGATATCGGCCGCGGTATAACCATAGCTCAGACCGTTAAAAGTGTCGGAGGTGCTACCCTTAAAAGCATCATTGGTCTCTTCATACGCAGACTGGGCAGTCGCTTTCTGCGTAGCGGTGGTCGCCTGCATATATGGGTTCTGGGTGGTGTTCGCACCCGTATACTTCGTATTGACCGCTGTCTGAGAGAACGCATAGGCAGTATTAAACTCGACACTCACAGAAGCATAGAATGTGGTACCTGTTTTCCATGCGCTGATATAGTAGGTCTCGGTTACGCCGTTGGTGCTGGTCAGCGTCAGTGCTGCAACACGGTTGATAACATTAACATAGGTTGTCACCGTACCGCCACCGGTATAGGTGGTAGTTCCGTTTTTCAGCGTGCCGCCGGAATACGTTACCGTAAGCGGCATGTTCGCCAATACGGAATTGTTAACGTTAGCAGACTCAAGGTGGCAGGAATATGCCTTAAAGCTCTCGCCATCGCCATCATCGCCAGTGTAGGTATACGGGGTAATCGTAAACGATTCGGTATTATACTTAATGGACGTGATCGTGTTGTTACCTGTTGCCGCGAACGCGGGGACGCTGAGACTTAACGCAAGGACAAGCGCAAGAAACAGCGCGGAGAGACTTTTGAATCTCTTCATCTTTTGATCCTCCTCAATAAATTTGTTCCAGGAGTGTACGTGACTCTCCAGCTATCCACACTCCACAAAGAATAGCTGGCTTTGGGGATCGGCTTGCAATTCCTAACTACTGCATGGGTACTCCCTCCTATTCCTTAACACTTCTATTTTGATGTTGCCCACAATTATTTATGAGCAACTGGCTGATGCAAAAAATACTCTTGTGAGCCCATCAAACTCGAGGCCAATTTCGTGTGTTTTGCCCTCAGAAAAATCGAGCATGAGCATAATGGGAGAAGCCGTGGTGACCATTGTACCGTCCAATGTAAGAACATCTCCATTAAAGTGGATCAGTACGGGGAGGTTCGCTAAGTTCGTATCAGATAGAAACGTACCCGTGGCATAGTAGTTAGTCTCAATTTCGCCGGTCTGCACATCTTCTATGGAGACTTTCTCCATATCAAAATAGTAATCATAAAACTGCATGGTAACTGTTCCAGGCTGAGTAAGATCATCTGATAAGGTTATACGATACTCTACATACTTATCCTTTTTTCCGCAGCCCGCCAGACACGGCAGGATGCAGAGCACGGCCAGAATCGCACAGCATATCTTTTTCATAAATGCTACCTCCTCACTCAGAGCGGATGGCTTCGTTGGGGCTGATGAGCGTCGCCTTACGGGCGGGCATCCATGCGGCGGCAATGGCT
>ENA-ORNF01003020-ORNF01003020.1-human-gut-metagenome-genome-assembly--contig:-NODE-3020-length-11623-cov-3.406034_pt1 | contig 11623 bp, 9 predicted proteins | sample MGYA00242110_ERZ509012 | MGnify/ENA primary metagenome ERZ509012 (study PRJEB26280, sample SAMEA2338714) | human gut metagenome | biome: human gut; feature: human-associated habitat; material: faeces... | reverse complement strand
TTCATCAACGCTTGTCCATATAGGAAGCAGTCCTGAATTTAAATTGCTTATAACAGAGGATCACCCCAGTCATATTCTCCATCCAACATTAGTTTTCCATCATACTCCGCTGCTCTCTCCTCCAACGTTTTGTGATGAAATGGTTTCATCAATGTAATTACACCATTTGCTACCGAAACATCCAGATTCTCGTTCAATTCAATTCCGGCGCTTTTGCGTATATCCTTTGATAATCTAGTTTCCTGATTATTTCCCCACTCTTTTACCTGTGCCTGCATACAAATATCCTCCTTCCAAATGTATATCTATATTTTTCAGAGGCATGCTGCCGTAACCAGGTTGATCCCTATGGGTTCTTCCTGATTTTTCTTACATCATCTGCAAGGGCAGACACAGCCAGCAAAAGTCGTGCACGGATGCACGACTTACTCTGCAAAGAACACGGATGTTCTCTTGCAGAGGATTGCGTTCAATTTCAACACTGCCACACTGACCTTGCACAGGATGATAGAAAAATCGGAAGGTTCCAACGGGAGTAACCGGTTACGGGCACATGCCCCTCTCTCCGGAAGCAAAAAAGACCATCGCTTCCAACGCACAGAAGCAACAGCCTTCCACCATTTCTTGAGAATCCAAATCAGCCCGTCTTCAGCCGGAACTTCTGCAGATCCCGCTCCGTACTGATCTTATCAATCTGGGCTCCAAGGGATGCAAGCTTCAGATGAAAATCCTCATATCCACGTTCAATATATTTAATATCATCAATCGTCGTAATTCCCTCTGCGGCCAGAGCGGCAATTACAAGTGCGGCTCCTGCCCGGAGATCCGGCGCACTGATACTGGCACCCGTATACCCGGGAACTCCGTCAATGATTGCGGTATTCCCCTCGACCTTGATATTCGCACCCATTCTGGTAAGCTCGTCCACATACTTAAACCGGTTCTCGAAAATACTCTCAGTCACAATACTCGTTCCCTTGGAAAGCCCCAGTGTAACCGTAATCTGCGGCTGCATATCCGTCGGGAATCCCGGATAGGGAAGTGTCTTTACATGCGTATGGGTAAGCGGCTTCGATGCCACAACACGTACGGCATCATCCGATTCCTCGATTTCACATCCGATTTCAAGGAGCTTTGCGCTGATGGACTCTAAATGCTTCGGAATAACATTCTTAACAATTACATCGCCCTTTGTTACCGCTGCAGCAAACATAAAGGTTCCTGCCTCGATCTGATCCGGGATAATAGAATACTCTGTCTTGTGGAGTTTTTCCACACCGACAATCCGGATTACATCCGTACCAGCACCACGGATTTGCGCACCCATGCTGTTTAAGAAGTTCGCAACATCCACCACATGTGGCTCTTTTGCTGCGTTCTCAATAATTGTTTTTCCCTCTGCCATAGAAGCTGCCATCATAATGTTGATCGTTGCCCCAACAGAAACCTTATCCAGATAAATATGAGTTCCCTTTAAACGCTCTGCGGAGGCAATTACCATTCCATGACTGATGTCAACGGTTGCCCCCAATGCACGGAATCCTTTTAAGTGCAGGTCAAACGGACGGCTTCCGATGTCGCATCCACCCGGAAGTGCCACTTCCGCATGTTTATATTTTCCAAGTAATGCGCCAAGCAGATAATAAGACGCACGGATCTTGCGGATATATTCATTATCCACAACAAAATTACGGATAAAAGATCCGTTCATCTTTACGGTATGGGCATCCAACCGGTCTACTTTTGCGCCAATGCTCTCGATCGCATTTAATAATACATTGATATCCCTGACATTCGGGAGATTTTCTATTGTAACGGTCTCATCCGTCATGACTGCTGCAGAAATAATTGCAAGTGCTGCATTTTTTGCACCACCGATCTCCACTTCACCCACTAAAGGATTTCCACCTTTAATCACATACTGATCCATATCACACCTCTATGAACACTTTCATACAAACACATCATTATAGTGACTATTATGTGCATCTGTCAAGCAATTATATCACAATTTGCTTTTCTTTGTAAATAAACAGTTGCTTTCCATTAATTGCTAATATATTTTAATGGGTTGACTGCCGCACCATTGATATAGATTTCAAAATGCACATGCGGCCCGGTAGAACGCCCCGTACTTCCGCTAAGAGCGATCGGTTCGCCCTGCTCCACCTTCTGTCCAACCTTTACCAACAGTTTACTGTTATGTGCATATCTGGTCATTCTGCCATCCGGATGACTGATGACCACGTTATTGCCGTATCCTCCATTATAAGATGCCTGTATTACGGTTCCTCCGCAGGATGCGTACACAGTTGTTCCAACCGGGCATCCCCAGTCCACTCCTTTGTGCATTCGTCCCCAGCGCCGTCCGAAGCCTGACGTAAAATGTCCTCCTGCGATCGGTTTGATATACGTCGGTGGTATTACCGTTCCCTGCTCGATGACTGCAGCAGTCGACGGCACCATCACGCGCTCTGCCAGCAGTTCTCTGTTGGTTTCCACTCCGTTTTCATACACGACCACATCATTTCTTTCCCGATGTCCGGTCGTTCCCTCCTGTCGTACCACTTCCTGATTTGTATACCAGGAATTGTTCTCGATAATGATCGGTTCTTCTTCGTAATCCTCTTCGTAGACTTCACCTTTTGTCACTCGTACCTTAAGATCCGGCTCCGGCACTGCAATGATCAGCTCCTGTCCGTCTCGGATGATCGCATCCGCACTCTCCATGCCATTTAATGCCATAATGGATGCCACTGTCGTATTGTTATCCAAAGCTATGACGGAAAGACAGTCTCCACTCTCTACTACATATATTTTATTCGATTCCTTCTCTTTTGTTACTTCCTCTACCGCTTTTGCGATGTCTGAGAGGTTGCCCTGCGCCACATAATTTTCGTATACCTCAACCTGCTCCACGAATTTCATGTCAAGGACTCCGGTCTGATAGGTCTGTGTCACATCAAAATCACTCCCTGCCGTCTCTTCCGCAAGGACTTTCTCGGAAACAGACATACTTCCTGCACTTAAAAAGCTCTCTGCCTCGCCGGTTCCATCTATGGCATTCTCCCCCGCCGCAGTCGCAGACAACTGTGCCCGCAGCAATCCGCTCATATGGGTGTTTTCCGTGCGTACTGTTGTCTGATACGCCTCTGCACCCTCCGTGTGATCCTTTACCTGATCCAAAAATGACTCCACATCCTCCAGCGTTTTGAAATTGCCGCGATAGTCTCCTATTGCAACCGTATAAACCTGCTCTTTATCGGAAATGATCTTTTCCTGCAATACACTCTTTAATGTTTCCTGAAATGCCTCTTCTCCCTGCAGTCTGACAAATGGTTTTTTTTCAGTATCTGCACTCCAGACATAATCCATACATAATTTTTCATCATTTTCGGCGGCAAGTGCTCTCCTCGCCTCGCAGAATGCCACCGAAACATCCAGATCCTGTGGCACACATCCCACCACAGTTCCGTCCACGCTGACACTCTGATATGCCTGTCCAAAACTGTATTCTCTTGAAACGCAAAACAGCACCAAAAGCAGCAGAAAAACTCCTGCTGCTATGGCACTTCCTCTTATTTTTCCAGAAAACATTCTCTTTTGCATTAAAACCGATCCTTTAATTTTAATATTTTATCAATCGTCTTCTCTATGCTGCACCGCTCTTCATCTACGGTGAGATCCGCATATTTCTCATACAGGGGAACACGTTCCTCATATAGATCCTTTAAGGTCTGTCCGTCTTTTAACACGACACCTCTGCCCTTGATATCTCTCAGTCTCTTCTGCAGTTCCTCATAAGGAAGCTTTAAGTACAGGACCGTACCGATCTCCTTTAAATGCGCCATTGCCTCTGCGCCGTAAACAACACTTCCACCGGTCGCGATGATGGCATGCTCTGCCTCTATGCTGCTATTAACGCGGTTCTCAACTTTAATAAACCCTTCCGCGCCAACTTCTGCGATGATCTCACGCAGTAACTTTTTTTCTTTTTCCTGTATCACCAGATCTGCATCAATAAAATCATATCCCAGCATTTTTGCCAGCACCACACCGATAGTACTCTTTCCGACGCCCGGCATACCGATCAGAACAATATTATTCTTTTTCATTGTAAAACGTACCTTTCTGTAAAAAACAAGGCACCCAAATCTCTCAGGTACCTTGCCATTTTACTGTAATTCAGTCGTAGCTTCTGTGTTTTCCACGGTCTCTGTACTGTCTTTTACCAACGTAAACAAGTTATCAAAGGTAACGGTATCCCAGACTTTGGATTTCAGTTTCCAGGTATCTTTCTCCTCAAATCCTGCTAATACATCATCATACAGGGTATCCTGACGCTCTTTGATAATGCTCTGTCTGGTTTCTTCGGTTGCATCCTCATCAAACTCCTTATCCAGACGAACGACATAATAGCCGCTGTCTGTATCAATCACGCCTGAAATGCCACCTTCTTTTAACATCTGCAGCTGATTTATCACTTCTTCTTTTATGCTGCTGTTTTCTCCATCTGCACGGAACGTTCCTGTGCTGACAGTATATCCGTAACTATCGGCTGCTGCCTCAAGTCCATCCCCGGCTGCTTTTGCGGCAAACTCTTCTGCCTCGGTTTTCGCCTGTGCTTCCTGTTCCTCCGTACTCTCTGCCACTTCGGTTCCATCCACAGACTCTGTACTGCTGCTCGTAGAATCAGTCTTTGAAATGGTAACGTAGCTATAAGAGCTGGTCTTTGCCTCGTCATCGCTGACCTCAGTATCCGCATCTGCAATGATTGCCTCACGCATCTTGGTCTGGATGGTTGTCAGTGTCAGGTATTCTTCCACGATATCCTCGGTTGCACCCAGTGCGTTTAAGGCATCCTTGTCGTTGTCTGCAAGAAATGCCTGTGCCGTCTCTGTAATGGCTGCCTTTTCCTCATCGCTTAAGCTGACATTATAGTCATCCATATGAAGCTGTAAAGTATACATATCCTGCACGGTCTTGATCGCATCTTCTTTAAAGCTCTCTGCCATCGTCTTGCCGGAACCATACATATCGGTTGACCATACATTTTCTCCGAACAGCTGACGGTAGAAGTCATCTGCATTTGCCTGAAGCAGTCTTGCAGTAAAATTGGCTATGCCAAGTGAGATCGGTTCATCGTTTAATGTTGCTACTGTTTTATTTTTATCTACACCGCCACATCCTGCAAGAAGTGATACAGCCGTTACCATGCTAAGTAGAAATGCGGTTATTCTTTTTGTTCTCATAGGTTCCTCCTGATTTTCCCTTTCCGTGACATTACCTGTTTCATTATAGTGCTTTTTCCTACAGGTCGCAAGATTTTTTTCATTTCGTATCTGTGTTTCCCGGAAGCAGGATCTCTGCTGCTTCGGAAAGGAAAGCTTCCAAAATGTCTTTGGTGTCTGCCTTTTTCTCTCTGGTATTCTTATTTAATTCCCAGATAAAATATGGTGCTTTTGCATCTGCCACAAACCGCAGGCTGTCCTTGTGCGCTGCGACAAACTCCGGTATCCCTGCCACATCGATCTTTGCCTTTTCATAGAGTGTAAATTTCAGATGACTGCCCTTCTGTGCCACTTCTGTAAAATACACATGATGTGCCATTGACTTGATTTTGGCAATAAACAAAAGATTTTCCACCGATTTCGGCAGATCTCCAAAGCGGTCTAACAGTTCCTCTAACATCTCTTCGGTCTCTTCTTCCGTCTCTATCCCCGCGATCCGCTTATAAATATCCAGCTTCTGGAATTCATTCGGGATGTATCCCATCGGGATGTACGCATCGATATCAATGTCAATCGAAGTATCGAAACTCTCTTCCACCGCAATGCCTTTTGCTTCTTTTACCGCTTCATTTAACATCTTGCAGTACAGATCGTATCCGACTGCCTCCATATGTCCATGCTGCTCGGCTCCAAGCAGGTTTCCAGCCCCCCGGATCTCCAGATCGCGCATCGCAATTTTAAATCCGCTGCCCAGTTCCGTGTACTCCTTGATCGCGGCAAGTCGTTTCTCCGCAATCTCTTTTAGCATTTTATCCCTTTTATACATCAGAAACGCATACGATGTCCGGTTCGAACGTCCCACACGCCCTCTGAGCTGATAAAGCTGGGACAGTCCCATATTATCCGCATCATGGATGATCATGGTATTGACATTGGAAATATCCAGTCCGGTCTCGATGATCGTGGTGGACACCAGTACATCGATCTCTCCATTGATGAAACGGTACATGATATTTTCCAGTTCCGTCTCTTTCATCTGTCCGTGCGCATAGGCAACGTTTGCTTCCGGCACCAGCTCTGCGATCTTCGCTGCCACATCCCCGATCTCTTTGACCCGGTTATACACATAGTACGCCTGTCCGCCACGGGAAAGTTCTCTGGCGATTGCCTCACGCACAAGTTCTTCGTTAAATTCCATCACATAGGTCTGGATCGGGATACGATCCATCGGCGGCTCCTCGAGTACGCTCATATCACGGATCCCGATCAGGCTCATATGCAGTGTTCTGGGAATTGGTGTTGCCGTCAAAGTCAGCACGTCGATGTTGTTTTTCATCTGCTTGATCTTTTCCTTATGTGCTACGCCAAACCGCTGCTCCTCATCAATGATAAGCAGTCCAAGATCCTTATACACCACATCTTTGGACAGCAGACGATGTGTTCCAATGATGATGTCGACCGATCCCTTTTTGAGCCCCTCGATTGTTTTTTTCTGCTCCGCAGGGCTGCGAAACCGGCATAACAGATCCACATTTACCGGAAAATCTTTCATGCGCTGTGCAAAATTATTGTAATGCTGCTGCGCCAGGATCGTCGTTGGCACTAAGAATGCAACCTGCTTTCCGTCCTGAACTGCCTTAAACGCTGCACGGATGGCGATCTCGGTCTTTCCATATCCGACATCTCCGCAGATCAGACGGTCCATGATCTTGGTGCTCTCCATGTCCTGTTTGGTCGCTTCGATCGCCAGTTCCTGATCCTCAGTCTCCTCAAACGGGAACATCTCTTCAAATTCCCGCTGCCAGACCGTATCCGGTCCATACACAAATCCCTCTTTGCTCTGGCGCGCAGCATAGAGCCGGACGAGGTCCTGTGCGATCTCTTTGACCGCTCCACGCACCTTAGTCTTAGTCCTATTCCATTCCTGTCCGCCCAGTTTATTTAATCTCGGTTTCCTGGCATCCGCGCCGGCATATTTCTGGATCAGTTCCAGCTGCGTTGCCAGAATGTAGAGGTTTCCTCCACCGGCATATTCGATCTTGATATAATCTTTTACGGTCTTATCGACCTCGATCTTTTCAATTCCACGGTAGATTCCAAGTCCATGATTTTCATGCACAACATAATCACCGATGTTTAAATCGGTAAAACTTGCGATCTTCTCCCCCTCATAGATCCTGCGGTGCTTCTTTTTCTTCTTTTCTCCGCCAAAGATATCACTCTCTGATATGACAACAAATTTTAACAGCGGATATTCATAGCCACGTTTTATCTTGCCATACCCGGTCATCACTTCACCCGGCTTGACCTCATGGTCAAAGTCTTCTGAATAGAATGCGCTTAATCCCTCTTCCATCAGATCCTCTGCCAGACGTTTTGCCCTGGTCCTCGAGCTTGACAGTAAGATCGTGCTATAGCCATTCTTTTTATAACGGGTCAGATCCTTTACCAGCAATTCAAAACTATTGTTGTATGGGTTGACCGTCTTGGTATCAATATGAAACCTCTCTTTGATATCCAGATATTTATTTTTCAGATCCAGTGCCACCAGAGAAATACAGCAGTAACTCTCGAGTTTTCCTACTATTTCGCGGTAGGAAAAGATCTCCCGCATCTGTCCCGGCAGAATATAGCCCTTTTCCAGACGCTGTTTCATGCTCTCGGAAAACTCCGTCTCCGTCGCAACGCCGCGCTCCATGGAACGCGCTGCCTCATCTAAAAAAACGATCACATCATCCTTTTTAAAATAATCAAGCAGACAAACGCGCTCCTTGCAAAAATAGGAAAGAAATGCGTCTAATCCCGCACTGATCTGCAATTCACCTGCCTCTTCCGCCACCTGCTCGATGGCAGATTTTAAGCGGTACGCTTCCTCTGTCTTTCTCTGGCTGCGAAACTGTGCGGATACCTCTTCTGCTTCTTTGCGCATCTTTTCAATCCCCGCTCTGCGCTCGTCCTCCGTCAGCACGACCTCGCAGGCTGGATATAGCAGCACTTCTTCCAGATTTTCGATCGAGCGTTGGCTCTCTGCATCAAAGGAACGGATCGAGTCTACCTCATCTCCCCACAGTTCAATACGGATCGGATTTTCTTCTGTCAGCGGAAAGACATCGATAATGCCGCCGCGGACAGAAAACTCGCCCATCGTCTGTGCCTGATAATTCTTCTCATACCCCATCTCTACCAGATGTCTGGTCAGCTCTTCCAGATTCACCTCATCCCCGAGTGCGATCTTTCGCAAAGACTGGAGGAACTGTCCCGGCAGAGGCATCGGATTCATCAGACCATCAAATGTGGTAATGATCGTACATGGTTCTTCTTCCGTGATCATCTTTAAGGCGTTGATCCGCTCTCCGGTCAGCACATTTCCGCGGATATCGGACTGATAAAAAAGGATATCTTTTGCCGGATAATAGGCTGTCCGTTTGGAGAAAAACTGATACTCTTCCTGTAATTCCTTTGCTTTTTGCTCACTAAAAGTAACAATGATGCGATTTTTCGCACCATTGTCTACACTGTAAATCATATGTGGTTTTGCAGAATCAATACAGCCGGAAATCTGCAGCATCGTTCCCTTTCCTGCGTGCTTCTTTCCGATGGTTGCCTCTACATCTTCAAACTCTTTCAGTCCCTGCAGAGGTTTTGTGAATGTTTTCATCATCGCTTTATTTATTCTTTCTTCTTGCTATTAAACTGATTCATCGCTGCATCTGTTTCGCCGGAGATCATAAGTTCTGTCGCTGCTACTGCATGACCGATCGCCTCTTCCAGTTCCGCCCTGTCTGCCGCATCAAAATGCCCCAGCACATAATCTGCCAGATCCCAGCCCTTTGGTTTTTCCCCTACGCCTACCTTGATGCGTAAAAAGTTCTGGGTGCCTGTCATGGCAATGATATTTTTTATGCCATTATGTCCTACGGCACTTCCATTTTTGCGGATGCGGAGATTGCCCGGTGCCAGACTGATGTCATCGTAAATGACGATCATCTCTTCTTCCGGATCCATCTTGTAGTAATTAAGTAGTTCTGCGATACTCTCTCCGCTTAAGTTCATATAGGTCTGTGGCTTTGCCAGTACGACCTTCGTTCCACCAATGACTCCTTTGCCACAAAGTGCCTTATGTTTCTTTTCTGTGATACTGATATTATATTTCTCCGCGATCGCATCCATGACATCAAATCCAACATTGTGTCTGGTGTGCTCATACTGCTTTCCCGGATTTCCAAGTCCGACTATTAAAAACATGCCGTTCTCCTGTTCTTCTAGTGTTTTACTGCCGCATTTCTTCTGCGGATGACAACTGCTGCCGCGCGAAGCTGCTCCTGATCATTTACGCCTGTGATATCCTCCGGATCATCTAAAGTATAAGCATCTACCCGAAGTCCTTTTTCTTTTATAATTGTGAGCGTATCCGGCAGATAATATTCTCCCTGTGCATTGTTCGGCTGTAATTTGCCCAGTGCCTCTTTCAATTCTTTTGTATCGAAAATATACATCCCGGAGTTGATCTCATGGGATTTTAACTCCTGCTCGTTCGCATCCTTGTGCTCTACACTCTTTACAAAATTGCCATCTGCATCACGGATGATACGTCCATATCCGGTCGGATCATCGATCATTGCTGATAATACGGTTACGGTGTTCTTATTCTGGATATGATACTTTTTCAGACGGGAAAGTGTCTCTGCCGTAATCAGTGGGGTATCTCCAAAGAGGATCATCGTCTGACCATCATCTCCAAGGAAATCCTTCGCACATAATACCGCATGTCCGGTTCCAAGCTGCTGCTCCTGCAACACGAACTTCACGTCTTTGTGCTCAATCTTTTCATGGACCACTTCATATTTATAGCCAAGCACCAGGCAGATATCGGTTGCACCTGCGCCCTGTGCCGCCTCGATCGCATAGTCTACCAGACATTTTCCTTCTATCGTATGTACGACTTTTGGCAGGTCTGATTTCATTCTGGTTCCTTTTCCTGCCGCAAGGATCACTGCTTTTAACTGTTCCATAATTGCCTCTCATTCTTCCGCATCTGCGGGTTCTTCGTTTGCCGGTCTTCCGGCAGTCTACCTTTTATTTTACAAGAGTTTTCGGAATTTACAAGTGGTTTCTGCCATAAAAAGCGGCTGTATCAGTACAGCACATACTGATACAGCCGCTTTGCCTTTTATCTGATCTACTATCCCCAAAGTGTTTGTAAAAATCCGACTCCTATTCTTCTGCCGCTAATGTCTCCTCGTATTTTTCAAGGATAAGACGTTGGATGCGCTCTCTTGTTTCTGAATTGATCGGATGTGCAATGTCCCGATATTCTCCATCCGCTGCCTTACGGCTTGGCATGGCGATGAATAATCCCTTTTCACCCTCGATGATCTTGATATCATGTACCACAAATTCTTCATCAATGGTAATGGATACAACTGCTTTCATCTTGCCTTCTTTTTCTACTTTTCTGATTCTCACGTCCGTAATCTGCATATTCTATGTCCCCCTTTATGCTGTTTCGTATGCTCATGCGTATTTTATATCGTTTTTGCCATCCCCGCTAGATCACATAGCGTTCGTTGTTCTCGGAAACGATCTTGATGCCATTGTTACCGCAGTAATATGTATTTGCCTTTAAGGTATCACGGCTCTCTACGATGCAGTTCTCAATGTGCGTATTGTCTCCAATATAGACATCATTTAATATGATAGAGTTTTTAATAACACAGTTCTTGCCAACAAATACCTTCTTGAAGAGAACGGAGTTCTCCACCTTACTGTTGATGATGCATCCGCTTGCGATCAGGCTGTTGCGTACATCCGAACCTGTATTATATTTTGCAGGTGGCAGATCATCCACCTTGGAATAAATCTTAGGTTCATCCCGGAAGAAGTACTTACGCACTTCCGGTTTCAGGAAATCCATATTGGTCTGATAATAAGAATCTACCGTAGCGATATTGCTCCAGTATTCTTTCATCTTGTAACCATAAATCCGTTTCATATTCTTGTAACGGATCAGAATATCAGTTACGAAATCCCAACGCCCTTCCTCTGCGCTTCTCTCAAGCATCTCGATCAATTGTCTTCTCCTTACAATATAGATACCTGTCGAGATCGTATTAGACTGGGAAACCATCGGTTTCTCCTCAAACTCAATGATTCTGGAATCTTCATTCATCCGTACCACACCAAATCTGCTGACATCCTCCTCCGGCGGTACGTCCTTGCAGACTACCGTAATATCAGCCTTTTTCTCAATATGAAAATCCAGTACCTTGTTATAATCCATCTTGTAGACACAGTCACCACTTGTGATGATCACATATGGCTCATGGCGTCTCTTTAAAAAGCTGATGTTCTGGTACATCGCATCTGCAGTTCCACGATACCACCAGCTGTTG
>ENA-ORNF01003013-ORNF01003013.1-human-gut-metagenome-genome-assembly--contig:-NODE-3013-length-11649-cov-6.650940_pt1 | contig 11649 bp, 7 predicted proteins | sample MGYA00242110_ERZ509012 | MGnify/ENA primary metagenome ERZ509012 (study PRJEB26280, sample SAMEA2338714) | human gut metagenome | biome: human gut; feature: human-associated habitat; material: faeces... | reverse complement strand
CTATCTGTATACCAATTTCACTCCGTTGCCCGATAAAAAGGAAAAATAAAAAACACAATTTCTACAAATATAGAATATCCAAGTAATGATGCAAATGGAGGAGAAATAAACAATAATACTAACAATAGTGATCGAAATAATAATAAAAACAATAGTAGCACTGAAAAAGACAATAAATCCAGTAAAGATGAAAAGGAACCACCTATAACAATAGATAATAGTGATAGATTTAGGGTTTGGCAAAATAATGAAGAGTGGAATGAATTAAAAAAATTAGATATATTTAACAACAGTTATTTTAAAAATCAATCCATTATTGCTCCAGGAGTAAGTGGCAAATATACTTTTACAGTAGAAAATGATCAAAATAAAATATGTAGATATGATATAACATTTACAGAAGAAAATAAAAACAATATAAATATAGTATATAGGTTAAAATTGAATGGAAATTACATAGCAGGGGATGAAAATAAATGGCTTACATATAAGCAAATTAATATAACAAAATCAAATATAAACCCACAAACATCTGATATATATACTATAGAATGGAAATGGGAAGATGCAGAAAATGATACAGAAATAGGAACAACACCAAATGCAAATTATACATTATATATTAAGATAGATGCAGAAGAAAAATAGGGGGTGAAAAAATGGATAATACAAAAGAAAATAACAAATTAAAAAATACACAGGATGAAAACGGACAAAACAAAAACATGCAAGTTGAAAGTATACAAGATGACAATATGAAGAATGAAAATACACAAGATAAAAATATGATAGTTGAAGGTATGCAAGATACAAATGTGCAAGATAAAAATGTGCAAGATAAAAATACACAAAACAAAAATATACAAAATGCACAACATGAAGAAAATAAAACAAAAAAAGTAATAAATATAATTTTCAAAATATTAGGTATAACTATAATAGTAGTAGCTATAACAATATTAATACGAGTATTAGTATTCAAAAAATATGATATATTGGGATATAGAATGTATTTAATAATGTCAGGAAGTATGGAACCTACAATACAAGTAGGTGATGCAGTAATAACAAGGGATATTAGTAATCCACAAATAGGAGATGTAATAGCTTTTCAACCAAATAACACTAATGATACAACTGTACATAGAATAATAAAAACATATACAGATGAAGAAAAAACAGTATATCAAACAAAGGGTGATAATAACAATACAGAAGATAAGGGATTATTAAAAATAGAACAAATTCGTGGAAAAGTAATGTTTAAATTACCTAAATTTGGAAATGCAATATTATTCATAAAGAAAAATATAATTATAATAGCAATTCTACTTATTGGAATTATTATAGTAATTTCATTAATAAGGAGGCTGATGTAGATGAATAATAATAAAAATAAAAGCAATAAAATATTAATATTGTGTATAATATCATCTATAATATTAGTTGTAATATCAATATTTGTATTTGCATATGCAAAATACAAAACTACATTAACAGGAGCAACATCAAAACAAGTAGCAAAAATAATTTGTGAAATGGAAGTTACACAAGAAGATAATAGTAATAATTCTATAAATCCATACTGTAATGTTAGTGTAAAGAATTATAATAATAAAAATGAACTTACAGAAACTAATGTAACATATAAAATTGAAATACAGCCAAAAGGAGATTTGGTAGTACCAGAGTATTATTGGGAAGATTCTAAAGGTGTGAAAGTTGCATATAATACTAATGTTGTAGGAAAATTGGGACATGAAAGCGAAGAAGTTAATAAATATAAAGTGGTATTTGTTAACTCAGGTGAAAGCCAGGTAACTAGAGTTGTTGACTTTAATTTGGTTGCTGTTCAGGAAGATTAAATAAAAAATATATAACGCCAAACTGGAATATGTAATTCGAGAGGCGTTTTTTTTATTATACTTAAAGTATGAATAGAGCATATCCGTAAGCTTGTGGAGAATTATGAAGAAAAATGTACAAATATTACAGAAGTGAAATAAAAATGACATATAAATATAATATGTGTTGTGTTTTAAAATTCCGTAAGTTTTTTGGTTTTGGACTGTTTTAAGTGGTATTGAAAATGTGTGCGATTTTTTATTAAAATAAAGAAAACAGAAGAAAAAAATAAAGATGGCATAATAAAAAATAAGTGAAACAAAAGAAAAAACAAAGGGAGGTCAAAACGAAAATGAATAAAAACAAATTACTTAGTTCTAATGATACAGTGAAATCAACAAATATAAACAAAAAAATAAAAGTATTATTCATAGTAATAGCAATGATATTATCAATTATTACCATTAATTTTGGCATCTCTAAATTTAGGTTAGCAAGTAAAAATACAGTAGAGTTAAAATTTTATGAGTATAAAATTGCAGAAAACGAAATACAAGTTTCACCACAAGAGTATACACAACAGGCAGTAATAAAGATAACAACACAGAAACCAGGAACAAAAATTCAATATAAATTAGCAGATGACAGTGATTGGATAAGTTATACAAATGAATTTGTAATAAATAATAATACCACAATTAGTGCAAGACTTGTAGGTATTACAGAACAGTTTGAAGGACCAGTTACAAAAAAAAGTGTAACTAATATAGCGGTTGCAAAAATAGGGGAAAAAACATATAAAACAGTAAAAGAAGCAATAGCAGACTGTGAAGAAAATGCAGAAAATACAGAAACAAAAATAGAAATGTTAGCTGATGTAGTAGAGGCTTTTGAAATACCAGTAGGTAAAAATATAGTGTTGGATTTAAATGGAAAAACAATAACTTCAGATGCAAATGCATTAACAGAGTCAGGAAATTTAGAAGCAACAGCTGTGGTAAAGGGAACATTTAAATTAATAAATTCAGAGCAGGTAGAAAATTCAAACCAAAGTTCATCAAACGAACAAAATCCAAAAGGCAAATTGGTTTCACAAACAGGAATAGCAATAAAAGTAATCAACCAAGGAAATTTCACACTAGGAATAAAAGAAACACAAAGTGAAGAAATAAATGTAAGTAAAGTAAACCCAGTAATCATAGGCAAAACAAATGGAGTAGTTGTTGAAGACGGAGGAAAATTTAATTTTTACGATGGAAAAATAATATCAACAACAACTGAAGAAAATGTAAATAATTCTATAATTGGAAATATAACAGAAACACCAACAAACTATATTGCAATTCCTAAAAAAGAAGGAGAATATGAAGTATCAACATTAGAAAAACAATATATTGTAACATTTGATGCAAATGGAGGAATTGCAAATTTTAATACAAAATTAGTTATAACAAATCAGCCATATGGAACTTTACCTGTAGTAGAGAAAAAAGAAGGATACGAATTTGTTTGTTGGGAAAGAAAATTAACAGAAACAACAACAGAAACAATAACAGACACAACAATAGTTTCAACACAAGCAGATCATATAATTAAAGCAAAATGGAATGCAAATACATATGAAATAAATTACAATTCAAATGGAGCAACAGGAACATTAGAAAATACAGCATGTACATATGATAAAGAATTCACAATAATACAATCAACACCATTAACAAAAGCTGGGTATACATTCAAAGAATGGAATACAAAGCAAGATGGTACAGGAATAGCATATATGCCAGAGCAAAAAGCAAAAAATTTAACATCAGTAAACAACTCAATAGTAACATTATATGCAATATGGCAAGATACAATAGTACCAACCAATACAGCACCAACAGCAACTTCAACAACAAATACTATAACAGTACAAAATAATCAAACAGATGAAGGCTCAGGAATAAATAAATCAACAATAGAATATGCAATATGCTTAGGAGAGAATTCAGATGGAACAAAGCAATGGTCAAAATGGCAATCATCGAATATTTTTGAACAATTAAAATCAAATACACAATATGGAATAAAAACAAAAGTAATAGATAATGCAGGAAATGGACCAGTAGAATCAGAAATAGGAATAATAAGCACACAAGATATAACAAATGGTACACTAGAATTTTACAAAGATACAGAACAAGGCGAAATAATAGTACCAGAAACAAATTCAAGTGATAAATTAAAATACATAAATAGTAACATATACATAAAAATAACACAATCTATAACAGGAACTACATCATATACAGTAAAAACACCAGAAGAAACAATAACAACATATACTGAAAATACAGTAATATCAACATGTGCAGGACAATATGAAATAACATTAACAACAACAGATGGAACAAACAGTAAGTCAGAAAAATATTATATAAATATAGATAAAACACCACCAACATCAATACCAACATATACAAGCACAACAAACACAGTAACAGTAAATGCAAATGCAGTAGATGATGAAAGTGGAGTAGGTGAATTAGTATACACAATAAAAAAAGAAGGCGTAGAATTAGAAACAAACACAATAGGTGAATTTAGTGGGTTAGAAGATAATAACACATATGAAGTAGTAATAATAATGAAAGATAAATTAGAAAATGTATCAACAATTACAACAACTGTAAAAACAAGTAAATTGCAACCAGGTGAACTAGAATTTGAAAAATCTAGTACAAGTACAAAATTTAATGCATCAAATACAGAAGATAACAATGTTTGGATAAATGAAAATGTTAATATTAGTATAATAGAAAGTATACCAGGAACAACAACTACATATATGGTAGAAAAAGTAGGTGAAACAGGTACAAAATATACTGAAAATGCAATAATTACAACAACAGATGGAACATATAAAATAACACTTGAAACAACAGATGGTAATAATGTTGAAAATGTAGTATATTACTTTAACATTGATAAAACACCACCAACATTAACATTAAGTAAAATAACACATAAAGATGGTGTATATGGAGAAGATTTATATAATGAATTTTATATAATAAATATACAACAATCAGATAATTCAGAAATAGATGTAACAAAATATGAATTAGGAATACAAACAACAGAATATTTTAAAACAAATGGAACAGAAATAACAGAAAATTCAATTAATGTAACAGAAAATGGAACATATACAATATATACAAAAGATATAGCAGGAAATGAAACAGTAAAAGCAATAGAAATAACAAATATAGGTTATGATGTTGTATATGATTTAAATGGAGGAATATCAACACAACCAATAGCAAATCAAGTTAAGATAAAAGGTTCAAATTTAACATTAACAGATGCTAAACCAACAAAAGAAGGATATCAATTTAAAGGTTGGGCAACAACAACAAATGCAACAGTGCCAGAATATGTATCATCAGGATTATATACACAAGAAAGTAAAATAACATTATATGCAGTATGGGAAGAGGTAGTAGCATCAGCAACAATAGGAGAAATAACAACATATTATAAAAGCGTACAAACAGCAATAGAAGCAGTTAGTTCAAATAATGGTGCAATAGTAACTTTAGTGAAAAATGAAATACATGAAAACATTACTGTGGCAAATGGACAAAATATTATTTTGAATACTAATGGAAAAACTTTAAAACCAGCTGAAGGTACAGAAGAAATTGTAATTAGTAATTATGGAACATTGACAATTGAAGGAAATGGAATAATAGTAAATGAAAGTGTTGATAATAGATGTGTTATAAACAATAATGGAAATTTAAATTTGAATGAAATTAGATTGAAAAGTACAAATGGAGTAGCAGTAAATAATACAAGTACGGGAAGTATTAATATTAATGGAACTGAAATTGAAACAAGTGGAGTAGGTGTTTGCAATTATGGAAATACAACAGTATCAAACGGAACAATAATTGGTGGAATAGGAGTAAACTCAGGTAAAGTTACTGTAACAGGTGGAACTGTAGGAAGTAGCAATACCACTTATGGAATATCAGCAATTACTTCAGGAACTGTTATAATAGGTGATAAAACAACTGCTGTAGATAATAGTGTACCTTGCATAATTGGAAAAAATACAGGTGTGTATGTAGGTGGTACAGCTAGACTAGAGTTTTATGATGGTAGTATTATTGGAGAATCTGGAGAAGGCAGTGCTATAAATGGGACTGTTAATGCAATACCTAGTGGGTTTGAGGTTGATAAGGTTGTAGAAACAGTTGATGGTGTGAGCAGAGAGATTGCTAGGTTGAGTACGGTTGCGAAGTTGAGTAGTGGAAGGGCTGTTAATGCTAAGATGAAAAAGTTGTCTGGTACAGCGAATGCTAGTTACAGTACAAGTAATACTAATATACAGGCTATTTTGAAATCAGATATAGCACCAGATATTTCAACAATGACTTCGGATAACATAGTGTCTAATTCAACAATTCCTATATATATGTGGTTTGATAATGGAACAATATATTGGTGGAGTGAGGCTAATAAGATTAAGTGTTATAAATTATCTGATTGGATGTTTTATAACTTCCAAAAATTAGCAAATATAGATGGAATATCAAGCTGGGATACAAGCAGTGTGACAAATATGAGTTATATGTTTTCTTCTTGTAGAACATTAACAAATATAGAAGCATTAGCAAATTGGAATACAAGCAGTGTGACAGATATAAGTAGGATGTTTTCTTCTTGTAGTACATTAACAAATATAGAAGCATTAGCAAATTGGGATACAAGCAGTGTGACAGATATAAGTAGAATGTTTTCTTCTTGTAGTACATTAACAAATATAGAAGCATTAGCAAATTGGAATACAAGCCGTGTAGCAAGTATGAGTGATATGTTTGGTTATTGTAGTAACTTAACAAATATAGAAGCATTAGCAAGTTGGGATACAAGCAGTGTGATAAATATGAGTGGTATGTTTTCTTCTTGTAGTAGCTTAACAAATATAGAAGCATTAGCAAATTGGGATACAAGCAGTGTGAAATATATGAGTAGTATGTTTTCTGTTTGTAGTAGAATATCAAATTTCGTACCAATATCAAACTGGAACATATCAAAAGTAACGCAATTTGTTGAAATACTATATCATGTTGCAACCCCAACTACCTACCCAAACTGGAACGGTACATGGTCTTTAGATGGAACGTTTACTCCAGCAACAACAACTCAATCAACAAATTCAACAACTACAAAATCTGTTAAAGCATCTGTAAGCCCATCAACAACTACAGCACAGCAACCAACCCAAACAACACAACCAAATACAATAACAAACCAACAACCACAGGAAACAACTCAAACAGCTACAAATGTAATCACAACACCAGTAGCTCAAATAGGAACAACAAAATATGCAACAATAGCAGAAGCAATTAATTCATCAACAACACCAATAACCATAGAAATACTTGAAAACATAACATTAACCGACGAAATTACAATAGATTCAGGCAAAAATATAACATTAAAATTAAATACAAAAACGCTTTCAAGTACAGCAATAAACACAATAGTAAACAATGGAATATTAACAATAGATTCAACAGGAATTATAAAGAATGAGCAAACAAATGGAATTGTAATACAAAATACAGGAACTTTAAATTTACAAAAAGGAATTATAACAACAGCACAAAATGGAGGAAAAGGAATTTATAATCAAGGTGTATTGCAAATTTCAGGAGGAAAGATTGTAACAGAAGGAGTTGGAGCAATAGGTATATATAATGCAAACATTAGTGAAAATAAAAGTAACAAAAATACACAAAGTGTTAGCACAAAAATAAGTGGTGGAATAATAGAAACAACAGGGTATAGTAGTAAGGGTATATATAATAATTCGTATTTAGAAGTAATAGAAAATACTGATAAAACAGTAATACCAAAGGTAATTATTTCTGGTGATGATTCAATTGGGATATATAATTCAGAAAAATCGGCAAAATGCGACATGAAATCAGGAGAAATTATTATTAAAGAAGAAGTAATAGAAAATTATGAATTAATAAAAAATAGTAATGAATTCAAAGCTGAATTAGAACAAAAAAAACCAAGTTATGGAATATATAATAAGGCTAATATAGAAGTAAATTTGGAAAAAGTAATAATAAAAGCAGAAAGATTAAAATCTATAGGAGTATGCAATAATTCAGAAGGTGCAATTGTTTTTGGAAAAAATGATGGAACAGTAACACAGGCAACACCAATAATATATGCAATAACAGATTATACATCAGCAATAGCTAATATAAATAATAAAAAAGGAAAAATAAAGTTTTATGATGGTACATTTAGTACATTGAATTCTATAAAAGAATTGATTACAGATGTGTTAGAAAATTATAAGATGAGTGAAGATAGTGGAAATAATGTTATAAATACCACATTGGTTATTGAGTGAAATAGTGCAATTGGTAACAAAAAAATTATTACAAACTGATAATAAAAAAATTATCACACCCCCTTGACACCATAACAAAATTATGTTATTATAATTATTGTTATGGGTCAGTAGCTCAGCTGGATAGAGCAATGCCCTTCTAAGGCATGGGTCGGGGGTTCGAATCCCTCCTGGCTCACCATAATGGTTGTATACGAATAAGTATAAAAAAATTACTAGTTTAAAACTAGTAATTTTTTTGGTTTAATAGTTAAAATGTATAAAATAATAAACCGTTTCAAAAGAAACGGTTTATTGTACATGCTATGTAGTTTACTTACACTGAATCTTGAGGATATTCTACCCTGTGATCACAGTGCTGTATTCCGCCAAACCGGTTTTTTCCAACCTTTCTAGGGCAAGAAATAAAAAGCTGATTGTACTGGTCTTGATGTAAGTTATTTTTATTAATAGAAAAAATATGCTTACAAACAGGGCATTTTAGTGTAATTTCAGACATAATGAGTCCTCCTAAGTAAGTATTATATATAATATATAGCAATATATTAACATAATGTAAAACAAAAGTCAAGTATTGACAAAATTAACATAACATAGTAAAATGAAATATATAAACGGTAAATTAAATTTTACTGGAATTCGTGATAACCAAAACCTTAATTAAGGAAGGAGAATTTGTTATGTTAGGTTTTTCAGCATGGATACTATTTACAAATTTATTTGTAAATGTATTACACCGGGAAGTCTCTTGGAAATTAGGACCATTACTGTATTTCACAATACTAGGAATAATCTTATTTTCCATTTTGTTTTGGGGAAGCCACGCAACAATTTGTACAGAGCCAGAGGAAACAGATAGGTATGAAAAAAATTGGAATGAAGTTTCTGAGATTAATGGATATTCTTTTTTCTATGAGGTAGTTATTCTTACCATAATGATTATTATGATAAAGAATCATCTTAATATAGAATATGAAAAAAATGCATTTTGTATTAATTGGCCAATTGCAATAATTTTACTTATTTTAGATATTATTACTACAATTGTTATATATAATACATATTCATACGATATCAAAGAATCAATAATAGACTCAGTACTTTTTCAGTTTTCAAGATTGCGAAAATGTATGGTTTTACTATTTATAGTAGGCATATTCAAAACATACACTATTACAGGGGTTTTCCTAACTGGGCTGTGTATCTGCTTGTTTATTTTAGTAATAAAGTTTTTGATAAAAATTTTATTATGAATAAAAACTGCGAAAATTCATAGTTTGAATTTTCGCGGTTTTTATTTTTACACTTATAATTGATACAATTAAAAAAATTTATTCAATTCCCAAATACTTATTATATCCAACTTCTCTATCCACAATTCCAGTACTTTTAATATCAATAACTCTATTTGCAACAGTTTCCATCAATTGATGGTCATGAGAAGTGAAAATAATATTTCCTATAAATTTTATCATACCATTATTTAAAGCAGTAATACTTTCCATATCTAAGTGATTAGTAGGTTCATCAAATATTAAAAAATTTGCACCAGAAAGCATTAATTTTGCTAGTACACATCTAACTTTTTCACCACCGGAAAGTACATTAACCTTTTTCAATGCTTCCTCACCAGAAAATAACATTCTACCTAAAAAGCTTCTTACATAAGTTTCATCTGGGTCTTTAGAATAAGTACGAAGCCATTGTGTTATACTCTCATCACTTTGGAATAAATAATTATTATCCTTAGGGAAATAGCTATTTGTAATAGTAGTACCCCAAACAAGTTCACCTTCATCTGGTTCTAATTCGCCAGCGATAATTTGAAATAAAACAGTTTTAGCTATTTCATTATCTGCAAGCACTGCAATTTTATCACCTTGTTTAACTGTAAAAGAAATATTATTTAATAGTTTTTCACCGTTTATAGTTTTAGAGATATTTTTTAATTGCAAAATTTCTTTTCCTGGTTCTCTATCAGGTTTAAAATCAACATATGGGTATTTACGGTTTGAAGGTTTAATTTCATCTAATTCAATTTTTTCTAAAGATTTCTTTCTAGAAGTAGCTTGTTTTGATTTTGAAGCATTTGCACTGAACCTAGCAATAAAATCTTGTAATTCTTTAATTTTTTCTTCTTTCTTTTTGTTAGATTCTTTCATTTGTTTTAAGGCTAATTGGCTTGATTCATACCAAAAATCATAATTTCCTGGATAAACCTTAATTTTTCCAAAATCAACATCAGCTATATGTGTACAAACTTTATTTAAAAAATACCTATCATGTGAAACTACAATTACAGTATTTTCAAAATTAATTAAAAATTCTTCAAGCCATGCAATACTTTTTAAATCTAAGTCATTAGTAGGTTCATCTAATAATAAAATATCTGGGTTTCCAAATAATGCTTGTGCTAACAAGACTTTAACTTTTTCTTTGGCTTCTAACTCACTCATTAATTTATAATGATTTTCAGTTTCAATTCCTAAATTATTTAATAAAACAGCAGCATCAGACTCTGCATTCCATCCATCTAATTCGGCGAATTTCTCTTCTAATTTTGCGGCTTTCATTCCATCTTCTTCTGAAAAATCTGGTTTAGAATATATTTTATTTTTTTCATTAATAATGTTATATAATTCTTGGTTTCCCATTATTACTGTATTTAATACGGTATAATCTTCAAAAGCAAAGTGATCTTGTTTTAATACAGAAAGTCTTTCGGTCTTTTCTTTAGATACTTCACCTTTACTAGGTTCAAGCTCTCCTGATAATACTTTTAAAAATGTAGATTTACCAGCACCATTTGCTCCAATAATTCCATAACAACATCCTTTGTTAAATTTTATATTTACATCTTCAAATAGTGTTCTTTTTCCAAATCTAACTGTTACACCTATTGCATTTAACATTTTCTTCCTCCTTATAAATTTTTAAACTTGCACCATTATACACCATTATTAATTATTTGTCTAATCAATTCAACACCTAAATTATTCATGAACTCTCCAGAAAAAATTCCTTATTGAAAAAGTAAGTAAACATAATAGAAACTGAACCATCTCAACCCCTTGACAAAATCGACATAATAGTATAAAATATTTATGCAATTTAATGGGATTTTAACCCCGTTAAATTCATAAATTTGTATAATAAATAAAAAACAAAAAAATAAATTTATAAATAAAAAACAAAAAACACTTAGCCGTAAGAAAAGTGGAATATTTACTAAAGAAATTTATACTCAAAAACGCAAAACTTATATTTCCGTAAGTTCTAGCGAAAAAAGAAATATTACATTTATATTAAATTTAGTAAAATACGCTATTTCAAGGCTTTTTTTGTTGAAAAAAGTATAAATATAAACTATA
>ENA-ORNF01003011-ORNF01003011.1-human-gut-metagenome-genome-assembly--contig:-NODE-3011-length-11653-cov-6.788153_pt1 | contig 11653 bp, 13 predicted proteins | sample MGYA00242110_ERZ509012 | MGnify/ENA primary metagenome ERZ509012 (study PRJEB26280, sample SAMEA2338714) | human gut metagenome | biome: human gut; feature: human-associated habitat; material: faeces... | reverse complement strand
TAATATATTTTTCATTAACAATCATCATTAACTTGTATGTTATAATAAACTTGTGAATAGTCCAGAGCAAGCCCCGGAAGGGCGGACGTGCGCAGCTCACGCAAGAAATTCACGGGCGGGTAATGGTTGGGAATTATTAATGAGGTGTAATATGATATCAGGAATAGATATAAGTCAATATCAAGGAAGCGCGTTTAACACCGAGAAAGCAAAAGCGGAGGGCTTCGACTTTTGTATTTGCAGACTTGGAGGAGGGCTTCCGGGATTTAATCAGGATAAGTATTTTTTGGATAATTACATAAACTGTAAAGAGCAAGGTTTGAAAGTTGGGGCGTATGTATACGCAAACGGCCTTAATGAAGAAAACTATTTTCTTGACGTTTTCGCATATGAGACGGCAAGCAGACTTGATACATTACAGTTGGAATATCCGGTATTCCTTGATGTGGAGTCCTCCAGTTGGAGACATCGCACTAAGGAAGTAAACACAGCAGTAATTAAGCGAATACTCGATAAAATGGAATCATATAATCTTTTTGTTGGCGTATATTCCTCTCAGGATTGGTTCAAAAACTGTGTAAATTATGACGAATTGTACGGGCGCTATGTATGTTGGGTTGCAAAGTGGAGTACAACACCGCCGACTATAGGATATGATTTATGGCAGTATGGGGGAGAAACGAATCTAATACGTTCTAATATGGTTGCGGGCGTAATATGCGACCAGAACTATAGTAAATATGATTATTCTGAAATAATACCAAAAACTAATTGTAATGGTTGGACTGATTTGTCCTATGATATAAACGGAGATGGTAAAATAAACAGTAAAGATATTGTTGCAGAGATGAAAGCGGTTGCAAATGGAACAGGTGGTAAGGATGTAAACGGAGACGGTAAAGTAAACAGTAAAGACATTGTGAAAATAATGAAGGAGATAGCTGATAAATGACCTTTACAGATATTACTCAAATTATAGCAAATTTAGGGTTTCCTATTGCTGCATGTATAGCGTTGTATATAATGAACACCAAAACAATTAATAAATTAACAGAAGCTGTTGAAGAATTAAAAAAATTAGTGGAGAGGTTGCACAATGAAAATTAAAGATATGTTTAAACTAATAGACGCGGGATTTACAAAAGAAGACATTATAGAAATGTCTAAACCTGTAGAAACGGCATCGGATGTTTCACAGGTAGAGACTGAAACAATAACGCCGGAAGAACCGCATTATGAAAATATGGATTATATAAAAGATTTGCAGAAAAGCATTGATGATTTAAAGAAAACGATTATAGCGACTAATCAGTTAAGGAATTTAGGCGGAGATAAAACAACTACAATAGATGATATAAACGAATATCTTATTAATGGGAGGAAGAAGAAATAATGGCAAGTGTAAATGAGTTGAATTTTAACCAAATTTCAACGGTATTAACGTCAATTGTGGAACAGGCTACAGGCGAAAAGGTTTTGACCCCCACAACTACTGGGGATTTTGTATCGGTAGCTACAACAGCGTTAAAAAATGGAACCGACCCTGTAATGAACGCCATAACGCAGATGGTTAATCGGACAATTTTTTCGATTAGACCCTATTCCGAAAAGTTCCCGGGACTGAGGGTTGACAATGAACGTTGGGGGAATATTAGAAGAAAGCTGAATATTGCTGATGGTGATTATATAGATGATACATCTTTCGCATTGCCTGAAGACGGACAGAGTGTAGACATGTATAAGCTTCGCCGTCCCAATATATTGCAGACAAATTTTTATGGCGCTAATGTGTTTAGTATTGAGCGTTCGTATTTTCGTGAGCAGATAGAATGTGCATTTACGAGCCCTGAAGAGTTGGCAAGTTTTTATTCTATGGTTACCGGAAATATTATGGATATGATAGAGACAGCACATGAAAATCTTAAACGTGCAACTCTTTCTAACCTTATCGGCGGAATTGTGTCCGGCGGGGGTGACGAACAGAACGTTCATTTGCTGACTGAATATAACGCAAAGACCGGCGGGGAATATACAGCGGCAACCATTATGGCTCCGGATGTATACCCCGATTTCATGAAATTTGTATATGCTCGAATAGCAACAGTTTCAGCGCTTCTTACAGAACGTTTACAGCTTCATCATATCAATGTAACTGGTAAAGCAATAACTCGTCATACGCCGTATGAAAACCAGAGACTTTATATGTACGCTCCTACTATGTATGATAGTACGGCACGAGTAATAGCTGATACATATCATGATACGTTTCTCCGTTATGCTGACCATGAAACGGTTAATTTCTGGCAGGCTGTAGACACTCCAGACACTATTAATGTTACACCGTCGTATCTCAAGGCTGACGGAACTATTACTACACCAAGTGATCCGGTGTCGGTTCCGAAGGTGTTAGCTATTCTTTGTGATGAGGAAAGCTGCGGAATGACAGTATGCAATGAATGGAGTGCAACAAGTCCGCTTAATATTTCAGGCGGTTATTATAATGTTGCATGGCATTTTACGGATAGATTTTGGAACGACTTTACCGAAAATGCTGTAGTATTTACAATGGATTAATATTATGAAAGTTACTTTATATTCAGGATTTGGAAAGCGGAATAATTCAACCAAAACACCCCCCACAGAGGGGGTTACATACACCGGAACGCTGAAAGATAATTGTACAATACTAAAACCCATCATTATCTTTCAGGCTGCCGGGGCGGGCGACTATTTCCCTGAAAGCTATAATTACGCTTATATTGATGCTTTTGAGAGATTTTATTTTGTGACGGAATGGGAATGGGCGGAGCGGAATTGGATTGCAACACTTGAAGTTGACCCTCTGGCAACATATAAAGGTGATATTGGAACAGGTACACATTATGTCGAGCGGTGCAGCGGGTCATTTAACGGCAGAATTACAGATACTGTGTATCCGGTCATGACAGACCCCAGTGTTACAATAACTGATATTGATTCTCCATGGATTAATGAAACCTATTATATTGTGGGTATCAGTGGAGGTGGAGGGACAACAGGTATAACCTATTATATTTTTTCATCCTCTCAGTATTCAACATTCATTCAAAATATTTATAATAGTAATTCATGGTGGAACGCTTCAACGGCAGATGTTACTTACGACCCCTCAATATTCAATCCGTTGGACTTTATAAAATCAATTAGGATGTACAGAAGTTCATTTGGCGGAACTGCGGTAGAAAGTGTAAATATGGGATATTGGAGCGTGCCCGCCACATGTCGAATAATATCCGACACACATGCATATTCAAGTGTTCAAAGAACAATCACTTTGCCACAGCATCCGCAAACATCGAGCCGCGGAAGCTATGTAAATTCAGATTTATATACTAAGCGTATATTATCAATTAAGCCTTTTGGTAAGATTCCTTTGGATTGTAGTCTAATCGCTAATGAAACGTCTATTAAAATTTATATTGGTATTGACGCATATTCTGGCCGGGGCTGGTTACGTGTATCTAATGGTTCCAATTCTATGATAATTGCTGAATCAGAGGCACAGGTTGGAGTTGATGTACTTCTTAATGTTCAGGCCGTATCGGAACTTTCACGAGCAACAGCGATAGCCAATTCAGCTTCAAGTATTATTAGCACTTTGACCGGAAACGGTTCAAATATGACTATTGAAACAGGTGTGAGCAACTGGGCGGCAATTGCCGGAGTGCCGCTTATTCGTGAGACCGGAACAGGTGGGGATTTAGCAACATTTTCTTTTGCTGAAAGTAATAGATTATGTTCAGCATTTTATTCAATAGCTGACGAATATAATTCAGAGTTTGGCCGTCCATATTGCGCGCCGGCGGTGTTGAACACTGTAGGAGGTTTTATTAAGTGTGCTAATGCAGAGGTTGAATTCCCGTGTCTCGCACCGGAACGCGCAAAAATTGAAGCGTATTTGAACGGAGGGTTTTTCTATGAATAGTGTGCCGTATTCATACGGTAACATCATGCTTGAAACGGCACCTGTTACGCCGTCAACAATACATGTAACGAATACCGCGTTGTCAGCATTTTTCAGACGTTATTTATTTTCTGATTTATTAAGTGTTTGGGAATGGAAAATCCCGGATAATTGGGATAGCAATTATTTCAAAGCTGTTCTATTCTCATGGGGATATTTTACAATTATTGATACTCCGGCGTTCGGTATAATTCCACAACAGGCGGGATTAAAAGGATATAATGTACAGTATCAACCTACTAACGCTATAATTTCTAATCCGAGAATAAATCAAATACTTGAACCTGTAATCGGTGAAGAATGTGCGGTAATTAGAATACGTCCCGATTACTGCGGAATGCTCGACATTGTAAATTATTACGGTGATATGATGGCGTTAACTGCGGAAACACTTGATACTAATATACTGAATTCAAAACTTGCTTATGTCTTCGCTTCTGATAATAAAGCCGGAGCAGAAACTTTTAAGAAGTTTATGGATAAAATTGCCAGTGGTGAACCTGCGGCTTTTATAGATAAAAATTTATTTGATGAAGAACACAACCCCCACTGGGTAAAGTTTAATAATGAAATTAGAAATAATTTCATAGCCAATGATTTACACGGACTTCTTAAAAATCTATATAATGATTTTCTTAATCGAATAGGAATACCAACTGCCAATACTGATAAAAAAGAACGACTTATAACATCGGAGGTTGAAGCTAATACACAGCAGTCGTTCTCCGCAATGGATATGAGTTTGAAGGAGGTTCAGCGAGGTATTGAGCAGGCTATAGAAATATTCCCTGAACTTGAGGGTAATCTGTCGGTTAAATGGAGGGTAGATGTTAATGGACGCTTGTCTTTCAATAATGGGAATAATCAACTCAACGATTCCGACAACAGCTGACTTTGAGCAGTTGGCTGTTAAATTTAAAAGCTGGTTTAATGTTTCAAGCAGTTGGATGTCAACACAGCTCGCCGGATATATTCTTATAAATACTGCGGAGCTTGAATTCATATTTCCCAACCCTAATTTTGCTGAAATTGCTATTAGTGCATGGGCACAGGTAAATGATGTGAGATTTACGGAATTATATAATACCACTACTACGGAATTCTATAAATCGTTTGAACCTCTTGAAAATTACAATATGGAAGAGACAACTACGCAAGAAGATACTAATACCGGAACTGATACGCATACACACAGTGGAGGGACAACCAATGAAGATAGTATTACGACTAATGATACCGGAACAGTATCCGACAACGGGAATGCCAGTCGTGACGGAACTACTACGCATAAAGTATCGGCATTTAATTCATCAACATTAGCGGATTCGCATAGTGACAATGATAATTTTAGTACTACTTCTACTAATACCAGAACTGACAATTTAACACATACAACCACAGAGGAACACACATTTACAGATACGCAAAAGCTCGATATAAGCAGACGTGATATATTAAATCGTACAGTAACGCTAAGTCGTCACGGAAACATCGGAGTAACTACAAGTCAGCAAATGGCGCAAAGTCAAAGAGACTTAGTTATGTTCGATTTTAATAAATATATATGTGACGAATTTAAAAATGAATTTTGTATTTTGTTATATTAAGAGGTGCCAGAATGTATTACTATCCTTATACAAATTTTCACGACTTAAATTTAGATTGGATAATTGAATATGTAAAATCCGCTAAAAGTGAAATAGAAGATTTAATAAATCAATTTGAAAACTTAATAGTTCAAACAACTGGTGATTCAACAACGCTGGTAATGAGCCAAAACGCTGTAACGGTACAGTTGAATTATTTAAGCTCCAGAATTAACAGTCTTAATACTACAGTCGAGGAATTAACCAATAAAGTCAATCAGGATATAGCTAATCTTGAATCTTTTGAAGGTGAGACGAACTCTAATTTTAATTCTGACAGGTTGAGATTATCAACTATTGAGAACGCTCTTACACGTTTTTATGTTTTTGTTAGACATACTGAAACGGGGAATACTATAAATGTATCGATGACCGATTTACTAAATTACCGAACCAGAGCTAACGTCCGATATTATATACAGGATACTGTCAATAATTTTGTCAGATATGCATATGAATCATATTCGACACAATCAACGAGAATGATGATTCAGACTTTGCCCTTTACTAATGAAAATGCCGTCTATCGTGCAACGATTGACCTTACATCTGGAGCCATAACATATGACAGAATAGGGCTTATATCTGTATCTCAATCATCCGGTACAAGTCAAACATCGGTAATGTCGCAGCGAGCGGTTACGGAAGCGGTGAACAAAACGTCATTATATGTGAAGTTTACTGTAACTCCTGAAACCTCACGTTGTAATTATAGTTTCGCAACAATATCGGAGTATATTGGAAACTCGGTTGTATATTGCGATGTGACGTTTACTTCCACGGGTAAACGTGTTTATTGCTATTTATATTCTAATGATGCTTCTGCAATAACTTTCAGGGGACTTACATCGTATAAAAACGCATCTTCATTTGATATTTCTTTAACCTCAGATGATTCAATTTCATATAACGAGCCAACGTTAGGATATATTTCATACTATCCACACTATGTAATTTCATCTGACGGCGAAACTATTCCATCAGGACAGCTCACTATATTACAAAATATTCTTAACGCAATAGTAGTTAATAATTATTCCCCTCAAATATACTTGAAGATTACTACGGACAAAGTGACTGAACAATTATATGTTGACAGTGCAAATAGCACCGGGTTTGTCCTCCGAAATAATAACTATATTATAACATATACTACCACTCCGTCAGTAACTATAGAACCCGTTGAAAAAGTGTTTACTTCTTCAGCTACAGGATTCGTCAGAATAGCTGAGGGCGTAGTAACAAGATATAACATATTAAAAATAATCGGAACGGATGTCGATTTAACAAATTATTATATTGTTGACGCTGATATTACAAATTTAATAGGTGGAGATTCAACATTAATTTCCGTGTCTCCAGTATCCGGAGTGCCTGTAATATTAATATATACAAATGGCGTGGCATTCTCCGGAAGTTGGACTGTAACGTGTAGACATAAATAAAAGCGGGCTTTGCCCGCTTTATTTTTAAAAATGGACAATATCGTCGTCATTAACAATTGGCCTTTTAGAAGCTGTCTGAGGCTCATCGTCCGTTTCATCCGGCTTGATACCCCGGACTATATAGAGATTATCAATAAATAATCTAAGGTTATAATCTAATGATTTTTTGGGCTTTTCTACGACACCCTCAATAATTACTTCTGCACCTTTAGGAATAAATTGCAGCACATTTTTTAATTGTTCCTTATTACCAATAATATCATAAAATACTGTATTTTTGAATATTTGGCAGGCCAGAGAGTTTGCAACCATAACTTTGGTACTTGTTTTAACCTCGCTCCACTCCTTACACAATCTGCCTTGAATTACTGTTTTGTTATACATTTTCTTTCTCCTTTAATAATTAATATTTATCTATATTTAAAATATAAGATACAAATTAAAATTACCGCAATAATGGTAACTATAAGTAATCGAGCAGCCCAGAATTTCAACATCTCTATCCATGTAAAATTATTTTTCATTTATACACCTCAATACATTTTTATATATTTTAATAGCAATTTTAATAGATAACCCTTTTCCGCTTCGGCTTCGCCGAAATATACAGCATTTACAATACTTCGGTATTTATTGCGGAATACCAAGATGTCATATTCATTAAGCTTAAATTCTTTAGGTGCTCCGCTTTTATGTGTTGACAAGTAGTACGGTTTTTGCCTGGATTTATGCCGGTATACTGTAATTTCACCTATTGTTACAACAGGTATATATTCAGCAAGTGGCCGTGATACATCTAAGAAGCTGTCCATATCCTCAAAAAGATTATCAATCGCTTGATTCGCAAAAGCGGTATCTTTAGTATACTTGTATAGTGCAGTTTTCTTTTTGCGCTCGCTTATTGGCGAATTTAGATATAAAGCTATTAAACGTTCATGTTCTCTGTCTATTTTCAATTCTTTCTTATTACGATACATTTCCATAATTGGACTTATCATATTAAGCGTTAAAAAGTAGTCATTGTTTAAAATTGTAGAATTACATATGCTAATAACGCGGAGTGCCGGGCGGCCCTCTAACTCTCTATTACGATTGATTGTCTCATAAGCATTGAAGAACGTGAAAGCCTCGCCATTCATGCTTTGCCCCTTTAATGTTTGAGGTATCGCTTCGTCCTGTATTATAAAATCGATATCCGTCATATCTCCGCCGCGGAAATTTGCAAAGGTTGATAAGCTCATCATATGTCCAAGACATTCACCCCATGCTTTACCGTCCTCATCAGCATAATAAAAGCTATAACAATCATCGCCATTCGGATAAGGTCTAATGTCTATTCCTTTATCAGTATTTAGTTTTTTAAATACATTGAACGCGTCGGTTGACAGCTTTTTAACTTCAGAAGCTTTACGCCTTAACAGTATAAATTTAGTATGATGATTTAATACTATTGTTTCAAGTATAGTATAAGTCTTTCCGATTCCTCGACCGCCAATTAACCACATAAACGGCAATCCCTTACTTAACAGATATTCAATATCCGGATATCCTGACGGCTGGTATAGTTTACTTTTCTTTACTCTATCCATCGTATCTTTTCCATATCAAAATAATTTTTCCGCAACCATTCAAGTGATGAATTGCTAATACGTTTTAATATATCCTCAACATCTATACTTGTACTGAGCTTATACGTTGTCGGCACAATCGCAACATTAGATGATATGTGTAGATGGTGCCCGTCAATTTTCAAATCTATGTCTGTCTCATTATCATTGTAGATGGCTCTTGTTCCGCCCGCTTTACTCCAAATAAACCCCTCCTTGAATTTCTCAATATCTCCGAGTTCTTCCGCGCCGGACGGAGTAGACCCTTTTCTATTCTTATTGACACCTGCCACAGTCACTTTTAATTCTCCGTCCTTAACCTGGGCGTATTTCTTCGCTCCCAGAGTGACGAATTTTTCGCTTATTCCTTCGTTTTCATATACCCCCATAAAATGTTTACCACCCTTTCTATCGATAGCATTATAGCCCAATTTTTGAGCTTCTGCGACCATGCGTTTATTATAATCTGTCGGAGCATAAATTCCTATATATTTTACACTGTCTGTATCTGCATATACAAAATCTCTTCCGACTAACCACATAAAAACTTTTAAGTCCTGCCGGGCATAAGCTGTAACCCATACACCGACAGCATACGGGAGAAAAGGCGAACGCTTCATTTTAGCAAGCTTCTCCTCTTTTGTGTCTATGAGATAGTATTCGTCAGTTGAAAAAAGATACGCTATATCGTCTTTCAAAGTGTTTTGTACCGTCATACCATACAACGCGTTGATTTTCTTTTTTGACTCTGCGTATGCAATTTTATCTTCTCCGCCTTTCAGCTCTGTCTTTTTTATAAACAAATCAATCACCAGCTTCCTAAATTCGTAGGGCAAATATCGTTTGAGAGACTTATAACATTCTATTATTGTTATATCCTGCAAAGAAATGTTATAATCCTCTAATAAAATCATTAAGTCAATTTCTGTAATAGTTGTCTCCAAACTTTCAGCGTACAATATTCGCCCGTTATCGAGCAAATAGTTTTTTATGTTCCGACACTTACTGAACGATATATACGGTTGATGCCATTTCTTAAGTTCTACATGTTCCAATCGTACACGGAATACGTATCCGAATTTTTCCGAATTTGATAGTATGGTTTTAATATCATCTGTCGTTTCTCTAAACTCGGTCAGCGGAAATTTTTTATTAACCAGTTCGTAAGGATATGAGCTTTCACGGTCATAGCTTCCAACATTATATAATATCTTTCCAACATAGAAACGGTTAGCGTGAGTATCTCCACCTCTAAACGCTTCACGCAAAAGTTCAAACACGTGTAAGGTAGGCACTAAACCGCGTAATATTCCGTTATATGGGAATAACACCTTTTTTGCCATACGCCGGACATATCCAGTTGAAGTATACGGGATTGTGTTTAGTGTGTCGCCATTGGCTTTTAACAATGCTTTTATTGCACATGACAAACCTACAACATCATTTCGCATATAAACTAAATCATCAGCGTCTATCTCTGACCAAGGATATCGCACAATATCATAGTTCATTTCTGTTTTCTGTAATGGTCTTGGAACGTTCATATCTTTCATGAAACGCTCAAGTCCTACCCCTGCGAGCTTATAACTACAACGAAATTCCACTTTATCCCATACGCAATATAGAGGTTCCCTAACATCAACTAAGAAAACATCTTTTCGGTCAAACTCATGGATGCCTTTCAAAAATTGGAATTCATGAGCTAAATTATGAACATATATAATTAATCGTTTCTTCTCCGGAATTATTCGGTTTAATTCGTCAATCACGGTTATAAAATCATCCCAAGTTCGGCCATATATTACAGGCATGCCCCATATATGCAGCTGCCATATATACATAAACGCGTGTGTCTCATCTTTGTATTCAATTTTACTCGTTTCTATATCCCATGACGCTATTAATTCCAGATACTTATTAACCGATTTCGTTAATAATATTTTGGACAGTCTTGTGTTTAGCATCTCCATTAATAAACGCACGTGCAAGCTCCTCCGACGAATATATGTCTATTAGTTTTGTGTTCTTCGCCGAGGCCATAAAATCGGCAAATTTATTATATTTAGAAACTGGAATATTATATCCGTGTTTTTTTAATGTTGCAACACTTTTTCGGCGCACTTCTCTTAGCCCCGCAATACTTGCAAACTTATTTTTATATAAATTCTCCGCAATTTCTCGATAAAATGGTAAATCCTCATCTGATATGTCCTTAGGGGCTTCTAAATCAAATAATCCGCTTTTAAGCACTTTGTCATAATCTGACCATTCCTTAGACGCTGAAAACCTTTGCTCGCGCTTCTTAAGAATATAATACAATCTGCGGTATTCTTGCCTATCTGTCATTAGCGTTATCCTTTGTCATAATATCTATACATTCTTTAACTGCCGACAGCTTCGCTTGATAGATATCAGTTTCTATACTATTCTTGCAGACGCTATAGTGTCGTCGGTACATTATTTCATAATAGTTATACAACTTAATCATTTTGTCTGTTTTTGTCATTGTCTAAAACTTCCCATACTAAAACATTGTAGTCGTCGTCAACTCTACATTTTGCCAGCCCTGACTTACTATTAACACATTCATATATTGAATTTAAGTCCTCTTGATGAATTCCGCCTTTTAAAAAATGAGAGTATATAGCACCGTCTGACGAGCGAAATATTATAACATCATCACCGTTCATAAACTCAATTCTGTGAGGTTCTAATAATACCGTTTTACTTCCTATGATATAATCTTCACATACTTTATTTAATCGGTCGATTTCTTCCCACGTATGAAGCTCAAAGTCATCCTCCATACCTAAAGCGTCTTTAAAGTGTTTGTATTCGTTCATATCTACATCCCCCTTCGTTGATGAATATAGTATAACAAAAAAATATTTCAACGTAAGATATAAATTGTAAATGATTAATACTAATTGTATTGAATTTATGTTAAGATGT
>ENA-ORNF01003005-ORNF01003005.1-human-gut-metagenome-genome-assembly--contig:-NODE-3005-length-11672-cov-4.187312_pt1 | contig 11672 bp, 8 predicted proteins | sample MGYA00242110_ERZ509012 | MGnify/ENA primary metagenome ERZ509012 (study PRJEB26280, sample SAMEA2338714) | human gut metagenome | biome: human gut; feature: human-associated habitat; material: faeces... | reverse complement strand
GCGTCGAAATCCTTCCCGTTTCGGGACACCATTCGGAACGCTTTGCAGTGACGGGATTCCGCATCGGCAGGCTGGCCTACCTGACCGACTTCAAGACCATCGAGGAGAGTGAGGTGGAGAAACTCGCCGGCGTCGAGGTGCTTGTGGTCAATGCCCTGCGCTTCGCTCCGCACTACTCGCACTTCAATGTGGCCGAGGCGCTGGAGCTGATTCGCCGTGTGGCGCCCCGCGAGGCCTACCTCACCCACATGTCGCACGACATCGGGCTGCAGGCCGTGACCGAGCCGACGCTCCCGCCGCACGTGCACATGGCCTGCGATACGTTGGAACTTGAAATAAACGATGGATATGAAAACACTGAAAGATAAGGTAATCGTCATCACGGGCGCCTCGTCGGGCATCGGCGAGGCCATGGCCCGCGAATATGCCGCACAGGGCGCCCGGGTGGTGCTCGGGGCGCGGAGCGTGCAGAAACTGCAGTTGGTTGCGGGCGGCATCCGCACACACGGCGGGCAGGCCGCCTACTGTGGCGTGGATGTCACCAAACCCGAGGAGTGCCGCGAGCTCATCGAGACGGCCGTGCGCGAGTTCGGCCGCATCGACGTGCTGATCTGCAATGCCGGCATCTCGATGCGCGCATTGTTCGACGATGTGGACCTCGAGGTGCTGCACCGCCTGATGGACGTCAATTTCTGGGGCACGGTGAACTGCTGCAAGTATGCCTTGCCCTACCTGCAGCAGTCGAAGGGCTCGATCGTCGGCATCTCGTCCGTAGCCGGCCTGCACGGGCTTCCCGGGCGCACGGGCTACTCGGCCTCGAAGTACGCCATGACGGGCTTTCTCGAGACGCTGCGCATCGAGAACCTCAAGAAGGGGCTGCACGTGATGATCGCCTGTCCGGGATTCACGGCTTCGAACGTCCGCTTCTCGGCCCTCACGGCCGACGGATCGCAGCAGGGCGAGACGCCGCGCGACGAGTCGAAGATGATGACCGCCGAGCAGGTGGCGCGGATCGTGGCGAAGGGCATCCTGCGCCGCAAGCGGCTCTGCCTGATGGAGATCGAGGGACGTGCCACGCACTTCGTCAAGAAATTCGCCCCGGCCTTCCTCGATCGGATGTTCTACCTGGTGATGGCCCGCGAGCCCGATTCGCCGCTCAAGTGAGCCGCTGCATGCCCGGCCGCAACCCGGCCGCGTGCATGTCTCTCTGCTGCATGGCCCGCCTTGTGACGGACGGGCCGTTTCCCGTTTTGCAGATCCATTTAACCCAACAATCAAGCATAACGTTATGAAACATTTGAACAATTGGATGCGTGCGCTCCGGCGGAGCGTGCTCTGTGCGTGCGTTGCCGTGGCCTGCGTATGGTGCCTTCCTTCGTGCAACGACGACAAGATCGGCGACATATCGCTGATTTACGGCCGCTGGGAGGCCACCTCCTTCTCCGGCTATGAAAAGGAGGAGGGTGAAGAGCCCTACGAGTGGAACTACGGCCCGTCCGAGATGGCCGGTGACTATGTGATTTTCAACACCGACGGAACATATGTGGAGGGGTCTTCGGGCACAACGGGAGACAGTGGCACGTGGCGCATTCAGGGCAACAGAATCTATGTGACCTCCGACGGTGAGACCATCGGTGCGACGATCCGTACCCTCTCCTCCACGGAACTGGTTATCGAGATGCGTTACAGCGAACCGGGCTACGAATATTTCGAACGCTCCTCTTACCGCAAGGCCGACTGACGGCTGCCGGCCTTTCAAGTGAAAGGCGGCCGCACCCGATCCGGGCGCGGCCGCCTCTTTTCTGCCCTGTCCGGGTTTCCTACTTGAAGAAGATCGACGAGATCTCCTTGTAGTTGTGCACACGCTCGATGACGTCGGCAAAGATGTCGGCGACGGAGAGCACCGTGAACTTGTGCAGGTCCTTGTTGGGGTTGAGCGGAATCGTGTCGGTCACGATCACCTCCTCGAGGGCGCTGTCGTTGATGCGCTCGTAGGCCGGTCCCGAGAGCACGGGGTGGGTGATCGCCGCGCGCACGCTCTTCGCGCCGCGGGCCATGAGCATGTCGGCGGCCATGCAGATCGTGCCGGCCGTGTCGATCATGTCATCGACGATCAGGACGTTGCGTCCCTCGACTTCGCCGATGGCCGTCATCTTGCCCACGACGTTGGCCTTCGCGCGTTCCTTGTGCGAGATGATGATCGGCGTGCCGAGGTGCTTGGCATAGGTGTTGGCACGCTTGGCGCCGCCCATGTCGGGTGCGGCGATCGAGAGATCCTCGATGTGGAGGCTTTCGATATAGGGGACGAAGATGCCGCTGGCATAGAGTGCATCCACGGGAATGTCGAAGAAACCCTGAATCTGGTCGGCATGCAGGTCCATGGTCATCACACGGTCCACGCCTGCGGCCATGAGCAGGTTGGCCACCAGCTTGGCCCCGATCGGTACGCGGGGACGGTCCTTGCGGTCCTGACGCGCCCAGCCGAAGTAGGGCATCACGGCCACGACCTTGTAGGCCGAAGCACGGCGTGCGGCGTCGATCATCATCAGCAGCTCCATGAGGTTGTCCGAGGGCGGGAACGTCGATTGGATGATGAATACCGTACAGCCACGGATCGACTCGTTGTAGCAGGGCTGGAACTCGCCGTCGCTGAAACGCAGGACCTCGGATTGTCCGAGCGTCGTGCCGAAACTTGCGGCGATCTTCTGGGCGAGGTACTCGGAACCGCGACCCGCGAAGATCTTGATTTTGTGGATAGCCATAGGTTACGAAGGATTTTGATGGTGCAAATATAGGACATTGCGTTGAAAAACCGAGCCTTTTCGGGTTCGATTTTTCAACATTCGGTCAAACTTTGAGGCATTCGCCGATGAAATCGAGTATTTCGTCGCGCCCCGTGCCGCGCTCCGACGATGAGACGAACATCGGGGGCAGCTCCTCCCATGTCTCGGCGAGCGTCCGGCGGTAGCGCTCGATGCTCTTTTCGCATTGAGCTTTCGATAGCTTGTCGGCCTTGGTGAAGACGATGCCGAACGGGACGCCGTTCGTGCCGAGCATCTCGATGAAGCGCAGGTCGATTTTCTGGGGTTCGAGGCGGATATCGACGAGCACGAAGAGGAAGTGGAGCTTCTCGCAGCGGAGCACGTAGTCGGTGATGAGCTTGGAGAACTCGCCCCGCACGGCCTTCGACGTGCGGGCGTAGCCGTAACCGGGCAGATCCACGAGATACCACGCGTCGTCGATGCGGAAGTGGTTGATCAGCCGGGTTTTGCCCGGAGTTCCCGAGACCTTGGCCAGCCCGTTGCGGCCGGTGAGCATGTTGATGAGCGACGATTTGCCGACGTTGCTGCGGCCGATGAAGGCGATGTCGCGCAGGCTGTCTTTCGGGACCTGCGTGATGCGCTCGGAGCTGCAGCGGAATTCTGCCTTGTTGATCTGCATGGGTATAGGGTTTTGTGCCGTGGGGCATGTCCATCCGCTGCAAAGGTAGTGCAAAGGGCGTGCACTGCCAAATCGAAAAGCGCGCCGCGGCGGAAAACGGCCGGAAAATCAGTAGTGGTGCGGCGACCGGTTGTTGAACCTCCAGCCCGCACCGAGCATCAGGAAGTTGGGCATGTGGAAGTCGCTCAGCGAGTAGCCGATGTGCACGAACGAGTTGCGGGTGACGCCCACCTTCAGGGCGAGTGTCTGGTAGAAGTAGTCCATGTCGCCGCCCTTGTGCAATATGTTCCTGCCCAGTCCGATCCCGATGGTGAAGTAGGGCATGACGAACTCGGCGCGTGCCGATAGGCCGAGGGCCAGCTGGCGGTCGATTCCCGGTTTTACGAACTCCAGGTCGGGCGAGTCGCCCACGGCGGTGATCTGGTTGGGGATGTAGACGTTGGCGCTGCCGTCGTAGATGCCGTCGAGCGAGAGGCCCGCACGGAACTTGTAGCCGAAGTTGTACATGGCTGCAAAGTTCACGCCCAGCACCGTGTAGGCGTCGGGCGATGCGTACTGGCTGCCGTCGAACGCGACGCCCTTGCGGCGCCACGACCCGAAGAGCACCAGGTCGTAGGTCATGTGGGGGCGGAAGTCGGGGCCGTCGATGCGGCGTGCGACGCGGGCCTCAGCGGCCGTGCGTCCGAAGTTGCAGGTCAGTCCGGCCTGAAGTCCGGCGGAGTTGAGCCCGGCGTTGGGGATCGTGGTGTTGCCGTTGGAGAAGTGGGTGAGCGTGGGTCCGAAGGTCAGGTCGAGTTCGTGCGTGAGCATCCAGCGCAGGTAGAAGCTGACGTTGAGCAGGGCGTTGAGCCGCGAGCCCATCATCGTGTTGAGCGCGTTGTTCTCCCGGTCGTAGGGCTTCCAGCCGAACGAGAGGCCGAAGTTCCACTCGTAGTTGAGCGAGAGCCGGGGCGAGAGGCGGGCGATGCGCGCCCCCTGGAAGAGGTAGACCGCCACGGGGTTTCCCAGCTCGAGCGGGTTGGCGAAGTCGTAGTAGGCCGCGCCGATGCCCTGGTATACGCCGCCGTAGATGCGGTCGGCATAGGAGCCGGGACGGAACTGGAACGAGTATTTGAGGTGGGCGGCGAGCGAGAGGTCCATGGGCCGCATCAGCGAGTTCACCCCGTCGAGGAAGGGGTTGGTCGGGAAGATGTATTCGGGGCGGAATTCGGCGCCGAGGCGGTGCTGGAGCCTGCGGCGTTTCGGGCCGGCGAAGTCCGGATGCCGCTCCTGCCCGGCGGTGCGGGCCAGACGCCCCGGACGGGCGGTCCCGGTGCTGCGCAGCGTATCACGGAGGGCGGTCGTGTCGGCCGTCTGCCGGAGATCCGCCGCCGATTCCCGACCGAAGGAGGGAGTCGGCCCGTATGTCTGGGCGGATCCCGTCACCCTCCTGTCCGCCGTCAGCGGAGCGGGCGATACCCACAATGCCGACAGCAGGGCAAGCACTGTCATCCAATATCTCATTCCGTACGTTCGTTCCATCGGCTCGGTCTTGGGGATTCGGGACCAAAGGTAAGAAAATTTTTCCCGCTCCCTGTCTCCCTGCGGGCGGAAAGCTCCTCCGTGCGGTCGATTTTCCTTCGGTCGGATGTCATTCCTGCGGCCGGGCCCGTGCCGATGCGACCGATTCCGTTCCGGCGGTTGCCTGATTGGCTGTTTTTTGCTATATTTGTCTTCCGGCCGGCAGTTGCTCTCCGGGATTGTCCGATCCGCCCGGCGGCATCCGCCCGGCAGCGGTCGCTCCCGTATCTCCTACCGGTCCTGCAACTGCGTGGTAAACAACAATTTCATCCATATGCGATCCATCCTTCGTTCCCTTGTGGCCGCCGCCTGTCTGTCGTTCCCGGGCCTTGCTGCGGCACAGTCGCTCCCCGGGGCCGATTCGTCGGCCGTCGTGGCTTACCGGCCGCAGTTCTCTACGGCGGGGTTTTACGAACTCCCCGGCACGGGGCGCACGGTCTATAACATGAATCCGGCATGGCGTTTCCACCGCGGGGCGGCCGAGGGAGCCGGACAGCGCGATTTCGACGATCGGGCCTGGCCGCTCGTCTCGCTCCCCGACGGGATCGAATACCTGCCGACCGAAGCCAGCGGCTGCGTCAATTATCAGGGCGAGGTGTGGTACCGCAAACACTTCACGCCCCGCGAGGAGTGGCGGGGCAAGCGGCTGTTCCTCCATTTCGAGGCCATCATGGGCAAATCGGAGGTGTGGGTCAATGGACACTGCCTCGCCCGGCACTACGGAGGCTATCTGCCGGTCGTGGTCGATATCTCGCCCGCCTTCGAGTACGGCGGGGACAATGTCATCGCCGTGCGTGCGGACAACAGCGACGATCCGATGTTCCCGCCCGGCAAACCGCAGGATGCACTGGATTTTGCCTACTTCGGCGGCATCTACCGCGACTGCTGGCTCATCGCCCACAACCGGGTCTTCATCACCGATCCCAACTACGAGGATCAGGAGGCCGGAGGCGGGCTCTTCGTCTCCTACGACGACGTGTCGGAGGCCTCGGCCAGAGTGCGGATGGCTGCACACGTGCGCAACCTTTCGGGCCGGTCGTTCCGGGGACGGGTCGTCTATGAACTCTACGACCGGGAGGGACAGCTGGCCGCTTCGGCCGAGGAGCGGCTCTCGGTGACCAACGGGGCGGCCAAGCGGGTCGAGGCCCGCGTGACCCTCTCGCAGCCCCGCCTCTGGTCGCCCGATATGCCCTACCTCTACAAGTTGCATGTTTACGTGAAGGACCAGCAGGGCGATGTGGTCGATGGCTATTGCCGCCGGATCGGTATTCGCAGCATCGAGTTCCGGGGCAAGGAGGGGTTCTGGCTCAACGGCAGGCCCTATCCGTGGCCGCTGATCGGCGCCAACCGCCATCAGGACTTCGCCGTCGTGGGCAATGCCCTGTCGAACAGCCTCCACTGGCGGGATGCCAGGAAGCTGCGCGATGTCGGCCTGCGCGTGATCCGCAACGCCCACTATCCGCAGGATCCGGCCTTCATGGACGCCTGCGACGAGTTGGGGCTTTTCGTGATCGTCAATACCCCGGGCTGGCAGTTCTGGAACGACGATCGGGTCTTTGCCGAGCGGGTCTATTCCGACATCCGTAACATGGTGCGCCGCGACCGCAACCACCCCTCGGTGTGGCTTTGGGAGCCGATTCTCAACGAGACATGGTATCCGGAGGATTTCGCCGCGAATGTCGTGCGAATCCTGCATGAGGAGTATCCCTATCCTTACTGTTATGCGGGTTGCGATGCCGCGGCCCGCGGAGCCGAACACTTTCCCGTGCAGTTCACCCATCCGCTCAACGGGGGCGACGGGGCGTTCAATACCCGGGAGCTGGATCCGAAGGTGTGCTATTTCACCCGCGAGTGGGGGGACAACGTCGATGACTGGAATTCGCACAATTCGCCGAGCCGCGTGAACCGCGGGTGGGGCGAGGTGCCGATGCTCATCCAGGCCAAAGGATATGCCCGCCCGGACTATCAGTATACGTGCTACGATGCTTTGTGGCGGACGCCGCGCCAGCATGTGGGCGGGTGTCTCTGGCACTCGTTCGACCACCAGCGGGGCTATCATCCCGATCCCTTCTACGGCGGCATCATGGATGCCTTCCGGCAGCCGAAATACTCCTATTACATGTTCTGCGCGCAGCGGCCTGTGCAGCCCAATCCGGAGTTGATTGCCGGAAGCGGCCCGATGGTCTACATCGCCCATGCCATGACCCCCTTCTCGCCGGCCGATGTGACGGTCTACAGCAATTGCGACGAGGTGCGCCTGACCTGCTGCAGGGATGGAGAGCCGCGCGTCTACCGCAAGTCGCCCGAGGCGGGCGGCATGCCCTCTCCGATGATCCTGTTCGAAGGGGTTTTCGATGTGATGCGCGACAAGGAGCTGTCGCGCGAGGGGCGTCAGGGCGACTCCTATCTGCTGGCCGAGGGGCTTGTGGACGGCCGGGTCGTGGCGACGCACAAGGTCATGCCGGCGCGGCGTCCTGCGAAACTGTTGCTGTGGGCCGATGACGGGCCGGCAGGGATGACGGCCGACGGCTCGGACCTGATGACGGTCGTAGCCGCCGTGGCGGATGAGAACGGGACGATCAAGCGTCTGAACGACTGCGAGGTGCTCTTCGAGATCGAAGGTCCGGGCGAGCTGGTTGCTTCGGAAGGGACCTTCACCAATCCCCGGCGGGTCAGCTGGGGTACGGCCCCCGTGCTCGTGCGCGCCACAACGACTCCGGGAACGATCCGCATCCGGGCCCGGGTCGTTTTCCAGGGAAAGCATACGCCCCTGGCGGCCGAGTTGGAGATCCCGACCTTCCCGGCGGATCACGAAGTGATTGCCGATCCGTCGGAGCTCGAAGCGGCCGAGGCGGCGAAGGGGGTGCGGAGTAAGGCTCCGGAATCTTCCGACCGTGATTTGGAACGGGAGGTCGAGGCGTTGCGCCGGGAACTCAACGCGCTGAAACTTCGGGAGGTGGAGCGGCAGCAGAGCGATTTCGAATAGACCGGCACCCGCTCCTTCCGGCCAAACGAAAAACGGGCGCGGACCACAAAGGTCCGCGCCCGTTGTCTTGCATGGGCCGCCGTCCGGATCAGTAGCCGAGGATGCGGAGCATCGAGCGGTAGGACTGCTCCTTGGCGAACAGGCGGGTGTAGTATTCGTTGTCCGACTTGTCGCGATCGATGATCACGTGCTTCGGGGCGGGGATCAGGCAGTGCTGGATGCCGCCGAAGCCGCCGAGCGACTCTTGGTAGGCACCCGTGTGGAAGAATCCGATGTACTGCGGGTTGCCCTTCTCGAGCTTGGGCAGGAAGATGGCGTTGGTGTGGCACTCCGAGTTGTAGAAGTCCTCGCTGTCGCACGTCAGTCCGCCGAGCAGCACGCGCTGGTACTCCTTGTCCCAGTTGTTGATGGCCAGCATGATGTAGCGCTGGTTGATACCCCACGTGTCGGGCAGGGTGGTGATGAACGACGAGTCGATCATGTACCAGTTCTCGCGGTCGTTCTGCTGCTTCTGATTGACGATCGAGTAGAGCGCCGCGCCGCTTTCGCCCACGGTGAACGATCCGAACTCGGTGAAGATGTTCGGCTCCTCGATGCCGTTGCGCTGGCAGATGTTCTTGATCTGCGCCACGATCTCCTCGGTCAGGTACTCGTAGTCGTATTCGAAGTTGAGCGAGTTCTTGATGGGGAATCCGCCGCCGATGTTGAGGCTGTCGAGCTCTGGGCAGATGGTTTTCAGCTCGCAGTAGACGTTCATGCACTTCGAGAGCTCGTTCCAGTAGTAGGCCGTGTCCTTGATTCCGGTGTTGATGAAGAAGTGGAGCATCTTGAGTTGGAACTTCTTGCTGTTCTTGAGCTTGGCCTTGTAGAACTCGACGATGTCGTTGTAGCGGATGCCGAGGCGCGAGGTGTAGAACTCGAACTTGGGCTCCTCCTCGCAGGCGATGCGGATGCCAACCTTGCACTTCTTGGTGAAGGCGTCCTCGAACAGGTCGAGCTCCTCCTTGTTGTCCAGTACGGGGATAGTGTTGGTGAATCCGTCGTTTACGAGCTGGGCGATGTTCTCGACATACTGCGGGCGCTTGAATCCGTTGCAGATGATGTAGCGGTCCTTGTCGATGATGCCTCCGTCGTAGAGGGCGTTGATGATGTGGATGTCGTAGGCCGACGAGGTCTCGAGGTGGATGTCGTTCTTCATCGCCTCCTCGAGCACGAACGAAAAGTGGCTCGACTTGGTGCAGTAGCAGTAGTTGTACGAGCCCTTGTAATCGACCTTGGCCATCGCCACGTTGAACATGCGCTTGGCTCGGTTGATCTGTTGCGAGATCTTGGGCAGGTAGGTGATCTTGAGCGGCGTGCCGTACTGCTTGATCAGTTCCATGAGCGGAATGTCGTGGAAGTGCAGCTCGTTGTCCTCGACCGAGAACTCGTCCTGCGGGAAATCGAACGACTGTTCGATCAGGTCAATGTACTTGTCTTTCATGGCTCGTTCGTGTGGGTTTCGGGAATCCGGCTTCGCTACATGGTCGGAAACGGGCGAAAGTAGCTCGGTCGGATTTTCCGGATTTTCGGGATGCAAAGTAGGCGAATATTTTTCGTATAACCAACTCTTTGCCGCGATATTTTCGTTAAATTTTACCATTCCGCGTGTTTTGGGCCCCGTTGCGCCGCCTTTGCGGCCTGCTCCGAACCTTTTCCCGCCTGCCGACCTGACCATTGCGTCCCGTGCTGCTGCCTCTCCGGCCGGCGGTGCGGAGGGGGCGCTGCGGCGGCGGAAGCGGGCGGCGGGACGATTTTTGGAAGCCGAATATTTGGACGTTTCTGCGAAAAACGGTAATTTTGAACCCTGACAAAATAAGGAGATTTAGACTGTGCTGATACCTGTCATAACGCAATATCTCGAGACGCACAAACGTCTCGTCATCCCTCAGCTGGGTGCCTTCATCGTCAAGGAGCCCGGCCGTGCGGTACTCTTTTCCGAACTGCTCAAACGCGACGACGGCGTGCTGCGCGGGCTGCTTTGCGCCCGTGGGCTCAACGAGTTGGAGGCCGCCGGCGAGATCGACCGCTTCGTCTTCGAGGTGCGTCATGCCGTCGAGCACGGCCTGGTGTGCCCGCTGCCCGGTCTGGGCGAGATGAAGGGTGGGGCGAACGGAACGATCGCCTTTACCTATGACCCGCGTCCGGCTGTTCCGGCAGAACCTCCCCCTCCGTAACCGCCTTGATGAAGACCGGTCCTTCCGTGATTTCCGTGACCGTTTCCCGCTGGAAATGGCTGCCGTGGTATTTCCCCGTGAATTTTTCTGTCCACATGGTGCCGTAATCGGAGCGGATCAGGATTTCTCCGAAGCCTTTCTCCCGGAAGACAGTTTCCCCCGCCAGATTGCGGATCGCCGGGGACGGGGTGGAGAAATCCGCCTCAAAGAAATCTGTCTTGAAGTGTGCCTTGCATTTTCTGACCGTGGCTGTCTGCGGTCTGCCCCCCTGAAAGTTCCGGACGCCGCAGGAGGGAAGTTCCCGCACAAAATAATATTTTCCCCCGTCTTCCTGCACCGGAACTTCCTGAGGCGCGATATCGCCGCAGATCAGATGAGGGCCCTTGAGCTGATTGAAGTTGCAGATTGAGAACCGTCCGGCGGACGGAGCTGTGAATTTCTCCTCCGTTTCTTCTATGACGGACGTGAGTTTTTCCATGATCTCCACATTGGCGGCATCGGTGTGGCAGCCGCATGCGGCATCGTGGAACTGTGCGGAAATAAGCTTGTCCCACAATGGTTTCCAATCATTTTCAGTGTTGGAAAACAGGTCTGCGGTCTCTGCGGAAAGAAGCAGATTTTCCGCTTTGCGAAGTTTCTGTTTTACGGAAATGCGGGTGGTGTAACAGCCGGAAAAGGTCGGGTTGAACTCCCCGTGATAAGAGGGCAGGGGAGCCTCTGCGGCAAGTCTGAAGTAATCAAGATTTCTTCCGAACTCCACAAGGCGACCGGGGGTTCTGTTGACGGCTTCGATGATCCAGAAAAGGTCTTCTTCGATTTTGCCTTCCTCCGTCATATAATGCACCAGTGCATTGCCTTCCAGATATTTCAGCGAGGAAATACCGCGCGCAAGCTGGCTTTCGTATTCGCGCAGAACCGGCACGTTGCATTCATAGCCGAGATGTGTAATCTCCGCAGTGCTGTGTGCTGTGAGGATTGCCGTTTCATCCAGTCCATGCCAGTGGAAAGGGCCGTTGGATGGAATTTCCTGCGGCTTGTTCGGCATGCGCCCGGGAAGCAGGTAACGATAACCGCACCGGACAAGAATCTGGGGCAGTTGTGCGCACATTCCGAATGCGTCGGTCATGCACGCGACTTCCGGTTCCTGCCCGAATGTTTCCTTGTAGTATTCGCGTCCGAGCAGCAGATTGCGGACAATGGATTCTCCGGAAATCAGGTTCAGATCGGGAATGCTGAGACCGCCGAAATACTCGAAACGCCCTTCTTTCAGAAGCGCCTTGAAGCGTTTCAGGTCTTCCGGATGCTTCCGCAGATATACGCGCAGGATTTCCGCCTGTTCCACGCAGAAATGAAACTGTTTGTATTTTTCGGCAAGCTTCAGAAGGTGTTCGAGCTGTTCTTCACGTATCTTTTCATATTCTCCATAAGGGTAGCGCCAGACCAGATCGGAATGGTGAAGCGCGGAAAGA
>ENA-ORNF01003003-ORNF01003003.1-human-gut-metagenome-genome-assembly--contig:-NODE-3003-length-11676-cov-5.733414_pt1 | contig 11676 bp, 7 predicted proteins | sample MGYA00242110_ERZ509012 | MGnify/ENA primary metagenome ERZ509012 (study PRJEB26280, sample SAMEA2338714) | human gut metagenome | biome: human gut; feature: human-associated habitat; material: faeces... | reverse complement strand
ACGCCAGAACGGAAAAGGCGCAAGCAGATGGCGCAGGTGAATCTGGAAATAGTATAAAAAGCGGGATTGCGCATTTTTCACGCAACCCCGCTTTTGTCCCTATGCAATTTTCAGAAGCGCCGTGCGCGCCTTATTCTCCCATGCCCTGGTCGCGCGCCTGCGCGGTGTACAGCTCGTAGTATGCGCCGCGCTTGGCCATCAATTCGTCATGAGAGCCTGCTTCCATGATGCCCTGATTGCCAATGTACAGGATGCGGTCGCAGTTCTTGATGGTGGACAGACGGTGCGCAATGATGAACGACGTGCGTCCCTTCAGCAGCGCCTGAATGCCGTCCTGCAGCAGCTTCTCCGTCTTGGTGTCGATGGAGGAGGTTGCCTCGTCCAGTATCAGGATGCGCGGGTCGCTCAGCAGCGTGCGCGCGAAAGCAATCAGCTGCTTCTGCCCCTGCGAAAGGCTGCCGCCGCGCTCGTTCACGGTCGTTTTGTAGCCCTGCGGCATTTCGCGGATGAAGTCGTCCGCGCGGACAACCGCAGCCGCCTGACGTACCTCGTCGTCTGTCGCGTCCAGACGGCCGTAGCGAATGTTATCCAGAATCGTGCCGGAGAAGATGAAGGAATCCTGCAGCATGATGCCCATCTGCGAGCGCAGGGAGTGCAGCGTCACGTCGGTAATGTCGTGCTTGACGCCGGATTCATCCGTCAGCGTGATGGAACCGCTGCGCAGGTCGTAGAAGCGGCAGAGCAGGTTGACGATGGTGGACTTGCCCGCGCCCGTCGGGCCGACAAGCGCAATGCTTTCGCCCGCCTTGACATGCAGGTCAACATCCTTGAGGACGGTCTGCCCTTCCTCGTAGCCGAAGGTGATGCTGTTGTAATCAACAGCGCCGGTAATGGGCGGAAGCGTCTCGGCATTCGGCTTGTCGTCAATCACGACTGGTTCATCCATCGTCTCGAAGATGCGCTCCAGATACGCCATGTTGTTCACGAAGCTGTTGTAGATGTTCGCCAGATTCGTAATCGGCTGCCAGAAGCGGCTGACGTACTGCCCCATGGCGAGAATCACGCCGAAGGAGACCACCGCGCCGCCCAGCCAGTACACACCCGCGTAGTACATGAGGGTGAAAACAATCTGGGTGATGATTTCCGAAGAGAGCCAGACGCTGTTGGAGATGTAAATCGCCTTCAGCCACGCCGCGCGGCACGCCGTCGCCAGGCGCTGCATGATGGAGCAGTTGACATCCTGCCGCGCGAACAGTTCGCTCACGCGCACGCCGTCAATGGATTCCGCCAGATACGCGTTGTAGTTGCTGTTTTTGTTCGACTGATTCTGCCACGCGCGGCGCTGACGAGGCTTCAGGATGATGATAATCGCCACGAAAATCGGCAGACCCGCCACAACAATCGTCGCCAGCGTCGGCTCGGTCGTATACATGTAGACGACGATGAAGATGATGTTGATGATTTCCAGAATCGAGTTGATGATGCCGTTGGAAAGAATATCCGACACGCTGTTGACGTAATTGATGACGCGCACGAGGATTTTGCCCGCCGGACGGCTGTCGTAGTAGGCGAAAGGCAGCTGCTGCAGGTGCGCGAAGAGGTCTTTGCGGATATCGTAGATGATCTGCTGACTGACGAACGCCATGATGCGCGAGCGGATGACCGTGAAGACGATGCCGACGATGATGATGCCCATGAACGCCAGCGCCATTTTCAGCAGCAGGTCAACGTTTTTCTGCGGTACAGCGACGTCCATGACGGTCTGGGTGATTTTCGGCACGGCGAGGCTCGTTACCGATGCCAAGGCGGACAAAAGCAGCGCCAGCAGCATCTTCCACTTGTGCTTGCCGATGTAAACGCCCACGCGCTTCAAGTGCCGGAAGTCAAACGGGGTTTCCAAGCGCTCGTCTACGTCAAATTTGTTGCGCGCCATGTTACATCACCTCCTGCGGAGCGGTGTCGGGCGTGATGCCGTTTTGCAGGCAGTACGTTTCGTAGTAGTAGCCGCGATGACGCAGCAGCTCCTGATGCGTGCCGCGCTCGGTCACGACGCCGTCCTTCAAAATCAGGATGAGGTCAGCATCCTTGACGGAGGAAATGCGCTGGGCAATGATCAGCTTCGTGCAGTCGTAGGGGAGCTGACGCAGCTGCGCCTGAATGTACTTCTCCGTCTCCATATCGACAGCGGAAGTGGTGTCGTCCATGACGAGGATGCCGGGCTTGACCGCCAGCGCGCGCGCCAAGGCAATGCGCTGCTTCTGCCCGCCGGAAAGACCCACGCCGCGTTCACCGATAATCGTGTCGTAGCCCTCGGACAAGCCCTTGATGAAGTCGTCCGCAGCCGCGCGGCGGGCGAAGTCGTGCACTTCGTCCTCCGTCAGCGTCTGGTCGCCGAAAGCAATGTTGCCTTCCACCGTGTCGGAAAAGAGGAAAACATCCTGCGTCGCCGTGCCGATGCCGTCGCGGAGCTGCTGCAGCTTCCACTTGCGCACATTGCAGCCGTCAACGGAAATGCTGCCGCTGGTCACGTCGTAGCAGCGGGCGAGCAGCTGAATCAGCGTCGTTTTGCCGGAACCGGTCGGCCCCATGATGGCGACGGTCTGCCCCGGCTTGGCGGAGAACGTTACGTCGGACAGCACCGGCTGCGAGCCGTAAGCGAAGGACACATGGTCAAAGGAAATCGCACCCTCGATGTGGTCGTGATTCACCGCGCAGGAGCTGTCTACAATCTCCGGGCGGGAGACTTCAATCTCCATGACCTTGTTCGAGCAGGTGATGAAGCGCTGCCAGTCGTTGAGCAGGTTGCCCAGCTGCCGCATGGGGACGCTCAGCGTCCACGCCAGCTGGGTGAAAATCGTCAGTTCGCCCGCCGTCATGCCGTCGGTAATCATCAGGTAGCCGCCGAAAAAGACGGTCAGCAGCGTCATGGCGTTCGCCAGAATCTCGATGAAGGGGTAGAAGGACAGCCAGCGCTTGTTGATATCCAGATTCGCATCGCGGAAGGCGCGGGAACGCTCGTCGAAGCGGTTCTCCTCGTATTCCTCACGCGCAAACGCCTTCACCACACGGTTTGCCGCAATGTTCTCCTGCGCCTTCGCGTTCATGTCGCTCATTTTGTCGCGCATGTCCACGAACATCCGCCGCGCGCCCTTGGAGTACACTTTCGTGATAATCATCAGCAGCGGCGTGACGCAGACCATTGCCAGCGCGAGCTTCCAGTTCACCGAGAACAGGTAAATCGACGACGACACGAACATGACGATGCTGTCTACCGCCACATAGTCTATGTATGCCAGAAAATGGCGGCACCAGTCTGTGTCGGCGGACAGGCGCGTCATCAGGTCGCCCGTGCGGTGAATGTCGAAAAAGCGCATGTCCTGATACTGCAGACGCGTGAACAGCCGCATGCGCAGGTTCATCAGCGTGTTCTGGGAGGAATGCTCCAGCAGGACAACCATCAGGTAGCGCAGACCTTCGCGCGTAACCTTGACAATCAGCATCGCCAGCAGCAAGCCGACGAGCGGTTCGGGGTTCTGCGCGACGATGACGTCATCCATCAGGCGCATCGTCAGGTAGGGGTTGATGAGCAGCATCAGCGACGTGACGGCACTGATGATGAGGCCAAGAATGTGCCACTTGTGGTAGCGCTTGTCCATTACGCCCCACAGCCATTTGATATTCTCCATCGGTTACTCCTTATACAGGGTCGATTCGATTTCCTTTGTCACAAAGTCAGCAATGCGGATTTTCCATTCCTCGTCCGGGTGGACTTCGCCGTGAGAGCGGGCAACACTGCGGTCAAAGCCGCTTCCGTAGAAGCTGTCGATGCAGTGCACACCCGTTTTCTGCGCGACTTTCTGGATGACGCGGCGCTTGAGCAGCCCGTGAGATTCGTCCATCCATGCCTGCGGGGTGTATGTTTGCAGCGGCGTGGCGAGGAAAATCGCCGCGTTTGGGCAGACGGTCTGCAATGTCCGCACCGCCCAGAGCAGCGCAGATGCCATCGACGTGCGGGTCAGGTCGGCATAGGGGAGTTCACAGACTGCCGCAAAGTCATCCGCCGGGGCATTTTCCGGTTGATTGCCGTCATTGCTGGAGATGGCGATGTAGATGACGTCCGGCGTGCTCAGCGTGCCTGTGCCGACACCGATTTCCGCCGGAATCGCATACTCGACGCCATCCACCGTCCAGCGGATGATGCTGCCCTTCGGCGTGAGCGCCTGCAAAACGCGCCGCACCTGATTGGACAGCACGTTGTCCGCCGTGTTCGTGTTCGGCGGCTCGATGAGCGTTACAGGCGTGATGTTCCTATCGCCTTCGTGCCAGTCGGAGCAGGTTGCGTACCCGCAGGCGGCATTCAGCATCTCCTGCGCGTTCAGCCGATGCGCCACCATCGTACCGATGCCGCTGACCTGGTCGCTGGTGATGCTGTCGCCCATGCAGCAGAAGCAGCGGATGTTCATGGGGTTGTCCTCCCTTGTAGAAAGACGGGTCGTTCAATCGTAAAGCCTCATTAGAAACGGTTTGATGATAGCACGGTTTTTTCCTTGTTTCAAGAGGGCTTTTGGAAAGATTTCGACAATATTTCTTGCCCATCAGTTAAGTAACAAAAAACCGGAAAATTCAAGGACAAAAGCCACAATGCGGCGATAAAAACCAGTGACAGGAGTGGCGAAAGCGAAGGAGTCCAGAGGGCGATCGCGGACTTTGTGCGTTTTCATTGCCCTCTGGAAGCATGGAAAAGACCAGTTCAACCATGCCCATCAGCATAGAATCAGAAAAAACCACCCAACGAAACCATTTTCGTTCTGGTAAGAAATCAGACATTCTTGACAAAACACAATTTTTGTGTATAATTAAATTATTGCATCATCCATTCCATAGACCCCCAAGACGCTAAGGGAGGAAATTAAACATGAAACACTGGGTCGCACAAGCGCTTTTTCTGCTGATGGCAGTCTGCTTGTTTCTGCCCTGCTTCGCCGCAGCGGAAGAAGCCGCGCAGACCGCCGTCACCATCGACTTTGAGGATGGCAACGCCGCCGCATTCAGCCAGTCTGGCTCCTGCACCGTCGGCGTGACGGAATCGCAGGCGCACAGCGGCAAGCAGAGCCTGCGAGTTTCTGGACGCGGCAGCAATAACTGGGACGCTGTTGACCTCTCCGCTGCGTCGGTTGGCATCGAGGCCGGCGCGAAAGTCCACCTGTCCGCCTGCGTCTACGTCGAAAGCTCGGAAGACGGCGTTATGGCGATTGGCAAGGCGGGCGGCGATTACGCCTACTACGCGCAGGTGAACGTCAAGGGCAAGGAGTGGACGGAAATCTCCTGCGATTTCGAGGCGGACGCAGGCATCAATATCCGCTTCCTCACGGCGTCGGATAACTATCTGGGCAAAAACTACTGCCTTGATGATGTCACGCTGACCATCACCGCGCCCGAAAAGGTGGATTACTCCGACGCGCCGCAGATTCACTACACGTCGGACTTTACCAGCGGCACGGACGGCTGGTATGCGCGTTCTGCGGGCGGCGCCGCCATCGAGACGACTGCCGACGGGCTGTACATCACCGGGCGTACCGCGACGTGGAACTCTCCCGGCCGCGACTTCGACCTTGTGCCGGGGCGCGCCTACAACCTGTCCGTGCAGGTGAAGCAGGACGAGATGGATTCGTGCAGCTTCATCCTGTCCGTCGCCCATACCCGCGACGGCGAGGAATCCTATGAGAACATTGTCACCGGCACGGCGAAGAAGGGCGAATGGGCAATGCTGTCCGGCTCGTACATTCCCGGTCGGTATGACAAGTATGTGCTGTACATTGAGGGTGCGGGCAAGGAAACGTCCTTCACCATCCGCAATTTCACCTGCGACGAGAAGATTGACTCCTTCGACACCACTTCGCTGCCTGTCCTCAAGACGCTCTATGCGGATAAGTTCGATTTCGGCACGGCGGTTGTTGCCAGTGAAGTGGCGGACAGCAAACGCATGGCGTTCTACGGCAGCCAGTTCACCATCATGACCGCGGGAAACGAGATGAAGCCGGATTCGCTGCTGGATATGGCGGAATGCCGCAAGCTCAGCCGCACGGATGACACGGCCGTCGCTGTGAAGTTCGACAACTGCATTCCGTTCCTCGATTGGTGCCGCGACAATGGCGTGAAGGTGCATGGGCATGTGCTGGTGTGGCACTCCCAGACGCCCGAAGCCTTCTTCCATGAGGGCTACGCGACCCACAAGCCGCTGTGCAGCCGCGAAACCATGCTCGCCCGTATGGAAAGCTACATCCAGCAGGTGCTGACGTGGACGAACGAGAATTATCCGGGGCTGATTGTCTCGTGGGACGTTGTGAACGAAGCCGTGGCGGACGGCAGCGACCAGCTGCGCGAATCCAACTGGACAAAGACAATCGGTCAGGATTTCGTGAACCGCGCGTTTGAGTACGCCCGCAAGTACGCCGCGGACGGCGTGAAGCTGTACTACAATGATTACAACACCCCCCTTGACCCCAAGCTGCACGGCATCTGCGTCCTGCTGGACAGCCTGACTGCGGATGGCACGATTGACGGCTACGGCTTCCAGGCACACTACTCCGTCGGCAGTCCGACGATTGACCGCGTGGATTGGGCGTTCCAGCAGATTGCCAAGCGTGATTTGCTCCTGCGCGTGTCCGAACTTGACGTGGGCATTGACGATACGAGCGAGGAAAATCTGCAGAAGCAGGCGAAGTATTACGGCAACCTGATGAAGATTTTCCTGCGTTACGCCGACCGCATCGAAGCGGTGCAGGTATGGGGCACGGTGGACGACCTGAGCTGGCGCGCGGACGAGTACCCGCTCCTGTTCGACAAGGATGCCCAGCCGAAGCCCGCGTTTGACACGCTGGTGGAACTGGCACAGTAAATCCATCATAAAGGCAGCACCGCACAATCCATTTGCCAGCCGACCACCTCATTTGTGCGGTGTTACCCTAACTTTAAGGAGGCGACGAAGATGAAGAAGAAGAGTTTTGCCATATTGCTGGCTGCGGCGCTGCTGCTGTACCTGCTGCCGGGAATGGCGCTGGAAGCGAAGGCGGAAACCGTCCGCAACATATGTTTTTTCTGTAAGAAACAGGCAGATCTTGAGATTACAGGATTCGAGCGATACAACGACGATCAGCATTATGTAATTTACAAATGTCCACTCTGCGGTAAAAGCAAACATGCCATATTTCTTGGCAATCCAATCATCTATCACTCTGGCGGCACCGAAACGCCGACCTGCACCACGGGCAAAACCTGCGCCCAGTGCGGCGCTCAATACGGCAAACTCGGTCACGACTGGGGCGCATGGCAATCCAGGGGTAACAACAGTGAGCATATCCGCCACTGCCAGCGTGACGGCTGCGATGCGGTCGACACCGCAAGCTGCTCCGGCGACAGCAGCGCGACCTGCATTACGCTGGGAACATGCAGCACCTGCGGCGGGCAGTACTACAGCGCACATGCATTCCCTGCGGGGCAGAACTGGCATTCGGACGACAAAAACCACTGGCTTAGCTGCACCGTCTGCCACGAAGCGAAAACTAAGATGGGCGCACATTGGTTCGTTCAGGGCGCCGTTAGCGTGTGCCTTAAGTCCGCAGCCACCTGCGTTGCTCCGGCCGTGTACTACACAAACTGCGACTACTGCTACCACAAGGGAACGGATACTTATGTAGACCCAAATAATGGACCTGACCCGAACAACCACGACCTGGTGCACCACGACGCCAAGGCGCCCACCTGCACCGAAATTGGCTGGAATGCATATGACGCCTGCCAGCGCGAGGGCTGCACTTACACCACCAAGGTGGAAATCCCTGCGCTGAAACACAAGCTGGTACATCACGACGCCAAAGCGCCCACCTGCACCGAGACCGGCTGGGAGGAATACGATACCTGCTCCCGCTGCGATTACACCACTAAGGTGGAAATCCCTGCGCTGAAACACAAGCTGGTGCATCACGACGCCAAGGCCCCCACCTGCACCGAAATTGGCTGGGATGAATATGACGCCTGCCAGCGTGAGGGCTGCGATTACACCACCAAGGTGGAAATCCCTGCCCCCGGGCACGATTATACCGAAAAGGTCGTCAAGCCCACCTGCGGAAAGGGCGGCTACACGCTGCACACCTGCAAAAAATGCAATGACAGCTATAAGGATCACCAGACGAAGACGCTGCTGCACTGGTATGGCGAATGGACGAGTAACGGCGACGGCACGCACAGCGCGACCTGCAAGCGCAAGGATTGCAAGCACGTCGGCAAGACCGAATGCGCCATCGTCGAATTCAAGCAGGATGAAGCGACGCGCACGCTCTGCCCCGTATGCGGCAATGTGAGCGATGGCACACATCTGGCGCTGGTTGAAGAAGTGACGGCGGAGGGCGAGCATCTGCCCTATGGCGAGCTGGTGCTGCGCATGGGTGAAACTGCGAACGGCAATACGCTGCTGAGCGTCTGCTTTGAAGTTTCCGGCAAGCTCACCCAGCCGAAGGGCGAGGTAAAAATCACGATGCCCGCCGAGATGCTGAACGGCGTTACCTTGGCGCTGCTGAATGCCGACGATACGGAAATTGATCTGCCCTACATCGTGGAAGGTGAAAACGCAGTGTTCACGCTGGATTTCACCGATGCAGAGATTCCCACCGTGCTGATTCGCCTGATACCGACAGCGGAATAATCCCATTTCATAGCGTTTTTAAGGCCGTTGCAGAAGATGAATCCTGCAACGGCCGTTATGGTGCGCCCGGCTTAGCCGAAGGCAAGGGTGTCCATCGAGCGGCGGAGTCTGAAGGAAGCCGGATGCCAGCGGGCAAACTCCCGAACCGACGAACAAAAATCACATAGTAGACCGTAGAGGGGCGGACGAGTGTGCCGAGCAACACAAAGTCCAAGGCTGCCCGAATCCCGTGCGGTAAATGTGGCGGTTATGTGGAAGAAAAAAGGCGGCTGCCAGGTTTATCCCCCTGACAGTCGCCTCACTGTTTACTTCTTTTCTACTTTGCTGCTGCCGCGGATGGTCGCATCCGGCTTGGCGGCCTGCTTCATGAACGCCGACGGGCTGATGCCGACGATGTTCTTGAACTGCTTGGAGAAGTGGTACGGATCCTGCATCCCGACTTCGATGCCCGCCTGACGAACCGTGTGCCCTTCCTCGCGCAGCAGCTCCTTCGCGCGTTCCATCTTGCAGTGCAGCACATACGACAGCGGCGGCATACCCACTTCGCTCACGAAGCGCTTGCGGAACGTTTCCATCGGCATACGGGAAATTGCCGCCATCTCCGCCAGAGAGAAGTTGTCCTTGTACTGATTCGCGCGCAGGGTGTCCACGACCTTCGCAATCTCGTGCGAAAGCATCGCGTCCATGGCGACCGGCTGACCCCAGTGGCTTGCCAGCATCCCGTACATCAGATGCTGCAGCTGATATGTCGCGTCGCTGGTGTCCGTGTGGCGGACGATGACCTGCACAATCTGCTTCGCCAAGTACATCTGGCTCGGCAGCGCCCCCTGCTTCAGCGGCATATGCAGCAGCGCGCCCATCTTGCGTACGACCATCGGCGCAAGCGGGCCTTCCAGCGCAATCCACACGCAGCGGACGCTCTCGTCAATCTGCAGGGCAGCGTCGCGGTTGCCGGCGGGCAGGAAGCACGTTTCCTGCTGTTTCAGCGTCAGCTCATGCCCCTGCCAAACCAGTGTCGCTTCGCCTGCCTCCACCGCGAACCAAATCCACTGGTCATGCGGCTTAATGGGGCGTCTCCCTGCCTCAAACATTGCCGTGCCTGCCGCGTGAATCCACGCACCGCTGGAGCGGGTCAAGCTGCCCGGCTTGTGGTATCCTTCCACCACCATAGTATCCGCCGCAGCCTCTACGTCTGCGAACAGGTAAGACTCCATGCCCTTCATCCTCCTTCAACCAAATGGCACAATTGTCATTATGGCTATTATAATGCCCAAATCGGTTGATTGTCAAGAGGATTACACGATTTTCCCGAAATTTTTCTGAAGGATAGCTGTGCGTGCCCGAGGATGGATGAATGCCATCCGATACGGGTTAGCTTTGACAAACTTTTCGCCCGAAAAACAGCAAATGTACAATCCTGCCCTTGACAAGCACAGGATGAGCGGACTATAATAAATGCGGATATGCGGCAATAATGCCGCCGAACGGAGGAATTTTCTCCATGATGCTGTCTGTGCTGTTTCCGTTTACGCTCCCGGCGTTTTTCGCCGGGCAAATTGACGTACCGTGAAGCAGCAGCCGCAGCGATTGAGGAAAACATCAGGCGCGGAAGCTCTTTTGCGGGCTTCCGTGCTTTTTTTCGTCCATTTGAGCCAATAATGATTGACGCAGGAGGTTGACCACCATGATTATCGTCTTGAAGCAGGGCACGACCCAGCAGGAAATCGACACCGTCACCAATGCCGTGGTTGCGCGCGGCGTATCCGTCAGCCCGATTGTCGGCACGGAGATGACCATCCTTGGTCTGACTGGCGACACGAGCCGCATTGACCCCGACCAGCTGGAATCCTTCCACTGCGTCGAGCGCATTATGAAGGTCGCCGAGCCGTTCAAGAAGGCAAACCGCGCGTTCCATCCCGCGCCGAGCGAAATCAAAATCGGGAACACGGTTGTCGGCGGTAAGAAACTCGCGATTATGGCGGGTCCCTGCTCCGTGGAGAGCAACGAGCAGATTACCGCCGTGGCGCAGGCGGTGAAGGACGCGGGCGCGACGGTGCTGCGCGGTGGTGCGTTCAAGCCGCGCACGTCCCCGTATTCCTTCCAAGGATTGGCATACGAGGGGCTGGACATGCTCTGCCATGCCCGCGAGCAGACCGGACTGCCCATCGTGACCGAGCTGATGTCCCCCTACGACATTGATACCTTTGTGGACAAGGTGGACTGCATTCAGGTCGGCGCGCGCAACATGCAGAATTTCGACCTGCTGAAACAATTGGGGAAAATTCGCAAGCCGATTCTGCTTAAGCGCGGTTTGTCCGCCACCATCGAGGAGTGGCTGATGAGCGCGGAGTACATCATGGCGGGCGGCAATGAGCAGGTGATTTTGTGCGAGCGCGGCATCCGCACGTTCGAGACGTACACGCGCAACACACTCGACCTGTCCGCCATCTGCGCGGTGAAGAAGCTGAGCCATCTGCCGGTGATTGTTGATCCGAGCCATTCGACCGGTAAGAGCTGGATGGTGCAGCCGATTGCGCGCGCGGCGATTGCGGTTGGCGCGGACGGCGTGATGATTGAGGTGCACAACGACCCGGCGCACGCTTTGTGCGACGGTGCGCAGTCGATTACGCCCGCCGCGTTTGTGGACGTGATGGCGGATATTCGGAAGATTGCAGAAGCCGTTGGGCGTGAGGTGTGATGATGAAAAAAACTCCCCTGCTTGATATGGACAGGGGAGTTTTGAATATTGACCTTTTTGTTTATTGCGTGATGTTGCCGCAGGGGGAATCGCCGCTGCGGAGGCGACAAGGGGGCTTTCCGGTCGCCCCCTTGACCCCTTCGGCGCGGTCACTCCCATGTTGCTTGGTTTCTACCGGAAATTTAGCGAACCGTAGGTTCGCTGGATAAACACGCGGACACTGTATGCAGAAGTCACCAACTGAATCGCGCGAAAGGGTCAAGGGAGGAACTCCCTT
>ENA-ORNF01002997-ORNF01002997.1-human-gut-metagenome-genome-assembly--contig:-NODE-2997-length-11694-cov-2.191339_pt1 | contig 11694 bp, 9 predicted proteins | sample MGYA00242110_ERZ509012 | MGnify/ENA primary metagenome ERZ509012 (study PRJEB26280, sample SAMEA2338714) | human gut metagenome | biome: human gut; feature: human-associated habitat; material: faeces... | reverse complement strand
GATCTGAATCAAGGAAGACTCTTGGTCCGTCTCTACCGTATTCTTAAAAGCGACATGTTTCGGAGCGGCATTCGAATAATAAGGCGTATCATCATACCATGTAAAATCTTCTTTCAGCACATAACCATCGATCATCTCATCATTCGGCTGTTGAAGAGCGAAAAACAATAAGATAGCTTCCCGCAGTTCGTGTGGATCACTCTCCTCGCAAGCGATCTCTATAAACGTATTCATATCACGAGCCCATATCTGGGAATAACCGCTGCCCGCGTTAAAACCATTGCGGATGGTAGCACGAGCCATACTATCGACCTTCAACAAATTCGTATCAGACAATATCTGATTGGCCAATCGCTGTCTATCGGTTAATCCCGTACAAGACAAAAAAGATACAAATACAAAAGAAGTTACAACTAGAATTTTATTCATGGCATTATGTTATGATTTATGTCGGCAAAATTATTTCAATAATCCAGAAAGGAATACTACATTTGTTCCGATTTACTTGTACAATCTTATGATTTATAGATCATGGTCAAGATAAAAGAAGGATTTAAGGGAGAACGGCTCGTTTCTTTACCCGAGGAACTATTGGCAAGCTACCGGAGGGAACCGCTCATCAATAATTTATATGTACGCAAGATCGGTTTCTTCCCACGTGTTAAATATCATTTTCTCCAAAAAGAACATGGCTGTGACTACGCCATGCTTATTTATTGTACGGAGGGAAAAGGATGGTATCGTATCCTCGGTAAACAATATACCGTGGAGAAATACCAATATATCATCATCCCTCCCGGTATCCCCTACTCATTCGGGGCAGACGAGGGAGATCCATGGACTATTTACTGGTTACACTTCCAAGGGAAGCTTTGCGATCAATTCCTGCCGTCGCATCCGGTTCCGGTCACTATTTCGCCGAATGAATATTCCCGTTTACAAGATCGGTTACGGCTGTTTGAGGAGATATATAGCAGTTTCTCCATGGGATATATTAAAGAATATATGATTTATTCCTCCATGTGCCTTTACAATTTTCTGGCCTCTTTCATCTATCTGGAGCAATTCCGCCATATCATGATTCCCTCGCAAAAAGAATATCCGTTCACGGCACGGGTTATTCATTATATGCGTGAGAACATCCAGCAGAATCTTACCTTGAAGGAATTAGCGTCTTATTTCAAATATTCCCCTTCTCACTTCTCGGCTCTCTTCTTTGGCGAGACCGGGGTCTCGCCCATGAATTACTTCATACGCTTGAAAATACAGAAGGCTTGTGAATATATCGAGCTAACGAATATGAAGTTGAATGAGATCGCCACGCATCTGGGATTCGAGGATGCCGCCTACTTCTCGCGTACGTTTACGAAAGTTATGGGTTGCTCTCCTTCCGTTTATCGTAAAAAGGAGATGGAGATATAGAATTCGTTTGGATTTCTAGTATTTCTCATAAGAATAAAATATATTTGTACAATAGATATTTAAACGAACATAAAGTAAGTAGTTACTATGATAGACCTAACACAGTTCACCCCTTGGACTCTCTTTACGGATCTTGGATTCATTTCGATACTTCTATTGGTTGGCAAATTCATACGAGTCAAGGTAAAACTGATACAACAATTATTCATCCCACCCAGCTTGATCGCGGGCTTGCTAGGACTGGCGTTCGGACCTAATGGACTGGGGTGGATTCCGCTTTCCAATGACTTAGGTACTTATGCGGCTATCCTTATCGCCTTGGTGTTCGGCGCGTTGCCTTTATCTTCCCCGAACGTCTCCATGAAAGAAGTAGCGAAACGAGTCGGGCCGATGTGGGCATACGCTCAGGTGGGTATGTTATTGCAATGGGCATTAGTAGGCTTGTTCGGATTGTACGTGATTAAGCTGATCTGGCCGGACCTGAATGACGCTTTCGGCATTATGCTGCCGACAGGCTTTTATGGCGGACACGGCACGGCCGCCGCTATCGGGTCTGCGTTCGAGGGATTGGGCTGGGACGAGGCACGCAGTTTAGGCATGACAACCGCTACCGTGGGGGTTATTTGCTCGATCATCGGAGGTTTACTGATGGTCAAATGGGCGGCCAAGCATAAACAAACCGCTTTTATCTCGGATTTCGACGATCTCCCGGACGAACTGAGAAGTGGGTTGCTGCCAGAGGATAAGCGGGATTCCATCGGAGAGGCTACGACTTCCTCCATATCCATCGATACGCTGACTTTCCATGTGGCCTTGGTATTTGTCGTGGCTTTTTTGGGATATATGGTTAGCCAAACCGTAAAGGTGTATTATCCGGTATTGGAGTTACCTGTTTTCAGTTGTGCCTTTATCATTGGATTAGTATTAAAGAAATTCTTCGACGCGACAACCATATCCAGATATATCTGCCCGCAGACGACCCAGAGGCTGAGCAGTTCCTTCACGGATATGTTGGTAGCTTGCGGTGTAGCGTCTATCAAGCTAGGGGTGATCGTAAAATATGCCTTGCCGCTTATCGTACTCATCATAGCGGGCGTGGCGATCGTCTGGTGCATAACATTCTTCTTAGGAAGAAGATTAGCCAAGACCTTTTGGTTCGAGCGCATGATTTTCGCTTGGGGATGGTGGACCGGCACGATGGCCATGGGCATCGCCTTGCTGCGGATCGTCGATCCGAAACTTTCCAGCAAAGCGATGGATGATTATGCGATGGCTTACCTGCCTATCGCTCCCATAGAGATCTTATTGATCACCTTCGTCCCCATCCTTTTCGTCAACGGATTGGGAGTTTGGTTGCTATTAGCCTGCTTGGTCCTTTCCCTACTTATCTTGCTGCTGGCGTGGAAGATGGGATGGTGGATTACTCGCTCTTGATACTATTTACCGGGTTCTCGTTCGCCGCTTTCCAATTCTGGAAACTCACGGTCAATAACGTGATTACGGTTACGATCAATAAGGCGATTAAGAATACCCACCAATGAAGCGGAGTCTTATAAGCGAAGCCCTCGAGCCACATCTTCACGCCCTGCCAAGCGACCGGCGCCGCTATCACGAAGCAAATACCTACAATCCTCAGATAGGCCTTATTAAACATCAGCAGGATCTCTCCTACCGTAGCTCCATGTACCTTGCGGATACCTATTTCCTTACGGCGGTATTGAGTCTCGAACACCACTAAGCCAAATACTCCGACCAAAGAGATAATAATCGCCAGTAAACTAAAAACCGTAACCAGATCGCGCAGGTTCTCCTCTTTCCGGTAAAGATGATTAAAGATCTTATCATAGAACTCGATATTGAACGGATAGGAAGGGTCTAATTCTCTCATCGTCTCCTGGATGTGTCCTACTACGGCATGAATGTCCGATCCGGCTTTCAAGCGGATATAAGAGATTGGCAAAGAATAACCAAAGTTTCCGACCAAGAAAGCGATATTATCCTCTCCACCACGAAGCGAGGTGAATTTCACATCGTCGGAGAAACCGATAAGATGACCGGGAGAATAGCTATCGAACGCGTCACCCACTTGCATATCCAACCCCTCCATGGCCGTACGATTGAATATATAAGACACATGATCCGAAAGTTCGTCCGCCTTTGAGAAATCTCTCCCTTCTATAACCGGAATCCCCATCACCCGCAAGAAATTGGAAGATGCTATAATTATGAAATACTGAAAGTCCTTACCCTTATAATTACCGCCATTCGTGTTATACCCGTCCTTAGAGCCCACTTTCTCCATAGCGAAAGCCACATCCTCGATCCCCGGATTCTCTTTCAAGCGATTCACATATGTATCGTGATGCTTATCGTACATTGTCTCATTCAGCTCCACGATAGCTACCTGATCCTTATCGAATCCTAAAGAGAAATTCCGCATATAACTATTCTGGATTTGCACAAAGCAAGCCCCGATAATCAACACGATCGAAACAACGAACTGGACACAAATCAATGTCGTACGTAACTTACGCCCGGAAGGAGATAACCCGAAGCTGCCCTTCAGCACCAAGGCCGGAGGAAAAGAAGTTATATAATAAGCAGGATAAATGCCCGCCAGCCAACCGATAACCAACGCTACGATGCCACACAAGAAAACGATCGGAAGATTTGAGACCAAACTCAAATCGGCCTCGATAAAAGGTAGCGCTTCCGCCCAATCCAATCCCCAAACGATAACGAGACTTACCAGCCATGCTATAAAACTAATAAGGGCTGCCTCTATCAATAAAGATCTGCGCAACAAAGTATCCGAACTACCCAATACCTTCTGCGTATTGATACTTTTGATTCGCAACGGAGTCAGAGAAGTGCTAAAGTTCGTGAAGTTAATAGCCGCGACAATGACGATCAGAAGAGCTATACCGAACAATAAGGCCGTGACTTCCTTGTTTCCGCTCCGGAATGTACCACCGTCTTGCGTCTCATTCATATAATAAATATCAGTCAGCGGAACGAGCCGGATCTGTTCTCCTTCATGGTAAATCTTCTTGAAATCAAAATGACGGTTGAAATTATCGGCAACCTCATCTGCCATGGCAGGATTATCAAGCAATAAATAACAAACCCAGTTACTTGAGCTAAAATTATTGATATTATAATCCGGATCGATCGCCGTATAGACCACGTTCCGAAGCTGCGTGTTCTCCGGGAAATCCTTATAAACCGCGCCAATCGTAAAGAGCTTAGCCGATTTAGTCCAGATATTTTCTTCCGCTCGCAACGTCTTACCAACCGCAGAGATATCTTCCCCAAACAACTTGTCAGCCAAGCTTCGGGGTACCATTACTTTCTCGGGATCTTTCAAGCAATCGATATCGCCTTCCACGATCGGGAACGCGAATATCTTCGGTAAACTAGCGTGGCAGGTTGTCACGATTTCCTTAAACCCAAACGGTTGCCCGTTTCTATCCACCGAGAGATAAACACCATTCTGGCCAAAAGAAGGAGTCAACAATGTACCCGCCTCTATATGCGGGGAAGATTGGATGACAGCCTCCACAAAGGCACGGGGTAATATTGTCCCGAAAGTACCCGGAATGGTCAAGTCCACCCTAAAAATCCGCCCGGACGTAGGATGGCAACGGTCAAAAGTCCGCTCAAAATTAATCTGTATCAAAATCACGATAAAAGCGGCGAAAGCAACCGCTAATCCCGCTACATTCAAAAAGGTAGCTACCTTGAAACGTATTAATACATTGATGAAATTGCGTATGATTGTTTTCATAACTTGCTCTATTTTATTGATACTAAAATCGACCCAAAAAGAGTATTCCTTAAATAAGATGGCTGATATTCATTCGTTTCAAGATATTCAAAGAAACCTTGTTCAACGCAATTGTCTCAACCTCTTCCGTACGGAAAAACTTACTTAAACCTTTGATCTTAATCATGGCTGTATTTGTTTTAATTTATTATACTCAAATCCATCTAATAATATTCAAATAACGTGCCAAACTACATATCAAACTAATATTCAATAAATTAATTCTCAATTCATAAAACAGAAGTGTCCAATAATTGGACACCATTGTACAATTATTGGACACATACTTTTCTATGAAAACAGCAATATGATTCTACAAAAATCTTCTACTCATTCTTAATACTATGTACTGGATTCTCATTCGCCGCATGCCAGTTCTGGAAAGTGACAGTCAATATCGTGATAACCGCTATGATAGCAAAAGCGATCAAATACAGCCACCAATACATAGGAGTCTTATAAGCGAAATTCTCAAGCCATCGATGTACCACATAACCGGCGATAGGCGCCCCCAAAACAAAACAAACACATAAGATTCGTATGTATGTCTTGTTAAACATCACGATAATCTCCTCGGTAGTAGAGCCTAATACCTTACGGATACCGATCTCTTTCTTCCGGTACTCACTATCGAATACGACCAAACCGAATACCCCTACCACCGAGATAAAGATCGCGATTAAACTAAATAAGGTAATCAATGAACTGAGGCTTCTCTCTTTCTCATAAAGTCCGTTCAATACCTCATCGAAGAAACCCATTCGCCCATCGTCAGTCAGGAGGTGTTCGATAAGGTCCAGCGGCTGCCCGCAAGTCTGATCCCGCCTTTACCTTGATATATGCCCAGTTAGGACGACTCCCCCAATTACGTGTTCCCCATACGAAAAACGCCATGGGCGCTATCTCCGTACGGAAAGAGGCGAATTTAACATCCGGCATAAAACCGACAATCTCCATACTATCTATTAAAGATCCTATCTCCAGCCCATATTCTGTCCGGGCACGTTCGTTAAAGACAAACGTGCCATAACGTTTCGCCTTATCTTCCTCCCGGAAATCACGACCTTCCGATATTTTCACCTTCAAAAAAGAAGGTTCAACCGGTAGACATTGGAATTGTATATCCTTATCCCGGTATTTACGTCCCCATCCCATGTATTGGTCCTGACTAGAAAGGAGCATCTCCGCATATGTAACCTCTTCGATACCGGAGAAAGATTTCACTTGGCTGGCGAAGGCATCCCGACTTTTCCGGATATTGTTATTCATATTCGTAATAATTATCTCATCCTTATCATAACCGAGAGGGGTGTTTTGCATATAATCTGCAAATACATGAATGTAGCACCAATAATTAATCCGAAAGAAGCTACATACTGCACTCCTATCAATGCATTTCGTAATTGACGTCCCTTCGGAGACAAGCCAAAACTACCTTTCAACACTAAAGCCGGTGGGAAAGAAGTCATATAATATGCTGGATATATACCGGCAAGAAGCCCGGTAGCTATTGAGATAAAAGCTGTAGCCAAAACCAATCCGATATGCATTGATAACGAAATATCGGCATCAATGAGGCTATTTCCGTCTTCCCCGCGATATAAACTAATAGCAGTCCTAACAAATAAGAGATTATACTTATTAACACCGCTTCTAAAATCAAAGCAAAACGGATCACAGATTCTTTTCCCCCTAATACTTTTTGTGTATTAATACTCTTAATACGCATCGGGGTAAGTGCCGTACTGAAATTCGTGAAATTAATTCCGGCGATTATCACGATCACGATAGCTATGGCAAATAATATCATCAAAGTTTGCCTGCTGGCTTTCGGGGTCTGGTCATATTTTACATCAGTCGTATAATGAACATCAGGCAACGGATTAATACGGAAAGTCATTCCAGATCCCCCCCATGAGAAACTATTATCCTTTATTAGAGCAGGATCAAAATGTGCCTTGAAATTTTCAAATAACCCCTCGACATTCTTCGGATTGTCCAAACGGATATAGAAAATATAATTCCAGTTTCCCCAGCTTTGGGCGTTTTCCTTCGGGTCCATCTTTTGATAAATACAATTCCGTACAGATGAATTCCGTGGATAATCCTTATACACTCCACCTACCGTTAGATGATCTCCATTCTCAAACTTCAATTGCTTGCCTACAGCCGATTGATTCCCAAAAAACTTCTGAGCCATGCTCTGCGGCAACAAAACAACGTTTGGCTCCTGTAACGCCTCCGGATTTCCTTCCTGAAATTTAAAGTCAAATACCTTCGTGAATTCAGGATAAACATTTATACATTGTTCCTTAAAAGTATTCCGTACACCATTCTCTTCTACAGAGAAAAACAAGTCCCCTCCCCAAGGATTCGCCAAGGTCCCAGCTACGATATGAGGCGAGGATTGGATAAAAGCATCGGCCAGCGGACGGCAAATAACTGCCTGCCCACCATCCTCAAACATAGCTTCTACCCGAAATATAGATTCCGTATCCGTATATCCTCGGTCAAAATTCTGATCATACTCGACTTGCATCATAATCAAGATGAAAGCAGAAAAAGCCACAGATAGTCCTAATACATTTAAAAGTGTCGCCATCTTGAAACGGCACAATACACTCAAGAGATTCCTCAAAATAGTTTTCATACGTAATTTTATATTACCTGTTATATTATTCGTTCTTAATGCTACGGACCGGATTCTCATTGGCGATATTCCAAGATTTCAGGATCACGCATCCCCAAATGATCGCTAGAACCAGTAGAGCCGTAGATATGAAAATAAAAACAGTCAGCGGTATCTTATCCGCGAATTGCCTCAACCAGCTCTCTCCCACGACTCGTGAGGCTATCACTCCTAAAAGGATAGCCGGGAAAGCCGTGATCAAAACATCCTTAGATAAAAGACGTAAAATATTCGGGGCCGTCGCTCCATTCACCTTGCGAATCGCTATCTCCTTGCTCCTACGGTGCATCTCGTCCGTAATATACCCTAATAATCCCATTAAGGTGATCAGCAAGATAGCGATCGAGGCAACAAAGACGCCGTCACGGAAATGACGGGTTCCCTCATACTGAGACTCTATGATCGTTTTCAGCACCGTAAAACCGACATCCTCATTCGGAAATAGTTCCGCTATCTTATCATTCATTTCCCGTAAATATTCCGGAGTTAGCTCGGAGACACGAACTGTAAAGTTACAATAACTCATCCGGTCACTACCAAACATGATGACCGGTAACTGGGGAGTGAAGAAGGAATTCACCATGAAATCACGGGTTACACCCACTATTTTTCCTTTTAAATTACCCTCATCATCATAAATATATTTACCGATCGCAGCATCCGTCCACCCACGTTTACTCACGAATGACTCATTCACTAAAATATCCCCGTCACCTTTTAGTGGTTGCCCCTCAAGCAAGGGGATTTTCATCAGAGAGAGATAATCGGCATCATAGTTTACCTGTCGGGCCGTGAACAGCCAGTTTTTCTCATTATCCAGAATAGGGAAACCACCATAACCACTTAGAATGTCCATTGACGAAAGCCCCGTAGCCGTGACATAAGGTAACTTCTTGAACTCGGCGGTAAGTTTGGCCGTTTCCGGATCATCCATATTATTCAAGGGGGCATACACTATATTTTCCGGATCATATCCTAAATCATTATTCATTAGCCGATCATATTGCAATAACACGATCACCAATAATGTAATGACAAACGCAATTCCCCCAAACTGGATAAAGAGCAAACTCCGCTTCCATCCCTGCTTACCCGAAGTAGATACCCGGAATACTTGGGTAACCGGGATAACGCTGAACAAACGGGCCGGTAGCAAGGCGGACAAAATGAATATAGCCAAGATCATGATCGCAGGAAGCCATATAGTCTGCGCATTCAATAAAGTGCCCAAAGTAGGAACAGCCGCCATATCCGCTACATATTCCCGGAAAGCGAATAAAAGCAATGCCATACATACAAGAGCCACTACAAATAAAGCCGCCGTCTCAAACAAGAACATATTGAAAATGTCCTTGCTGGAAGCTCCATTACATTTGTGTACTCCTACGGATCTCGCCCGGATCGGCAGAGAAGATACCGAGTTCAAGATATAATTCATCGCCGCCACGAATAACAAAGCGAAAGCCAGTACGCTCATGATCACCACCATCCGCTTCACCTCGGTACTTTGCGTATATATCTCCGAGACCGGCTTGATATAAAGCTCCATATCAAAACCTTGTTTCCTCTCTCTTTCTACATCTATATATTTAGGCAATAAAGCCGGTATTTTCTGATTGATTTGTTCCGGGAACACACCCGGTTTCAGGCGGATATAGCCCAGATAACTATCGTCGGCACCCCAACCGGCATAGGCACCGAACTGGGTTTTCATATTAATGAAAGAAGCGACAGCGTCAAAACGTAAATGACTATTTTCCGGTATGTCACGGAATATCCCGACCACCGTATAAGGATAGTTTTTTCCGTACAGCAGTTGTTTCCCGATCGGATCTTCCTTGCCAAATATACGTTCAGCCATTTTTTCCGATAAGAAAACTTGATCTTCGATTCCCAACAAACGGTCATCCCCTCTTAGCACCTTGATTCCCATCGTACGGAAAAAGAGGGAATCCGCCATCATCAAACGGGGCTTGAACCGATCCTCACCATGATACAATACGGCCCCGTACCTTCTCCGGCAAACCGTCGCGTACTGTATCTCGGGGAACTCTTGCCGCAAAGCCTCCGGGATCGGGGCAAATAGGATACGAGACCCATCTTCCTCTCCCGTTTTATCATCATTGTATCGCACATGCACGCTATACAAATCTTCCACTTGGTCAAAGAATGTATCGAAGCTCAATTCAAAAGCGACCCTAGCAAACAGGATCAATCCCACTCCAAGTCCTAGTGTCAAGGACAGAACCTTGATCACATTTCCCCCTCGGCCTCGAAGTAAATAACGGATTGTATAATATAGCTGTCTCATCGATTTGTATTTAAGTTAAATTGAAAGCTAACCGACCTTCACAGGCCAATTAGCTTATAAAAAACTCTTGTGTGTATGTGTTTATGTCATGTTGACTAAATAAATTCACTAACGGAAGAAACAACGCTACCGTCGAATAAATTGATCACACGGTGAGCGAAACCCGCGTCGTGCTTGGAGTGCGTCACCATTACGATTGTCGTTCCCTCCTTATTCAGCTCGGTGAGCAGCTGCATAACCTCGGCACCGTTCTTGGAATCCAAGTTACCCGTTGGCTCATCGGCCAAGATTATCTTCGGGTTGGAAACTACCGCACGAGCGATCGCCACACGCTGCTGCTGACCTCCGGAGAGTTGCTGAGGGAAGTGAGCCGCACGGTGGCTGATATTCATCCGCTTCAAGATATCCGTTACCATCTGCTTACGCTCCGACGCCTTGATCTTTAGATAAGTCAACGGCAGCTCCACGTTCTCAAAAACGTTCAACTCGTCTATCAAGTTGAAGCTCTGGAACACGAAACCGATGTTTCCCTTACGGACCTGCGTACGCTCTTTCTCTTTCAAGTGTCCTACCTCTTGGTCGCCCAAGTAATAATTTCCCTCGGAAGGATTATCCAGCAAACCCAGAATATTCAACAACGTAGACTTACCGCAACCGGAAGGTCCCATGACAGCGACGAACTCGCCATCTTTTACCTCCAAAGAAACCTTATTCAACGCAATTGTCTCAACCTCTTCCGTACGGAAAAACTTACTTAAACCTTCGATCTTAATCATGACTGTATTTGTTTTAATTGTTATCTAACTATTTAATTTACCATATCTAATTCAAATAGTGTGCCAAACTAACTAAATATTTAATTCTCAAACAAGTAGTATTTTACTTTCCAAAACAGACTGTCCAATTATTTGACAGTGGTGTACAAAATTTAGACACTACTATCCAATATCTCGACATAAAAAAACACCTCCCAGCTTCACAGATGAGAGGTGCTATTGTTGACTTATCTACATAGTAAAACCTACATGTCACTACTTGATCTTATCTCTATATCTTTTTCCTCCGGCATGTCGAAGTTCTCAATGACTGTCAAGAGAAGCTCCTCCTCATCAACATTTATAGAATAAGAAACTGTATTTTTACCCTTCGAGAAACGGATAAACCAACTAACCACCCCATCGTTCTCATTCTCGATCACTTGATAAGCCTCTTCCTTGTCCCGCTCAAAAGCGGATTTAATTTCTTGTTGTAATGCGGCGTGGCCCTCCACGACGAAAGAAGAGACTATCTTATATACCTTTTTAGTTTTCGGATCTTTATTCGTTACTACGCTTTTATCGATCGTCTTATCCGCTTTACATTTCTGCACGACAGCCTCCAAATTCTTCTGTGCCCATAACTCTGTACTGAAACTTCCCACCAAAAGGCATAATGCCACCCAAAAAC
>ENA-ORNF01002996-ORNF01002996.1-human-gut-metagenome-genome-assembly--contig:-NODE-2996-length-11697-cov-11.728054_pt1 | contig 11697 bp, 6 predicted proteins | sample MGYA00242110_ERZ509012 | MGnify/ENA primary metagenome ERZ509012 (study PRJEB26280, sample SAMEA2338714) | human gut metagenome | biome: human gut; feature: human-associated habitat; material: faeces... | reverse complement strand
TGCGTGGCAACCTGAAGATTGTTAAGACCTCATCTGATGGTAAGGTCAAGGGTTTTGCATTCCGCATTACTGGTGCAAACGGCTATGAGATTATCCTTGAAACTGATGAGAATGGCGAGATTTTTATAGAGGGGCTTCGTATTGGAGACTATACCGTATCTGAGATGAACAATTCTGCTTCTTCTATGTATGTTTTGCCTGATGATAAAACGGCAACAGTTAAGAGTGGTGCCACTACTATTGTGGAGATGCACAATGTGGTGCGTGAAACGCCCAATACTGGAGAACCCGATAATTTATCGCTTGTACTCACGCTTATGGGACTGTCCACGCTGGAAATTGCTGCGAGTAGTTTTCTCAGATTTAAAAATAAAAAGAAAGAAGAGGGTAATTAATGGAACTTAAAACTATTGTAGCTATTGTATTGGTAGTTGTTATTGTTGGCGGATTTGTTTTCTTGCAGATTAAGAATAGGAAAAAGTAATTTGATTGTCTGTGGGGCAGAGCTAAACTCTGCCCCTTTTATAAGGAGTGATATAGATGGAGCGACTAAAAACCGTGGAGAGCCGTGTGCTTTCTATCTTGAAGGACTGTCCGAGAGCAAGGTTCGACGATATGATCCTTATTATGCACTACTACAACCGCTATGCGACTTATCTCAGAGCCGGTGAACTGCCTCTCAATGGCCTTGCATTCAACTACAAAGTCTACGGACTGCCGTGCTTTGAAACCATCCGCAGGGCAAGGCAGCGTGTGCAGTCGCTTTTTCCAGAATACGCCCGCAACGCCGAGCAGGATGATATGGTTATCATCATCGGCATTATCTGAGGTAACGGCTATGGAAAATGAAAAGAGAAAGGTCGGTGATTACACCGTCCTCTGCGCCGTCAATATCGGTTCCCGTGAAATCATCCTTGCCGAGAATAAGCAGAGTGCCAACGGAGAACGCTTCCTCTGCTGCTACGGAGAGCAAAACGACATATTTGAGAAGTTTAGCGAGTGCGCCGTTGGTAACGACTATATTGATGCGGCACTGTTCTTTGCAGAGCGCATCAAGAAAGATGCCGAGCAGTTTCGGGCAGAGGTTGAAAAACTGGATATTCCCGTTACGGTTATCACTCAGGTAGACTGTATCCCCGACCACTACAAGAACGACATCAACGGCAAGGTCATCGCTATCAACCCCGCTGTTCTCAAGCCGGAATACCGGCGAGCCGACCGGCAGCTCTATTATGTGACCGGCGGCTTCGGTGCTTCGGCAAACAGCCGTGGCAGTGCAGTGTTTTGCCGGAACCTTTATGACGGCAAAACAACCCGGTATGAGCGTATGGATGTGCTGGGTGAAGTAAAGCCGGAGTGTATGCCCGATTGGGCAGAAAAGAAAGCAATTCTTTTTCGGCATACGCAAAGCAGTAAGCTGATGTTTGAGTATGGTGGCAGGATGTTCAGCCCATATCGCTTGTTCACAAAAGCTGAAAATACGCTTGATTTCATATCACTTCATACCGCAAGAGATTTTGAACTTGGCTTTATGAGCAAAGACTGCCCTGAAAGCAAAACCTCATATAGCTATGCGGAGTTCTACAAGAAGTCGAGTATAAAGAACTGTGATCTGTTTGTGTGTGCAGACAACGGCAAACTCTACTGTCCGGGAGAAAATGAACTATTCGAGTGGCAAGGTGAGGTCGGGAAAAGTGATTTCGACAGAAAGCTACATACGAAACCTCAGAAGGAGCACGAACGATAAGGAGGTAGATTTCTATGGCAACAAAGAAAACCGCAGCCGAACAGGGCTTGCAGCAGAAAATAAAGGTGCTGGCAAAGCTCTTTGACGCAGGCTGTAAAACCGAAAAGGATTTGAAGGCGCTGACCTTGCCGACGATCCTGAAAATCCCCGATGTGACCGTGCCGGATATGACGGTCATCACCGAGCTTCAGGAGCAGGTTGCAAAGAACCGCCTTTTCTCTTACTTGGGAGGTGGAACAGATGAGCCAAGCGACACGACCGAATGACCGCCACATCATTTGGAGCAACCAAAACCTTGATGTGGACGACTGGCGAGAGGACTACAAGGAGTTCCTTGAAGCCAACGAGCTGGACGACGACCCGAATGATGAGCAGGCGCTCTATGAGTGGATGGAGGAAACCAATTGCGACTACCTCTCCGATGAACGAGTCAACCTGAATGTTCAGCTTTCCCAGCCAATCATTGTCATTGGCGACATCGGCAGATGGAACGGCAGAGTGATGGGCTACAAGGACATCCCCTCCGGCAACATCCGAGATTGTCTGTATGCCGACACCGACTATACCGAATGGTATGTAGATAAGTACGGCGATCTTCGTGCCGATGCAACGCATCACGACGGCACGAATCACTATCTTTACCGTGTGTTCAAAGACGGCGTTTCCGAAACGCAGATGGAGAACCTGAGAGATAAAATCTATCACGGCAAAGCCACACGAGCCGATATTACCCGGCTGACCCGGCGACTTGGGGATGAGATCGCCGCCGTTTACGGCTTTGACATCCCGAAACAAAGAGTATCTCAAGAGAGGAGTGAGCGATAATGGCAGATTTCACACTGCGACCGCTGACCGTTCCCGAACGCAAATACACCTACGCTCAAAGCTCGCAGCTTCAAGGGCAGACAGGCAACATCGGTTATCTGCGTGGGGACTTCGGCTCAAGCGGCGATCAGTTTTATACCACTTGGTTTGATACCCGACCGCAATGGAAAAGCGATGAGTTTAAGCGGGACTTGGACGATGTAATCAACGCCCTGCGCTCCGAGGAGTACGGACTGCTTCATAGCCGTTCTCAGATGGTGCGTTATGGGCGTGAGAACAAGGAAAGCGAAATGCAGGGTGCTTATACCACTGAGTTCGGCTTCCGAGCAGATACCGAGAAGTATGCGTTCGTGCTTCGCTGTAATCCAACGAGGGGCGACTATAACTTCTACTGCCTCTGCTATGTAAAGGAATGGCTGGACAAGCACATCGAAGAAGCCAACCGGGACATTCGCTTTATTGACAGCCACTATAAAGAGTTGTTCCGTATCCCGGACGGTGAACGCATCATTGTGACCGACCGTGACGGTAAGACGGAAAGCTATCCCTGCCGCTATATTGACAACTATCACACAGAGGTCGGACGCAATCTCTTTCACATCTGTGAATTTGCCGAGCGTATGGAGGAAAGCGGCTGCACCTATGCTCCGAAAGAGCCTCCCCTGCCGCCGATGTGCTATTCCACACTTCCGTCAACCGGAGAGATCATTAAGATTGAGCGCTGGCAAAAGGGCTACACGGCTACGACATTCAAAGACGGCAGCTGTGAGGAAAACGCCGCAGTCAAGGACAAATTCAATGAAAAGCTGGGTGTAAGCAAAGCACAGGAGCAGGCTATGGTTGCAGGCTCGATGTTCGGTTGGGATAAGCCCGCCGCAAAGCCTAAAAATTACGATGAAAACGGCAAGCCTATTAAGCCGAAGAATAAAGACTATGAACGATAAGGAGGTGTCCGCCGATGGCACGAAAATACGACTTCATTTCGGAGCTGTATAAGCGAACCTGCAAAACGGTTGTTGCAAGCCCCGCAAGCTGGGAAGCGTTTCTGCGCTCTGCCTGCCGAAACTATAGGCTGCGCTTTGACGAGCAGCTTTTGGTGTTCGCCCAGCGCCCGGACGCCACCGCCGTTCTTCAGATCGACGACTGGAACCAAAAGTTTGGGCGATGGGTCAATCGTGGGGCGCACGGCATTGCCGTTTTTGAGGATGCCGACCAACGCCGCCAGCGGCTTGTCCACTACTTCGATATTTCCGACACGCATCCCAGCCGCTTTTCCCGCAGAGTTCCCATTTGGCAAATGCGGGACGAATACACGGCAGAAGTGATCGACACGCTGGAAAGCACATTCGGAGAGTTGAACGACAAGGAACCCCTTGCCGTTGCCATCGAGTCGGCGGCAAGAAACGCCGTAGAGGACAACATCCCCGACTATCTCCTCGATCTGATTTACAGCGTGAAAGACAGCTTCCTGGACGGCGTATCCGAAGAAGAAATCACCCACATTTTCAAAAAAGCGGTGAGAAACAGCGTCGCCTATATGACAATGACCCGCCTGGGCATTGAAGCCGGAGAATACTTTGAACCCGATGATCTTCGGGATGTGGTGAATTTTACGACCCCTGCCACGCTGAACGCCCTCGGCTATGCCACCAGCGATATTGCGGAGATGGGACTTGCGGAGATTTCCCGCACCATTCTTGCCCTCGACCGTCAAAATCGCATAATTGCAGAGAAAACCAAAGCCGATTACAATGTAGGCAAAGAAAAAACTGAAAGGAGTCCTGACGATGAACGAGATCACTTACACGATGCAGGGGGATTATCTGCTCCCCGATCTAACAATGCCGGAACAGCCGGAGCTGTCGATGGGCAGGTACGCCCGGATGCGGAAGAAGTTCCTGAAGGAGCATCACAAGGTACGCTACTACAACCTGCTGACGAGCTGCGCCCTGAACGAGCATCTGAACGACACGGAGCGCAGAGCGAACGAGATGGAACAGATGCTGACGGAGCAGATGGCAGCGTCGGAGGGCGTGACGGAGAATCTGAAAGCGACGGATATGATGAGCTGGGTTCGGAAGATGAACAGTATCCGGAGCCGGGTTCAGGAGATCGTGATGGCGGAGGTAATCTTCGCTTAGACTATTACGACCGAAGTCACGAGGATAAAAGCCTGCCTTTCTTTGGCGGCGACGACACCGTTCGTGAGATCCTCAGCACCACGCCGCACCTGAAAGCAAGCAAAGGCGAGATACGGGCATTCTTTGAAGCTACCGCTGATGAGAACGCCCGTATTTCTTATATCAAGCGCATTTTCAACAACGACTATACCGAGGTCATTCTGAGAGATGGACGGCGTGTGGGATACAAGACCTATCAGAATGTGTTGCAGCTTTGGGAGGGCAGTTATCTTTCACGGACGGCGCAGAGCTTCTATGATTGGGGCGTAATTGCCCAGCATTTTGAAGCGATGCGGCTACTTGGAGAGTTGCAGGACACGATGAAGCCGCTGCCATCCATTGACGGGCAGTTGAGCTTGATGACAGCAGGAGCAGAGGAACGAAAGCCCTCTGCTTTTACTTTCTCTCAGGAGATCATCGACGCTGTTCTCACCCGTGGTAGCGGCATCTCTGAGGGGAAAATGCGAATCTATGAGCAGTTCCAAAAGAGCCTGTCTGCAAAGGAAAACGCAGATTTTTTGAAAAATGAATACGGCTGGGGCGGCGTTTATCCCGCTATCACCGGCGCAGGAATTGACGAACAGCACGACGGCAAGGGCATCCGTATTTCTAAAGGCATCGGAAGCGATAAACCTCATATCGACCTGAAATGGAGTCAGGTGGAGAAGCGTATTGCCGAGCTGATAAAACTCGACCGTTACCTGAACCTCAAGGAAAAGGCACAGTACCCTGAGTGGCTGCAAAAGCAGGAGGAACGCCGTGCAGCACTTGCCGAGGAACGAAGGAACAGAGAAATCTTGTCTACCGCACCGTCCGAAAAGACGGAGCCGAAAAATGAGCGATATGAATACCATCTCGGCAGCACCGTCTATCTCGGCGCAAACGAGTATGAAATCCTGTCCTTTGATGATGAGCGTGTAATGCTCTATGATACGCAGTTTCCGCTTTTCAACAAGGAAATGACGAGAGCTGAATTCGACAGCAAGGTGCAGGAGAACCCACTGAATGACCATTTGAAGGTCGCTAATAAACAGTCCGAAGAAAAGGCGGTCGAGTTCGACATCGGGATGGGTTATCTCGGCAGCGGACTGACCGTTTGGAACCGTGCCGTGGAGGTCAATGGGGACTATCAGAACATTGCCCACATCTCCCCCGAAGGTGAGATTACCTTCTATGTGCAGGACTTGCCGCAGAGCGTTGTGGAGCGTATCAGACAGGCGGCAGAAAGAGAAAAGCCAAAGGATGCTGCTTTGCCGGAGTTCTATCAGGCGTATCTTAAAACCAAAGCAGACAATCCGAGTAGCCTTTTGCTCTATCAGGTGGGCGACTTCTTTGAAGCCTATGCCGATGATGCAGAGGTCGTCGGGACTGCTCTTGAGCTGACACAGACTACTCGTGCCAGTGGTCATAACACCCGTGTCCCTATGGTGGGATTTCCGCAGCACCGCTTGGAAACCTACCTTACAATGCTGACCGACAGAGGGTACGATATAGAGGTCAACGCCTTAGAGGACGGTAAACGCATTACCCGCACCGTGGTTTCCACCACGAAGGAAGCGCCCATCGAGTCCAAACCTATCGGCAGGATCGACTATCTCGGCACGGACGGCAAGGTCGGTGAAAGCATCGAGTACACCATCCCTTATAGTTTCGAGAAGGACATCAAGGAGGAAAACTACTACGGTGTCCCGATGACCATTGTTCTGTATAAGGACAAGGACGGCAACACCATTCCGCACAGTTTTATCACCCAGCTTGACCCACCGCCCAAGGGCTTTGAGATCATCAACAGCCCGTATTTGCCGGAAAATGCTCTGGACAAGGCGAAACATCTCATTGATGATTTTTGCCGTGAGGAGTATCAGCGTGAGGATGGTGCGGACTACACCGATCTTACCAATGTAGGTATTGCCTACACCACCACAGAGGATGACAAGCACGAAATACAGGCAAGGGTCAATCTTGTGGATTTCCGCATCGAAACTCTTGCAGACGGCAAGGTCGTCCGCAGTGTGCAATATGCGTCCATTGAAGAACTGATCGAAAAAGGACTTCAAGCACTGTCCTTTGACGACCTTGTTTATCTCTCCGAGGAAGAACTTGCACAGGTGGAAGCACCTCTTGCACCCGCTTGGGAGCATCCGAAGAAAAGCCGGGTGCAGACCTTTGATATTCACCCCGAAATCCCGATGGCAGACCGCCACACCTTTGACCTTGCTTCTCACGAGGTCGAGGAGGTCAACAAGAAAGAACGCTTCCACCGCAACTATGCGGCGATCACCGTTCTGAAAAGGTGTCAGGAAGAAAACCGCTTCGCCACACCGGACGAGCAGATCATTCTTTCCAAGTATGTTGGCTGGGGCGGTATTCCCGAAGCCTTTGACGAGAGAGCAGGTTCTTGGCAGACAGAGTTCGGGATGCTGAAAAACATCCTGACGCCGGAGGAATACGCTTCCGCAAGAGAAAGCACTTTGACCGCTTTCTACACGCCGCCAACGGTTATCAATGCCGTGTATAAGGTGATGAAACAGCTTGGCTTCCGTGAGGGCAACATATTGGAACCGTCCTGCGGCATTGGGCATTTTATCGGTATGCTTCCCGAAGAAATGAAGGAAAGCAAGATCTACGGTGTGGAACTGGACACAATTTCTGCCGGTATCGCACAGCAGTTATATCAAAAGTCCTCTATCGCCGCACAGGGCTTTGAGGAAACCAACCTCCCCGACAGCTTCTTTGATGCCGTTGTGGGGAATGTACCCTTCGGGGATTTCAAGGTTCCTGACAAGCGATACGACAAGCACAAGTTCCTCATTCACGACTACTTCTTCGCCAAATCCTTGGACAAGCTCCGTCCGGGCGGCGTAATGGCGCTCATTACGAGCAAAGGCACAATGGACAAGGAAAACTCCGCTGTCCGCAAGTATATTGCTCAGCGAGCTGACCTGCTTGGTGCTATCCGTTTGCCGAACAACACCTTTAAGGGAAATGCCGGGACGGAAGTCGTTTCGGACATTCTTATTCTGCAAAAGCGTGACCGTATTGTGGATATAGAACCGGATTGGGTACAGCTCGGCACGGATGAAAACGGTATCCTGATGAACAGGTACTTTGTTGAGCATCCCGAAATGATACTCGGAGAGATGAAAATGGTGTCGGGGCGTTTCGGTCCCGAAGCCACCTGCGTCCCTTACGAGGGGGCAGACTTTGCCGAGCAACTCAGCGAAGCCGTTTCCAATATTCACGGTGAGCTGACCGCATATGAGGTGGAGGATGAGCTTGCAGAGGAGGACAATTCCATTCCCGCAGATCCCACCGTTCGCAACTTCTCCTATACGGTGCTGGACGATAAAATCTACTTCCGAGAAAACAGCCGTATGGCTCCGGTGGAGGTATCCGCTACCGCAGAGAACCGCATAAAGGGTATGATCCGCACCCGTGATTCAGTCAGAAAGCTGATCGAATTGCAGACGGAGGACTACCCCAACTCGGATATTAAAGCGGAGCAGGAGCGATTAAACGCTCTTTATGATGCCTTTTCCAAGCAGTACGGACTTATCAACAGCCGTGCCAACATCTCCGCATTTTCGCAGGACAGCTCCTTTTCTCTGCTCTCGGCTCTTGAGGTCTTGGGCGATGAAGGTCAGCTTGAACGCAAGGCGGATATATTCTACAAGCGAACCATCAAACCACACACCCCCGTCACTTCCGTAGATACCGCCAGCGAAGCACTTGCCGTTTCTATGGGCGAAAAAGCCCGTGTGGATATGGACTATATGTGCGAGCTGACCGGCAAGACCGAGGAAGAAATCTTTGCAGACTTAAAGGGCGTTATCTTTCTGAACCCAATGCACGGGTACGGCAATTCCACGCAGGCAAAGTATCTGATGGCAGACGAATACCTCTCCGGCAATGTCCGGGAAAAGCTGGTACTCGCCCGAAAGTCGGCGGAGCTTTACCCCGAAGATTACACCGTCAATGTGGAAGCACTGGAACGGGTACAGCCGAAAGACCTGACCGCCAGCGAGATCGCCGTTCGGCTTGGTGCTACTTGGCTGCCGACCGAAATTGTCGAACAGTTTATGTTTGAGTTCTTGGGAACACCGAGGTACGCACAGTGGAACATCAAGGTTCACTTCTCTGCCTATACCGGCGAATGGAACATTGAGGGCAAGTCCTATGACCGCAGCAATGTGAAGGCATACAGTACCTACGGCACGGGGCGCATCAACGCCTACAAAATCATCGAGGAAACACTGAACCTTAAAGATGTCCGCATCTTCGACTATGTAGAGGACGCAGACGGCAAAAAGAAAGCCATTCTGAACAAGAAGGAAACGGCAATCGCACAGGCAAAGCAGGAGCTAATCAAGCAGGGCTTTCAGGATTGGGTCTGGTCTGACCCTGAGCGCAGAGAACGGCTCTGCCGCCTTTACAACGATAAATTCAACAGCCTGCGTCCCCGTGAGTACGATGGAAGCCACATCGTTTTCAGCGGTATGAACCCGGAAATCGAGCTTCGGGAACACCAAAGAAATGCGGTGGCGCACATCCTATACGGCGGCAATACTTTGCTGGCACACACGGTTGGTGCGGGCAAGACTTTCGAGATGGTCGCTGCTGCAATGGAGGCGAAAAGACTCGGACTTTGTACGAAATCCCTATTTGTCGTTCCCAACCATCTGACGGAGCAGTGGGCGGCAGAGTTCTTGCAGCTTTACCCCTCCGCCAACATCTTAGTTGCCACGAAAAAAGACTTTGAAGCAAAGAACCGCAGGCGCTTTTGCGGTCGAATCGCCACCGGCGATTATGATGCCATCATCATCGGTCACAGCCAGTTTGAAAAAATCCCGATGAGCATTGAACGGCAGCGGGCGATCCTTGAACAGCAGCTTGATGAAGTTACGGAGGGCATTGCGGAACTGAAAAAGAACCGTGGAGATAACTTCTCCGTAAAACAACTGGAGCGCACAAAGAAATCTGTCAAGCAGAAGCTCGATAAGCTCAACGACCAATCCAAAAAGGATGATACAGTGACTTTTGAGGAGTTGGGTGTGGACAGACTTTTCATTGATGAGAGCCACTACTATAAGAATTTGTTCCTCTTTACAAAAATGCGGAATGTAGGCGGCATTGCTCAAACCGAAGCAATGAAGTCCAGTGACCTTTTTATGAAATGCAGGTATTTGGACGAACTGACCGGGGGGCGTGGGACAGTGTTTGCAACAGGAACGCCGATCTCCAATTCGATGGTCGAGCTTTACACCATTCAGCGGTACTTGCAGTACAATACCCTTGTTCAGAACAACTTGCAACACTTCGATGCCTGGGCTTCCACTTTCGGAGAAACCATTACGGCAGTAGAACTTACACCCGAAGGGACGGGATACCGAGCTAAAACACGCTTTGCCCGCTTCTACAATTTACCGGAGCTGATGGCGATGTTCAAGGAAATCGCAGACATCAAAACAGCGGATATGCTTGACCTGCCAGTGCCGAAAGCGGTCTTTCACAATATCTCGGTGAAGCCTTCTGAAATCCAAAAGCAGATGGTAGCCGAGCTTGCCGAGAGAGCCGAGAGGGTACGAAACGGTATGGTTGATGCCAAGGAAGATAATATGCTCAAGATCACCAACGACGGCAGAAAGCTGGCTCTTGATCAGCGGCTTATCAATCCGTTGCTCCCCGATTTTGAGGACAGCAAGCTCAACGCCTGCGTGGACGCTATGTTTGAAACTTGGGAGCGTGGCAGTGAGAAGCGGTTGACCCAGCTATTTTTCTGCGACCTGTCTACGCCGAAAAACGACGGCTCCTTCAATGTCTATGATGACATTCGACAGAAGCTGATTGCCCGTGGCGTACCCGCCGATGAGATAAAGTTCATCCACGAAGCAGATACCGAAGCAAAGAAGCTGGAGCTGTTCAAGAAGGTACGCCGAGGGGATGTCCGCATCCTGATGGGCAGTACGCAGAAGATGGGAGCCGGTACGAATGTGCAGAACAAACTTGCCGCATCCTCCGATCTCGATTGCCCGTGGCGACCCTCTGACTTGGAACAGCGGCTCGGCAGAAGTATCCGGCAAGGCAACGAAAATGCAGAGGTTCACATCTACCGTTTCGTGACGGAAGAAACCTTTGATGCCTACTTGTATCAGCTCGTGGAAGGCAAGCAGAAGTTCGCTTCGCAGATAATGACCAGCAAATCGCCGGTGCGATCCTGCGAGGATATTGACGAAACCGCACTGTCCTATGCTGAGATCAAAATGCTGGCGACCGGCAATCCCCACATCAAAGAGAAGATGGACTTGGACATTCAGGTTCAGAAGCTGCGGCTCTTAAAGTCCAGCTTCCTCTCCGAAAAATATGCTTTGGAGGATAAGATCATCAAGTTCTATCCGCAGGAGATCGCACGGCGGACGGATGTAATTGCGGGATTAAAATCCGATATGGAAAGAGTGGCAGAGCACCCGAAGCCGTCTGATGAAACCTTTGTTGGTATGACGGTCAAGGGTGCTTTCTATTCAGAGAAAGCGGATGCCGGCAACGCCATCTTGGAGGCGTGTAAGGCAATGACAAATCCCGACCCCATCTCCCTCGGTGAGTACCGTGGCTTTACGATGGAGCTGTACTTTGAAGCAAGAGAATACAAAGTGCGGCTCAAGGGTGAGCTTGGTTATCCCGTAACCCTCGGCACGGACACCTTCGGTAATATCACCCGCTTGGATAATGCGCTGGAGGGGCTACCAAAGCGTTTGGAGATGAACGAAATGGAGCTTGACAACCTCAAAAAGCAGTTTGAAACTGCAAAGGTCGATGTGGAAAGACCGTTCCCGCAGGAGGAAGAATTGAAAGCCAAGACCGACCGGCTGAATGAACTCAACGCCCTGCTCAATGTGGATAAGCGTGAGAACGAGATCGTCGGCGGTGAACCCGATGAGGGTGAAGAAC
>ENA-ORNF01002988-ORNF01002988.1-human-gut-metagenome-genome-assembly--contig:-NODE-2988-length-11719-cov-8.778035_pt1 | contig 11719 bp, 5 predicted proteins | sample MGYA00242110_ERZ509012 | MGnify/ENA primary metagenome ERZ509012 (study PRJEB26280, sample SAMEA2338714) | human gut metagenome | biome: human gut; feature: human-associated habitat; material: faeces... | reverse complement strand
GGCAACGCCCCTCGACACACACGGGCCTAAATCGGGCGCAACACATCGGGTACAACACATCGGGCGCAACATCGGGTACAACACATCGGACACAACATCGGACACAATACATCGGTGTAACATCGGGCACAATACATCGGACGCAACACACCTATATAAATACGTATTGTTTCACCAACGCATACCAATCCCCGATTTACGCACGTGTGCTGTCGAGGGGCGTTGCCCCTATCTCGACATTCTGCCCCTACAGGGCGCGATACTTTTTAAACCCTGTTCATGGGGGGGAACCCAGGGTGTCGCAGTCCTTCGGCCTGCTTTACCCTGGGCTGAGATACCATTGCCCTTACAGGGCGCCGCGAGTCCAAAACCATTAAAACAAAGCATATTATATGCGACTCAACAGGGCGCTGAGGGTCCAAAACCATTGAAACAAAGCATATTATATGCGACTCAATAGGGCACCGCGAGTCCAAAACCATTGAAACAAAACATATTATATGCGACTCAACAGGGCGCCGCGGGTCCAAAACCATTGAAACAAAGCATATTATATGCGACTCAATAGGGCGCCGCGAGTCCAAAACCATCGAAACATTGCATAAAATTGGCGGTTAAAAAGGGGCGACACGGGTTCTAAACTTCAGAAACAGAGCATATTATATGCGGTTCAAGAGCGCACTGCGACTTCATCCCCTCCCGAATGACTGCTACAAAACGAAAAGCCGCCCGGCTCAATGAATGAACCGGGCGGCTTAAAAGAAGGTCATTATTTACTCCGAGGAGTAAAAACGGATTTTCAATGATTACTTAACGAGTACTTTCTTGTTACCCATGATGTAGATACCTGCGGGCAGACCCTTTAGGTCGTTCACGCTCTTCACGTTAGCACGAACTTTCACACCAGAGAGGTTGTAAACGTTAACTACTGCCTGAGCTTCGGGCTGAGCAACTACGCCACCGATGATGGTGATTTCACCGTCGATAAGGATTTGTGCGTCGCCAGTTTCAGACGTAGTGGGGAGAGCAGAAGTGAGGTAACCACTGTTGTTAGCAGCACCTTCGCCGAGCTTAGAGTCTACGATAGCTTCGCCATTGTAGAGGATACCGTGCTTCGGAGCGAGAGAGTCAACAGCAGCGAGCGTACCCTGCAAGCCATTAACAGCCTTAGCTTCCTTAGCTACAGAAGCGAGGAGTTCTTCGTAAGTAGTAGCACCTGCGATTTCGAACTTAGCAGCTTCATATTCGTAAGCATCAATGTAGAAGAACGGAGTACCAGCTGCAATAACTTCACCTTCAATCTTCTTAAGTTCGAGGTTGTTATCTTTGCGACCAATTACGGTGTAGCACTGGTCATCAGCAGTTACGCTAACGGGGAGCGTCAAGATAGTCTTCTTGTTCGTGTTAACCAACCAGTCAATTTCAGTATTGAGTTCGTCAGTTACTTCTTCGAAAGTGAAGGCAGAGTTGTCGGCACCATTAGCTTCGCCCCAAGTTACGAGGTTGTTAGAAGCGGGCTGAGCGTTCAAGAAGACGTTTTCCTTGCAAACGATGTTGAGCAAGCCGGGCTTCTTAGCAGAACGGAAGGTGAATGCGCAAGTATCAGCTTCGGTAGACATGTTCACACCTACGTTGTTCTTGTGCGTATTGTTCATGTATTCGCCGGTAGCAACGTTCTGGAATACCACGCCGTTGCCCTTCTTGATCATCTTCCAAACATACTTGGCATTACCAGCGATGGTGATGCTGTTGTTGTTGATATAGTCGTCAGTTTCCTTGTACCACTTCACGCGTGAACCGTTACCAGTAACAGTCATCTTACCATCCTTGGCAGAACCAGCCTGTTCAGAAGCAGTTGCGCTAACGATGTAGTAGAACTTGTCGGCAGCAGGAATGTTCAACTTGGCAGCAAATGCTTCGAGACCATGGTTCAAGAGTTCCTTGGCAGCATTTACTTCGGTGAGGGTCATCACTTCCTTGATAGTGGGTTCAACCTCGTCGATAACCTTCTTGAGTGCTTCCTTGGCACCAGCCTGGAAGTAACCAACAGCTTCACCTTCTTCAGCAGCTTCGTACTGAGCCTTGGCTTCAGCGAGGATATCCTTCACAACCTGAGGATCGGGGTAAACAGCCTTGAAGTCTTCAACAGCCTTCTTTACCTTGTCGATGAGTTCTTGCGTAGCGTTGCCTGCTTCGATAGCAGCCTTAGCTTCTGCGATAGCTTCAACCAATGCATTCTTCTGAGCAGCGGGAACAGCTTCGATAAGTGACTTAGCAGGGTTGTACTTAGACTGGAATACGCGCATTTCACCCAAGTTGAAGTTACCTGCGCCATTACCCATCTTCTTGAAGTCAGCGTCAGCAGCGTTAGACTGGCGACGAGTTACTTCGAAACGTACGTGCTGATATTTGCCACCGAGAGCAACTTCGAAGAAACCAACGTTCTTGTTAGCAGTGATTGAGTCTTCGCCGTTCATGTCCTTGAGATAGCGACCCCAAGGATAAGTGGGCTGTACATTACCGATTACCTTCCAAGAAGCTGAGTCGGCTGGAGTGTTCGTAGCAGAAACGATGATATTACCAGGAGCATTGCCCGTACGGTAGTCATTGCCACCTTCGTAGCGAGCCCACATCTTCACAGCGATGGTATCCATCTGCTGCTTGAGGTCTACCTGAATGTAAGGATAAGCCAACGTGTGGTCGTAAGCACCCTTCCAGTCAGAGTGATAGAAGTTACCTGCACTGAGGTTACCATCAATCAAAGCCTCTTCAGAACCTTCAGAAGCTTCAGTCATGTTGAAAGAAAGCTGATCCTGAGTCTTCAACAAACCTGCAGGAGTACCATCTTCTTCGTTATCGAGTTTACCATCGCGTGAACCACCTACGAATTCATAGTAGAAACCTTTCTTGTAAGTAGTTTCAGCAGTAGTCAATTCAGCAGCAAGAGCCTTGTTCAGCTTATCCTGTGCAATCAGACCTTCGAGTCTCTTGATATCCTCAGCATTGGCATTCAAGAATACCCAACCTGAAGCAGGAGCATCGGTAGTCCAGATTACCACATTGTCGTGGTCACTGGGGCAGTGGAGAGCAGAGCACTGAGGAGCACCCTGACCACCGTAACCGGGCATAGGATTCTTCTTCAGTTTAGCGCTTTCGATAACGAAGTCTTCCTTATCCTGCGGATAGATAAAGTAAGGTTCTTCGGGAGTATCCGTACTCTTTACATAAGCACCGGTGGCATTGGCAGCCATACCGATATAACGCTTCGTATAGAAGTTCTGGATGTAGAATGAACCATCATTAGCTTCTTTGTTAGCCTGAATATGCCATACATACTGAGCATCATCAAGGCTCATAGTCTGCTCACCTTCGGGACGTTCCTGAGGAGCATACCATTGTTTACCATAGCTCCAGTGCAAACCGGTACCGTCATCATAAGTACCATTGTGTTCATTACGGCTTGACTTGAAGAAGTAGTAACCTTCCTTGATGGGCACAGCACCTGCACGAGCAGCTTCGAGAGCCTTCAAGCAACGCTGGTAAGCAGCTACACAAGTAGCGTGATCTTCATTGCCCTCTTCAATCAACTTTTCAGCTGCTTTGTAAGAGTTCATCAACTCATCATAGAGTTCCTGGCTAATCTGACCGGGTTCAGTACCGGGGTTGTAGATGTTAGGATCACTGTTGGGGAAAAGTTCCTGCAAAGCATCATACAAATACTTAGAACCAGTGAGCTTTTCTACGGGGAAGAGCATCCAAGTATTCATAGCGAAATCTCTACCAAGGCTGGGAGCAGCACCTACATTACCATTTACGAGGAAACGTACAGAGCCTTTCTTTACAACAGTGGTATCTTCGCATTCTGAAGCAGAGTGAGTAGCATCGGTAAAGATAACGTGATTAGCATCACCTACAGCAGCCGTAGTAGCTACAGCCCAGTTATTAACGGGGCATTCATCGCCTACTTTGTTCAAATCTTCAGCCGTGTAAACCTGAGGCTGAACGATACGGAATTTCCATGCACGAGCCTTAGATTCACCAAAGCCGTAAGCATCATTCTGAAGATATTTACCTGAAATCTTTTCTTTCAAGTAATACATTGCTTCTCCATCTGCATCTTCACCGGCAGATTCAAGCTGGAAAAGGTTTTTGTCATTCAGGAAAGTTGATTTTCCCAGTCCACGCACAAAGTCGACATTGCCAGCAAGAGCAGCCTTACCAGACTGAAGAACGAAGTCAACATCGGTTTCGATGTTGTCAACCGTCCATTCTTGTCCAGAGCCCGTAGAGCCACCGGCTACCTGATAGCGATTGTCTTCTTGAGCCATCATGCTGGTAGAGCCCATCAGGAACAATACCAACATGGTCAAAAGATTGTACATCTTTTTCATGTAGTTGTTAAGAATTTAGTTGTTAATAAATTAGAGAGAATTTTCATTGTTATGTTTTTCGGGGGTAAAGGTACGCCTTTCTGTTGAACTATGCAAAGAATAGTGGGATTTTTTGCAAATTGAGCATGATAAAATTGAGACAAAAGGCAGACAGATTTGCCGGTGGTTTCACAAATTTGTAAACACGAAGTTACATAATGCCATTTTTTTGACAATCAAAGTCGTTTTTAGGCAACAAAAAAGGCCTCTCCACGGGAGAAGCCTTACAAATAGCGTTAAATCAATTTCCGCTGTCGTCGGAATTAGTTTTTTGAATCAAGTTCAAAACAGCATTATCGGCCATGTTTGCTGAAAAGCGGCTGTTTACTTGGCAGTTTTGTTGGTTAAGGTGGCAGTGAGGTGATTACGCATGATGCGGTAACGCGGCTGTTGCTTTTTCTTGAGTTCGGCCATGTGCGCGATGCGTGCTTTATCGCCTCGTTTTTTCCATTCGTCGGCAGTGTACGATTTGCCGGTAGCAGGATCAATATATTTAATTTGTGGTAGTCGGTAATAATAACCGCGCTTCAAGTCGTTCGTTTCAATACGACCCACGGTTTCGACAACGACGGGAGCCACACCCATGCTAACCATGCCAATTTCCTTGGCGGCGGCAAACGAGAGGTCGACCACTCTGCCCTTCACGAAGGGGCCACGATCAGTGACACGCACAATCACATCCTTTCCGTTGGCCTTGTTGGTCACCTTCAGGAGTGTTCCAAAGGGAAGGGTGCGGTGTGCGCAGGTCAAGCTGTCGCGGTGGTAACGTGAACCGTCGCTGGTGCGGCGGCCATGAAAACTTTTTCCGTAGTAGGAGGCCTTACCTTGAGTTTGAGCAAAGGCCGGAGTGCCAAAGGCAAAAGTAATAAGAGTTACTGTAGTTGCTACTAAAAGTACTAATTTTTGAAATGTCATCTGATAAGTTTTGCCACGAGGACTGTCGGGTAATCTCGTTGCGGGGGTCGACGCTTCAGCTTAGCCGGAGCTGTGCGCCACCACCATGGGCGCTCTGCCGCATTCTGATGTGTTGTAACAATGCGGCCGCAGACTATACCAAACGGAACCTACCAGGGGTAGGACATGAAGGAAACTGCGAAACGAGCTGCGCACCTGACGGGAAGTGCAGGCGCAACTTCTATTGAAATTCATAAGGTGCTCAACGCTGCAAGCCCGGGCGAACCAACGCACCGGACGAAGCGGAACACAGACAGCGGAAGGTGAGGATTTCTCAGAAAAAATCCTGCATGTGGGTGTGTACGAACCGGAATGCACGTACACCGTGTGTGACATCCAACAGTGGTATGAGGGTGCTTTTTGGCCGTGCGTCAGGAAGGCGCAGAGCCGGCGTGCAAGTCAACTGCATAATGGCTGCGCACGGCAGCCGCATGGCGTTGTTTGCCCCTCTCCTCGTGAGGTTTCCGGTTGCAAAATTACGAAATTTTCGTTAGCTACGAAATACTTTATGGCTGACAATCAGCACTTTAACATTTTCAGCCCGTGTTTTTCACATTCTGCACAGGGGCTTCAGGCGGCTGCCGAACAGGGGGCAAAATGCAGCAAAACTGCTTTATATAAGGGGATTTAGGAACTTTCGCGGTATGTTAACGAATGTTGCTATAAAGCTTGTTTACGAGCATGTCACAAGCTATATGTTAAAATGAAATTTAACACCCTCTGAACGGCTTTTAGGAGGCTGAATGGGGCAAATTGAGCGTAAGTTGGGGCCGAAACGGAGTAAATAAGGGGGCAGAGTGGGCAGGGTTGCCGCGCGCACTGATGCCCGCCTACGTTCGCAGACCTTGGACGACTGTGCCGGGTGACAAGAAGCCAGACTTAACGCTTGTATCTATTTGCCAACATAGACTAAAACGACAGGCCGCGCGGCTGCTTCGCGGCACGGCGTGACGGGCCTTCGTCATTCAGCATTTTGCGGAATTTTGAAAACGCTGATTATCAATAGTTCCAAGATTGTCGAAACTAGCTCGGAACTAATTCAAACAAGCTCGGAACTAATTTCAACAAACTCGGAACTAATTCGCACAATCGCGGAGTAAATTTGACAATGGCCTCAACGTGAGAGAAGAAACGAGGGAGGATTACTGCCGGAATGTGGTGTATTTGCACGCAATGGGTACTGAGGAGTTGTTTGAAAATGGATGCTCACAGTATTATATGCAACCTTTTCAGTGTGTGAAGAATCCCGGCTCGCTTGCTGCCGCATGCCGTCAAGCAAGCTCGCGCCCCATGAACAAGACGACCGAACAGGCTAATGGGCAACAGGACGATAGTTCTTCAAATATGTTCTAAAAATCTGAAAATACCGTTATATTTACCAGTTGAGAGGAAAAAAGGGGAGGAAACTTTTTGGGTGCTTGAAAACTTTTTGCAATTTTATAGTTCTAAGAGCAGATGTGGCTTAAACGGTGAGTGGAACAACCGGGCATTCAGCTGAATGCCCCGGGCTATGCTGCCCGTTTGGCTCCCTACCTGAGTACACAAATTTTACACTCATCCGCCACTACCCTACCTTCTGACTATTTTCAACTTACAACCTTATACAATACAAAACAATGTCTATGGAACCTGCTAAAGGAAAATTAGGTGTGATGTGCGTCGGCCTCGGTGCCGTTACCACTACGTTTATGACCGGTGTGTTGATGACACGCAAAGGTTTGGCCAAGCCCGTTGGCTCAATGACGCAATACGATAAAATTCGCGTAGGCCGCGGTAAGGACAAGAAGTACCTTCACTACGGCGAAATCGTTCCGCTTGCTTCGCTCAACGACATCGTGTTCGGTGCCTGGGACGTATATCCTGCCAATGCCTACGAAAGTGCAGTGAATGCCGAGGTGCTGAAAGCCAAGGACATTGAGCCGGTGCGCGATGAACTGAAAGCCATTGTGCCCATGAAGGCGGCGTTCGACAAACGCTATGCCAGCCGACTCGATGGCGACAACGTGAAGGATTGCGCTACGCGCTGGGACATGGTCGAGGCGCTGCGCGAGGATATTCGCCGCTTCAAGGCCGACAACCAGTGTGACCGCATCGTGGTTATCTGGGCGGCTTCGACCGAAATTTATGTACCCGTCGACGAACAGATTCATGGTTCACTCGCTGCTCTTGAGGCTGCCATGAAGGCAAACGACACGGAACACGTGGCTCCGTCAATGTGCTACGCTTATGCGGCATTGGCCGAGGGTGCGCCGTTCATCATGGGTGCGCCGAACACTACGGTGGACATTCCGGCTATGTGGGAAATGGCCGAAAAAACGAAGATGCCTATCGCAGGTAAGGACTTTAAGACGGGCCAGACGCTTGTGAAGTCGGGCTTTGCACCGATTATCGGTACGCGCTGCCTGGGCTTGAGCGGTTGGTTCTCGACAAACATTTTGGGTAACCGCGATGGTTTGGTGCTTGATGAGCCGGCAAACTTCCACACGAAGGAGGTGTCGAAACTGTCGACGCTCGAAAGTATTCTGGTGCCGGAAAATCAGCCCGACTTGTACACGAACTATTACCACAAGGTGCGCATCAACTACTATCCGCCTCGCAACGACGACAAGGAGGGTTGGGACAACATCGACATCTTTGGCTGGATGGGCTACCCGATGCAGATTAAAATTAACTTCCTTTGCCGCGACTCCATCCTGGCTGCTCCGCTGCTGCTCGACTTGGTACTGCTTTCGGACCTCGCTGCCCGTAAGGGTCGCTACGGTACGCAGCGTTTCTTGAGTTTCTTCCTGAAGAGCCCGATGCACGACTACACGCAGAACGAGGTGCCTATCAACCACTTGTTCCAGCAGTATGTGATGCTGAAAAATGCTATCCGCGAAATGGGTGGCTACGAGGCTGATGAGGAAATTGACTAATTGACCTTGGGCGGGTGTTTGCGCTGAAGCATTGCTTGGGTTACTTAAGCAAACACTTGCTTTGCGAGCGAAAGGATTACAGAGGGTTGGCCGAACTTCACTATATACATTAAGTATCGGACTGTTTGCCTGCTGTTTTCCTTTCGCTTACTTTTCAAACTTACCGACTTGCCCGGTACATGGGCTACTATGCTACCGACGGGCTGCTGACACAAACTACTGACTAACTGACTCACATTACCTAATAGTACATTACTTAATAGTACTTACCTACTTATTACCTCACTCCTAATCGCTACGACATGGTTAAACGTTTTCTTCTTCTCGCACTGATGCTCATTGCCACTGCTGCCCCTGCATTGGCACAGGCCTTGATTCAAGGCTGGGTGGCAGATGCTAAAACAGGCGAAAAAATTCCCTTTGCCAATGTGGTACTCCCCGGGGGCAAGGCCACCCGAACCGACGTGAACGGACACTTCAGTATGCCCTTCCGCGCCGGAAAGGTGCGCGTGTCGGTGATTGGCTACGAAACGCGAAACTTTACGGTGAAAGAGCCCAACGACTCGCTCGTATTTAAAATAGAAGCTATCGAAAGTGCACTGTCGACGGCGGTGGTGACGGGTAAAAAGGAAAAATACTCGCGCAAAAACAACCCGGCCGTGGAACTGATGAAAAAGGTGATTGCGGCCAAAAAGAAAAGCAACCTGAAAGAACAGCACGACTACTACAGCATCAACAAATACACCAAAATGACGCTGGCCTTTAACGAAGTAACCGACAAGGTGTTCGAGGAGGGTAAATTCAAACGGTTGCCTTTCCTGAAAGAACATGTGGAGGTGTGCAACGAAACGGGAAAACTGATTCTGCCGATTTCGGTGGACGAAACGGTGACGCAGCTGATTTACCGCAAAAACCCGGAAACGGAAAAGAGCATCGTGACGGGACAGCGGAGCAATGGTATCAACGAACTGTTCAACACGGGCGACATCCTGACGGGTATGCTGAAGGATTGCTTCACGGATGTGGACATTTACCAGGAGAATGTGCGACTGCTGCAATACCCTTTCTGCAGCCCTATCTCTACGCGACACGCCATTGGCTTTTATCGCTACTTTATCATCGACACGCTGATGGTGAACAACACGGACCGTTGCATCCGTGTGGACTTTACACCGAACAACCCGCAGGACTTTGGGTTTTCGGGTAGCATTTACATCGTGGACGACAGTACTTACCGCGTGAAAAAGGTGGACATGGGTATTCCGAAACGAAGCGATGTGAACTTTGTGGACAACATGCGTATCATTCAGGAATTTACGCAGCTGCCTTCGGGCGAGCAGGTGATGACGAAGGATAACATGATTGTGCAGCTGAAGCTGGTGGATTTTCTGCAAAAACTGCAGGTGCAGCGTGTCACGGAATACAAGGACTTTGACTTTGACAAACTGCCCGACCGCCTGTTCAAATTCAAGGGGGCGCAGCGGGTGCTGGCGAACGCGCAAATGCAGGAAGAGGCTTTTTGGGAGGAACACCGCGCTGACTCGCTGACTAAGGCTGAGGGAAGTATGGACCGCTTCATCCATAAACTGGAAAACATCAAGGGTTTCAAACCGATTCTGTGGATTGCCAAGGCTTTCATCGAGAACTTTGTGGAAACGAGTGTCGACCCGAAACGGCCGTCGAAGGTGGACATCGGTCCGGTGAACACAATGATTTCGCAAAACTTTGTGGATGGCTTCCGCTTGCGAGCCTCAGCACAGACTACGGCGAACCTGAGTAAGCACTGGTTCCTGAAGGGCTATGTGGCTTACGGCTTTAAGGACCGTAAGGTGAAGGGTATGGGCGAGGTGACGTACTCGTTTAACAAAAAGGATTACTTGCCGCGTGAGTTCCCGGTGAACAACCTGACGTTTAACTATACGAACGACGTGATGGCGCCTTCCGACCGCTTTATGCCTACGGACAAGGATAACGTGTTTACTTCGTTCAAATGGACGGATGTGCGGCACATGATGTACTACGAAACTTACCGCCTGACGTGGGACAAGGAGTGGGAGAATGGTTTGCGCATCAATTTGCAGGCGCGTACGTCGAAGGATAAGCCTACGGCCGACTTGTTCTACCAACCGCTCAGCACGGGGGTGGCTTCGCAACAGCAGGGGCTGTATTTGCCTTACATCCGCACTTACGACTTTACGGCGGGTATCAAATTCCAGCCGGGGGCTTCGTGGATTAACACAAAGCAGCGTCGCATTGCTACGAACCATGATGTGCCCATTCTGTCGCTGAGCCATACAACGGGTTTGTATAACTTTGGCCGTGCGGATTATAACTACAACTTGACGGAGGCGGGTATCTACAAACGCTTCTGGCTGGGTTCGTGGGGTAAGATGGACTTTGACATCAAGGGGGGTGTGCAGTGGAACAAGGTGCCTTACCCCTTGCTGATTTCGCCAATGGCGAACCTTTCGTACATCAAGGAGGACAATATGTTTGCGTTGATTGACAACATGGAGTTCTTGAACGACCGCTATGTGTCGTTGATGTATTCGTGGGACTTGAACGGCAAATTGTTTAACCGCATTCCGCTGCTGAAGAAGTTGAAGTGGCGTGAGTATTTGGGTTGCAACGTGCTGTGGGGTACGCTGTCGAGCAAGAACAATCCTTACTTGGCTAAGAATGCCGATTCGCACCGCTTGCTGCACTTCCCGGGTTCATTTGACGCTGAAGGAAACTTTACGCCTATTTCGCGTGTGATGGACAAGAAGACGCCTTACGTGGAGGTGGTTGCGGGTATTCACAACATCTTCAAACTGCTCCACATTGAATATGTGCACCGCCTGACTTACATCGAGCCGGGTACGCAGCGTTGGGGTATTCGCGGCATGCTGCGCTTGACGTTCTAACGTGAAAATGACCATTTATCCTTCGGTGGTTTTGAAGCCGGGTTCAGAGGTTTTGAAGCCGCGACGCCCTGTTTATCCTTCGGCGGTTTTGAAGCCGGGTTCGGAGGTTTTGAAGGTGTGGCGCCCTGTAAGGGCAAGGGTATCTCAGCCCAGGGTAAAGCAGGCCGAACCAATGACAACGCTCCTCGGCGGTTTTGAAACCGTGGCGCCCTGTAAGGGCAAGGGTATCTCAGCCCAGGGTATAGTGAACGCAGTGAACGACACCCTGGGTTTCCCCCCATGAATAGGGTTTAAAAGGTATCGCGCCCTGTAAGGGCAATATGTCGAAATAGGGGCAACGCCCCTCGACACACACGGGCGTAAATCGAGGGTTGGTATGCGTTGGTGAAACAATATATATAGGTGTGTTGCGCCCAATGCGTTCAACCGATATTGCGCCCAATACATTCAACCGATATGCGCCCGTATGTGTCGAGGGGCGTTGCCCCATTTTCGACATATTGCCCCTACAGGG
>ENA-ORNF01002985-ORNF01002985.1-human-gut-metagenome-genome-assembly--contig:-NODE-2985-length-11737-cov-2.580722_pt1 | contig 11737 bp, 6 predicted proteins | sample MGYA00242110_ERZ509012 | MGnify/ENA primary metagenome ERZ509012 (study PRJEB26280, sample SAMEA2338714) | human gut metagenome | biome: human gut; feature: human-associated habitat; material: faeces... | reverse complement strand
CGCCGGCCACGTCATTGGTCTTGGTGGACACCTCGCGCACCAGCTGCGCGCCCATGTTCTCGAACGGATCGTCCAGCTCGATCTCCTTGGCGATGGTCACGCCGTCGTTGGTGATCAGGGGCGTGCCGAACTTCTTATCCAGCACCACGTTGCGGCCCTTGGGACCCAGCGTGATCTTTACGGTATCGGCCAGCTGATCCACACCGGCCTGCAGACGGACACGCTGTCCTTTCTGTACATTTGCGCCGATTTTTACGATCAGCTTTGCGTATTCTCTTAATTTTGCTTCATTCATGATAAAAAACTCCCTTTTTGTAAAGTTTAAAACTGGAATGGATCGTTAAACGATCCATAGTACGAAACCGGCTCGCCTGCAGTCAGCAGATGGTGTACGTCGCCAACAGTCTGGCAGCGGAAGTACACTTCGCCCGGTTTGCGTTCCTCACTTCCGACGATTGTGACAGAAGTCGGCGCCAGAAACATACCCTGCCAGAGCTGGGTTGGTGTCATATTCAGCAAGTGGGACAGTGCCACGCAGGTAACGCCGAGATGACAGAAGCAGACGATGACAGCCTCGCGGTTCGTCTCATCAGAGGCATGATAGCGATAGCCGTCCCGTACATAGCCGTAGTGTGCAAGCAGCGTATCGAGTCCGTCGGTCACAAAACGGTAATTTTCGTCCATATTTCCGGTTTGCATGATCGGATTTTTCGTCCAGAGATGATTGTCATAGAGATCCCGGTTTGCGTCGAGTACATCCGGCAGAAAATCCCACGGAATCCGGCGCTTCCCGGTTTCCGGGTCAATGACAGGCGCATCAAATTCGCGCAGCCATGGAAGAATTTTGGCTTCGCGATCCGCGTTTTTCAGTGTGAAAGAAGCCGTATCCTTCGCACGTCCGAGCGGCGAGCAGTAAAAATCGGTGACGTTCCATTTCGCCGTTCGCTTCGAAAGCAGCTCAGCCTCACGCCAGCCCTTTTCAGTCAGCGAATCAATCTCATAATTCGGTTCGCCGTGGCGGATAAAGATAATTTTCATAAGAATTCCTTTCTTCGTATGCCACAAATCGTTTGGTTTATGCATCGAAAAGTCAATTTCAGTTCCGAAAAATCTGCGGCAGAGCACAGAACATTCAGAATTGATGTCACTTAGCTTAGTGTATCATAAATTGTCAAACTTGTGTGAGTTTCTGTGGAAAAAGATGTGGCAAATTGGAAGAGGCGTTCGCACGTCTGGTAGGCGGCCTGGGAGGAGTGGTTAAGATTTGAGAGGAGAGTGACAGAGGATGATGCGTTCTGGAAATATTTTTGAACGGGAAGGCAGCAGAGGGCATGGCTGCGATGGAGATGGCACAGAGATTACAGGAGGTGGTGATTATTCTGGTTGGGATAAGATGTATGATCAGGGCAGTATTGAAATAAAGGGGGGATGCCATTTATAAAAAAACAGTAAATTCGTCCACTTAGGACTAGCCGCCGCGGCTGTAGATTGATACAATAAAAGAAATAGGAAATATCGATTTTTTGCATAGGAGGAACACGGCGGCATGGCGGGATATGTGAGTCTTCAGGATGTAACAAAGACCTATCAAATGGGTGAGATTACCATCAAGGCTGCGGATGGAATCAGTTTTGATGTGGAAAAGGGTGAGTTTGTGATTGTTGTTGGACCGAGCGGTGCGGGTAAGACGACGGTGCTGAATATTTTAGGCGGAATGGACACAGCGACTTCCGGAAAGGTGCTGGTGGACGGCGCGGAAATCAGCAAATACCACGGCAAGAAGCTGATCCAGTACCGGCGGGAGGATATTGGATTTGTTTTTCAGTTTTATAATCTGATGCAGAACCTGACGGCGCTCGAGAATGTGGAGCTGGCGATGCAGATTTGTAAGCATCCGCTGGATGCGTCGGAGGTGCTTGCGGAGGTTGGGCTGGAAGAGAGAATGAATAACTTCCCGGCGCAGCTTTCGGGCGGAGAGCAGCAGCGTGTGGCGATTGCGCGTGCGTTGGCGAAGAATCCGAAACTGCTGCTCTGCGATGAGCCGACCGGCGCGCTCGATTATGTGACGGGAAAAGCGATCTTAAAGCTGCTGCAGGATACCTGCCGGGAGAAGGGGATGACGGTCATTGTCATCACTCACAACTCGGCGCTGACACCGATGGCGGACCGCGTGATTAAAATCCGAAACGGAAAAGTGGCGGGCATGAAAACAAATGAGAACCCGACGCCGGTGGAAGAGATAGAATGGTAGGTGGACGATGAGAGCATTTCGAAAAGACTTTATCCGGGAAATCACAAAGAACAAGGGGCGGTTTCTGTCAGTCTTTTTCATCGTGCTTCTTGGCGCGGCGTTTTTCTCGGGCATCCGGTCGGCGGAAGGAGATATGAAGGTTTCGGCGGACCGGTATTATGATGAAGTAAATTATATGGATTTGAAAGTTCTTGGAACACTGGGGCTGACGGACGATGATCTGGCGGATATCGCGAAGACGGACGGCGTGAAAGCGGTTTACGGCGGAAAGACGGTGGAAGTGCTGCATGACATCGGCGAGAGCGAGCAGGTTGTGAAGCTGATTGCGCTGACGGACGGTGTGAATGAGCCGCGCGTGGTCGAGGGACGGATGCCGGAGAAAGAGGATGAAATTCTTGTTGATACGCAGTTTCTGAAAAGTTCCGGCTGTGAGATCGGGGATCAGGTAACGTTCACTTCCGGAACGGAGGATCCGCTCTCAGATTCGCTGACCGGGGATACGTTTACGATTGTTGGTTCGGCGACGCTCCCTTATTATATGGATCTGAACCGCGGAACGGGCTCGATTGGAAACGGAAGCATCAACAGTTTTGCACTGCTGCTTCCGGAGACATTTACCTCGGATCTCTATACAGAGATTTACATCCAGGCGGATGGCGCACAGGAAGAGGCGAGCTACAGCGATGCATATGATGAGACGGTGAAGGCTGTACAGACGAAGATTGAAGCGCTCGAGGATGCGGCGTGCGACCGGCGGTATACGGCAGTCAAAACCGAAGGACAGGAAAAGATTGATGATGCAAAACAGCAGGTCGCTGATGCAGAGCAGAAATTAGCGGACGCAAAAACAGAGCTGGATGACGGTGCACAGCAGCTTGCCGACGCGAAAGTGACGATTGCGGACAAAGAGCAGGAACTTCTCGACGGCGAACAGACGTTAAAGGACAAAGAACAGGAGCTTCTTGACGGAAAGCAGACGATTGCTGAGAAAGAACAGGAGCTTCTTGACGGAAAACAGACCATTGCAGACAAAGAGCAGGAACTTCTCAGTGCGAAAGCAACCATCGCCGATAAAGAGCAGGAACTGGCATCCGGCAAGGCAACGCTGAAAGACAAAGAGGCGGAACTTGCGAGTGGAAAAGCGACGCTGGAAGCAAAGGCGGCAGAGCTGGAAAGCGGAAAAGCGGAGCTGAATCAGAAAGCCGATGAACTTGCAAGTGGAAAAACCACACTTGAGGCAAAAGCGAAAGAACTTTCCGACGGAAAAGCACAGCTTGCAGAGAAAGAAACAGAACTGGCATCCGGCAAAAAAGAGTTAGAGGAAAAAATGACGCAGCTTTCGGCGGCAAAAACCGAACTGACTCGGAAGCAGACGGAGCTGAATACTGCAAAAGAGCAGCTTTCCGAAAAAGAAACGGAATTGAATATTGCAAAGAAGCAGCTTTCCGCTGCACGCGAGGAACTGGACAACAAGAAAGCAGAAACCGCTGCAGGACGCACACAGTATGAAGCGCAGAAGGCAGCGTATGAAGAACAGAAGAGTCAGTATGAGACAGCCAAGGATCAGTTAGCCCAGATTTCCAGGCAGCTTCCGATGGTGGAGGCTGCGCAGACAGAAGTGACTGGTCAGATCGAGGTGATTGAGGCTCAGCTTGACGGACTGACGGAGGAGGATGAAGCATATGTATCCCTGTTGGAACAGAAAACTGCGCTGGAAGCAAAGCAGACAGAGTTAGCACAGCAGCTTTTCACGATGCAGGAGCAGAAAACATTTCTGGAACAAAACATCGCAGCGTTTGAAGCAGCAAGCGCTGATGCGGAAGCCCGGCTTGCGGCTGCAGAAGCTCAGATTACCGACGCAGAAAGTCAGCTTGCCGCTGCAGATGCACAATTAACAGAAAAAGAGCAGGAATGCGCCGCAGGCGAGGCACAGATTGCTTCTGCAAAAGAAGAACTGGAAAGCGGCGAAGCTCAGATTACAGAGGCTCTTGCCCAGCTTCAGGATGGAGAAGCACAGGCAGAAGCTTATCAGAAACAGATTGAGGATGGCGAAGCCCAGCTTGCATCCGCCAAAGCAGCGATTGCCGACGGAGAAGCTCAGATTGAGACGAACCGCAGTAAATTAAAAGACGGAGAAACTCAGCTTGCGGCTGCCAGAGCCCAGCTTGCTGATGGGGAACAGCAGATTGCATCGTACCGACAGACGATTCAGTCGGGTGAGGCCCAGCTTGCCGCTGCAAAGCAGACAATTTCCAGTGGAGAAAGTCAGCTCGCCGACGCGAAACAGACGATCGCCGACAGCGAAACCCAGTTAGCAGAAGCAAAGCAGACGATCGCCGATGGAGAAAGTCAGCTCGCCGAAGCAAAGCAGACGATTGCCGACGGTGAAACCCAGCTTGCCGACGCGAAACAGGAAATCGCCGACGGAAAAATCTCCCTTGCGGATGCGAAACAGGAAATTGCCGATAAAGAAAAAGAACTTGAGGACGGCAAAGCCGAATACGAAAAAGCAAAAGCCGACGCCGAACCAGAAATCACGGATGCGAAGCAGGAAATTGCGGACGGTGAGAAAACACTCGCAGACCTGAAAAAACCAACGTGGTACGTCTGGGGACGGGATAAGGTAACGTCAACTGAGAGCTTCGGTCAGGATGCCGGCCGTATCTCGAATATCGGAAAATTCTTCCCGGTTATCTTCTTCCTCGTGGCTGCTCTCGTCAGCCTGACGACGATGACACGAATGATCGAGGAACAGCGTCAGCAGATCGGAACGTTAAAAGCCCTCGGTTATTCCGACGGCGTGATCGCCTTTAAATATTTCGCATACGCGATGCTCTCCACCGTATCCGGCGCTCTCGCGGGCGTGGTGGTTGGAGAAAAAATCCTGCCCTGGGTTATTATGAATGCCTACGGCATGCTGTATACCGGACTCCCGTATTACATGACCCCGCTGAACTGGGAGCAGGGAGGCCTTGCGATTCTGGCGAGTGCAGCCTGCACCGGCGTGGCGACGATCGCGGCATGCTACAAAGAACTCGCCGCAGGTCCGGCAGAGCTGATGCGGCCGGAAGCACCGAAAAACGGCAAACGGATTTTCCTGGAACGTATCGGCGTACTCTGGAAACATCTGAACTTTACGCAGAAATCAACCGTGCGGAATCTGGTACGGTATAAAAAACGATTCTTCATGACCGTTATCGGAATCGGCGGATGCATGGGTCTGATCCTCGTCGGTTTCGGCCTTCAGGATTCCATCACCGCGATTGCGAAAAACCAGTTCGTCAGCCTCTTCACCTATCAGGCGAATGCTGTGCTGAATTCAGATGTGGATGAATCCGAAAAAGAAGCATTGCAGACCGATCTGGAAAACCACAGCGGCATCGATGAGCTGCTGGAAATGTACTGCCAGAACATCGAACTGCAGACCGACAAAAAGACCGTGGATGCAGTGCTTGAAGTGCCGAAAGAACTGACGAATTTCAATGACTTCTATGCCTTCCGAGACCGGAAAAGCGGAGAAGTTTACGAATTCCCGACCGACGGCGGCGCAGCCATCAGCGAAAAGACAGCAACGATGCTCGGCGTAAAAGCAGGCGACACGGTTCAGCTGAAAAAAGGCGACGATATTGTGGACGTAAAGATTTCGATCATCGTCGAAAACTACGTGCGCCATTATCTGTATCTGGCCCCGGATCTCTACGAGGAGCTGTTCGGCGGAGCGCCGGATTACAACCAGCTTCTGATGAAATATCAGGACACGTCGAGCAATTATGAGACAGCACTCGGAGAAAAAATCATGACGTACGACGGTGTAGCGGCAATCTCGTTCACATCCGACCTGATTGATCAGATTGACAACATGCTTCGTTCCCTCGACATCGTCATCGTGGTGCTGATCGTATCGGCGGGCCTGCTGGCGTTTGTGGTGCTGTACAACCTGAACAACATTAACATCACCGAACGACAGAGAGAGCTGGCAACGCTGAAAGTGCTCGGCTTCTTCGACGGCGAGGTGGCATCGTACGTGTACCGGGAAAACATGGTGCTGACACTGTTCGGCGTTATCGCGGGCATGGGAATTGGAACGTTTTTACATCATTGCGTAATTCAGACCGTCGAGGTCGATATGATGATGTTCGGACGAAACGTGTTCCCGCGGAGCTACGGCTGGAGCGCCCTGATTACCCTGGCGTTTGCCCTGTTCGTCAACTTTATGATGTTCTACCGGTTAAGAAAAATTGATATGATTGAATCGCTGAAAAGCGTGGAGTAAACAACAGAAAAAGGCCGTCCGCGGTGATGCAGAGAATCTGCAGAAACCGTGGGCGGTTTTTTTATTTTGAAGTGAAATATGAGCCGGAATGCTTGTTTTTTCAGACATTTCGTTGTATAAAAAAGATAAGGGTTTTTATCAGAACAGAATCAAAAAACAAAGAGTAAAGGGGATTTTTACAAATGGGAACAACAGAAACGAAAAAAATGAGAGTCGGCGTTGTCGGCTGCGGAGCGATCAGTGATATTTATCTGACGAACATGATTCATAACTTTGAGAATCTTGAGGTAGCAGCATGCTGCGCAGGCCATCTTGAACATGCGAAAAAGAAAGCAGAGCAGTATGGCATCAAGGGCTGTACCTACGAGGAAATTCTGGCAGACCCGTCGATTGAAATGGTAGTCATTCTGACACCGGCACCGACCCACGAGGGGCTGATCCGTCAGGCACTGGAAGCCGGAAAACACGTTTACACTGAAAAAACAATGACCCTCGCACCGGAAACGGCAGCGAAACTGATCGAGCTGGCAGAGGAGAAACATCTCTATCTCGGTTCCGCACCGGACACCTTCCTTGGATCGGCACTGCAGACCGCAAGAAAAGCGATCGACGACGGGCTGATCGGCGAGGTGACATCTTTCGAAGCATGCGCAAACCGCGATCTTGATTTGCTGGCGAGCATCTTCCGTTTTCTGCGGATGCCGGGAGGCGGTATCTGCTACGATTTCGGTGTTTATTATCTGACCGCCATCGTCAGCCTTTTCGGCCCGGTGGACCGTGTCGTTTCCTCTGTGCGCAACCTTGCGCCGAAGCGCGTCAATGTCGTCCCGGACAGCCCGGAATACGGCCAGGAATTTGACTACAGCAACGAGAGCCAGGCTTTCACGATTCTGGAAATGAAAAACGGCGTGACCGGCACATTCTGTGTCAATGGCGACAGCACCATCAACGATCAGGCGGTATTCACAATTTACGGCAAAAAAGGTATTTTAAAGCTGGTGGACCCGAACAATTTCGGCGGCGATATCGTCTACATTCCGGGCGTGAAGGACTGGACACAGCAGGCAGTTCCGGAAGTGCTGGATTATGGCTTTGCCTACAGCGAAAACAGCCGCGGCCTCGGTCCGTCCGAGATGGCAGAAGCAATTGCAGAGGGCAGACTAAACCGTGCGAATGCCAAAATGGCATATCACGTACTCGATACGATCGATCAGATTATGAAGAGTGCGGAAACGGGTGCATTTGAGAAGGTTCCATCCACCTGCGAAAGACCGGAGGCCATGCCGAATTCATAGCCTATTTCTGATAGGATTGCAGGTACATCTGACGGAAGTCGGTAGGGCTTACATTTTTTGATTTCAAAAAGACTCTGTTAAACGTAGAAATACTGTTAAAACCGGATTCGAGCGACACTTCGGTGATCGTGAGATCCGGTTTTTTTAACAGGTTTTCGGCGATATGAAGCCGTTCCCTGGTGACGAAATCCGTGAAGGAGAGGCCGGTGTATGCGCGGAACAGCTTGGAAAAATGGCAGCGGGAGAATCCGGCGACTTTTGATGCTTCTTCCAGGGAAACCGGTTCGGTGCAGTGACTCGAGATCCAGGTACATGCAGCAATCATCTGGCGGTGTACCTGTGCGGAATGGCCTGTTTTTTGCGGTGCGGCAGTTTCGGTCGGCACGGAGAGATTTTCGCCGAGCAGAATAAAAAACTGATACAGCAGAACGCATCCGCGCAGCTCGGAAAAACTGATACCGGAGAGGGAGAGCCTGCGCAGCTCTGTCAGAAATCCGCGGAGTTTTTCGATTTCCGGGAAGTTGTTCTGATTCAGAAGACGGATCTGATAAAAAAGATAAGCAACAGACTGGAAATCCACGCGTTTTTCCAGAAAATCTGCATCGAGCTGAAGCATGATCAGGCGATGTTCTCTGTTGATTGTGGAAACAGCGTGCAGCTCGCCGGGCCAGATAAAAAGAAGATCACCGGGCTTCAGCGGAAAGGTTTCTCCATTTACTTCATAGATAATGCCGTCATCCTGTGCAAGCACAATTTCAATATAGTGATGCCAGTGTAGACCGAAATAGGCGGGGACATGCGAAATAGAGATATCGTAAACATAGCTGTTAGCAAAATGATTGTTTTCGAAAAAAGAAGTCGAATCGTTTTTCATGGCAAAAGAATCCTCCGTATCTGATAAACGGTATTATACAACAGAAGAGAGAAAAAATATAGAAAAAATCGAAATATCTGGGCAATGATCGGCAATATATAAGTAGTGTTTTACGAGGATCTGTATTATGGTTAAGATATGAAAATTGTGAAGAACGGCAGAAATCGGAAAAAGAGTGATGTGATTTTGGCGAAAATTCACAATAAAAGTTTATGAAAAGTGAAGAAGTGAGAGGTAAGCGAAAAATGCAGATTTATGTAGACGGAAATGCTGTGCGAAGCGGAAATGGGCAGAAGGAATATCCATTTCAGACGATTTCCGAGGCGGCAAAAATTGCAAGGCCCGGCGACGAGGTGCTTGTAGCGCCTGGCGTATATCGGGAATATGTAGATCCGGCGAATGCGGGATGTGAGGATGCAAGAATTGTGTACCGTTCTGTGGAACCGGGAAAAGCTGTGATTACCGGTGCGGAAATTGTGGATAACTGGGAGCATTTGGAAGGTGATGTGTGGACAGCGCGCGTTTCGAACGGATTGTTTGGGGATTACAATCCATATACGACACTGGTCAGCGGTGACTGGTTTATCGCATCCTACACGGCACACACCGGAGAAGTGTATCTGAATGGAAAATCCATGTATGAGGTGACGAGCCTGGACAAGGTGAAAAAGCCGGAGATCTATAAAAAATCCTGGGATCAGGCATTCACGGTTTACACCTGGTATGTGGAGCAGGATGAAGAGAAGAATGAGACCGTTTTCTATGTGAATTTCCAGGGGAAAAACCCGAATGAGGAAACGGTGGAAATTAATGTGCGCGAGAATTGCTTTTATCCATCGAAGGAGGGCATCGGTTATATCACGCTGTCCGGCTTTGTTGTAAAACAGGCGGCAACTCAGTGGGCTCCGCCGACGGCATATCAGGAAGGAATGATCGGCCCGCACTGGTCAAAGGGATGGATCATCGAGGATTGTGAGATTTCAGATTCGAAGTGCTCGGGCATTTCACTTGGAAAATACAGACAGCCGAACAATGACAATAAATGGCTCAAATGGAAATTCAAAGATGGCACACAGACGGAGCGTGACTGTATCTGCCAGGCGCAGCGGGAGGGATGGACAAAGGAAAATATCGGAAGTCATATCATCCGCCGGTGCAACATCCATGACTGTGGACAGACAGGTATTGTAGGCCACTTAGGCGGTGTGTTCTCGATCATTGAGGACAATCATATTCACCATATCAACAATATGATGGAATTGGGCGGAGCAGAAATTGCCGGAATTAAAATGCATGCTGCAATTGATGTTATTATGAGAAGAAATCATATTCATCATTGTACTATGGGAATCTGGTGTGATTGGGAAGCTCAGGGTACACGACTTTCTCAGAACCTGCTCCATGACAATCAGCGTCCGGCATTTGCTAAACAGTTGAAAGGTGGTATGATGTGCCAGGATATTTTTGTTGAAGTAGGTCATGGTCCTACTCTTATTGATAACAATATCCTTTTATCAGATGCCAGCCTGCGTTTTGCTACTCAGGGTGTTGCTATGGTACATAATCTGATCTGCGGTGCTTTAACTTGTGTAGGCGAAGGAACCAGTTGGCGTTATACACCATATCATATGCCTCATCGTACAGAGGTTATGGGATTTATGACTATACTTCATGGAGATGATCGTTTCTATAATAATATTTTCGTCCAGAAATGGCCTTCAGAAGATTTTATTACAATGCATGATTCTGATGATGGATTTGATTCTGAAAACAGAAAAGTCGGAACCTGGATGTTTGATGAGTATCCAACGTATGATGAATGGATTTCACAGTTTGATTTTACAAAACCTGCAGATATGAAGAAACTGGAATCAGTTCATTTTGATCATTTACCGGTATGGAGTGAAGGAAATGTTTATCTTGATGGTGCAAAGGCATGGAAACATGAGAAAAATGGGTTCGTTTCTTCTGAGAATGTGAAGGTAGAATTAACAGAGAAAGACGGAAAATATTTCCTGGATACAAATATATATGAGATTCTTGAAGATTTCTCCGGACGTATGATCAATACAGAAGTTTTGGGAAAAGCTTTTGAGCCGGAAGAATTCTTCGAAAATCCGGATGGAACACCGATAACATTTGATACCGATTACTTTGGAGGACACAGAGGTGCCAAGGTAATTCCCGGACCTTTTGCAGAGAAGGAAGACGTTGGGAAAAACGTTAATATATGTACTGCATTTTAAACGAATTAAGTAAGTTATCGGATACAATTGTGAATTTACGCCTGAGTGAGCAGTAATATAATTCCAATAACCTTTATTTTCTCTGTCTTATCTTTCTGGCAGATATGGAAAATGTATGCTAAAATAGAAATAGCAAATTTGTATGTAAAATAATAAGGAAAGGTAAGAGGGGGAAATGGAGAAAGAGGAAAAGCGTGCAGATCAGGAGAATGACACGGAAGAACAAAGTACGGAAGCGAAAAGCTTACTGAAAAAAAAGCTTCAATATTATAGTAGTGAGATTCAGCGTGATGTGGGAAATCTTGTAAAATGGCTGATGATCGCGGTACTTGTAGGATGTATTACAGGAGCGGCGAGTACACTGTTTTCTTTTGTGCTGAAGAGTGTGACAAATTGCAGGAAAGAAAATGAATGGATGTTCTATCTGCTTCCGGTGATGGGATTAATTATTGTATACCTGTATGAGAAATTTGGTAAGGATGATGGAGGTACGAATCAGGTGCTTTCTACTGTGAGATCACAGGACGATGTGCCGATTTTATCTGCACCTCTGATTTTCATTTCTACAGCACTTACGCATCTGGCAGGTGGCTCTGCAGGACGTGAAGGTGCGGCAATACAGCTTGGTGGAAGTATTGCCAATCAGCTTGGACGTTGGATTCATCTGGATGAGGAAGACCGACATGTAATTGTTATGTGTGGTATGAGTGCAGCATTCTCTGCATTGTTTGGAACACCGATGGCTGCGGCTGTTTTTGCACTGGAGGTAGTCAGTGTAGGAGTGATGTATTATACAGC
>ENA-ORNF01002984-ORNF01002984.1-human-gut-metagenome-genome-assembly--contig:-NODE-2984-length-11741-cov-5.785641_pt1 | contig 11741 bp, 7 predicted proteins | sample MGYA00242110_ERZ509012 | MGnify/ENA primary metagenome ERZ509012 (study PRJEB26280, sample SAMEA2338714) | human gut metagenome | biome: human gut; feature: human-associated habitat; material: faeces... | reverse complement strand
CACGAAGACGCATCAGTGCACGAAGAAGCTTATCATTATCTCTCTGATGCAGTCCAATGCTTGGTTCATCAAGGATATATAAAACTCCTGATAATCCTGCCCCAATTTGTGTTGCTAAACGTATTCTTTGTGATTCTCCACCACTAAGAGTACCTGCTGTTCTGTTTAAGTTTAGGTATTCAAGTCCAACATTTATTAAAAATGATAATCTATCTTTTATTTCTTTGATTAAAAGTTTAGAAATTTGTTCTTGTTCTTCATTTAACTTTAAATCTGATAAAAAATTATATATTTCAGTAATATTAAGTCTTGTTAATTCATCTATATTTTTACCATTTATCTTAACAGATAAAACTTCTTCTTTTAATCTTGCACCTTTACATGTTGGACAAGGAAGCTCTATCATATATTTATCAATCCATTCTCTTATCCAATCACTATTAGTTTCAATATATCTTCTTTCTAAATTATTAATAACACCTTCGAATAATCCTGTATTATTATATATAGTTCCGCTTTTAGCAGAATAATTAAACTTAATTAATTCAGTACTTCCATATAAAATAATATCTAATTCTTTCTTTGAAAGTTTATTTATAGGTTTAGATAAATCAATATTAAAATGTTTACAAGCGCTTTCTAATCTTTTAAAATATATACCATCACTATCATCACCCATTGTAACAATTCCACCATCATAGATACTTTTTGTTTTATCAGGCATAATTAAATCAGGATCTATTATTTTTTTAAAACCAAGTCCTTTACAGTCAGGACAAGCCCCATAGGGAGCATTAAAACTAAAAATACGAGGTTCTAATTCACTTAAAGAAAAATCACAATAAGGACAAGCAAACTTTTCACTAAATATTAATTTTTCTTTACCAATTACATCAATAATTACTTTACCATCACTTAATTTACATGCTTGTTCTAAACTTTCATATAAACGACTTCTGATATCAGGAGTTATAACAAGTCTATCAATAACAATAGATATATTATGTTTTTTATTTTTCTCAAGCGGAATTTTTTCTGACAAATCATACACAATTCCGTCTGCTCTTACTCTCGCAAAACCCGATTTTCTTGCACTTTCGAGTACCTTTACATGCTCGCCTTTTCTGCCACGCACAACAGGAGCCAAAATCTGAATTTTTGTGCCCTCGTCGTAAGACATAATTTTATCTACTATCTGGTCAACCGTCTGCTGTCTGATTTCTCTGCCGCAAACAGGGCAGTGCGGAATACCGACTCTTGCATAAAGCAAACGCAGGTAATCGTAAATTTCGGTTACGGTGCCGACGGTTGAACGAGGATTTTTCGATGTGGTCTTCTGGTCAATGGAAATAGCAGGTGACAATCCCTCAATGCTCTCTACATTCGGTTTGTCCATTTGTCCCAAAAACATTCTTGCATAAGAAGAAAGGCTTTCTACATATCGTCTTTGTCCCTCGGCATAGATGGTATCAAAAGCAAGCGAGCTTTTGCCCGAACCCGAAAGACCTGTTATTACAACAAGTTTATTTCTCGGAATTTCAACATTGACATTTTTCAGATTATGCTCTTTAGCTCCTCTTACTATAATTTTGTCGTGTTCCATCTCTTTCCCCTTTTTCCTTTATTTAGCAATTATAGCCTCTCATAAAGAGAGGCTATAAAAATTATTATTCGTTATCTTTGTTTTCGGCAGTATTTGCATTATCTTCTTCGGATTCGGCATCTTCTGCCTCAACAGGCTCAACATAAGTGCCGTTCATAACAGCCTCAAAGTCTTCGCCGCCCATTTTTTCATGCTTAATAAGGTAAGCTGCAACCTCATGAAGTTTATCGATATTATCCTTCAAAATGGTTTCTGCTCTGTCGTAAGCATTGTTGACAATCTCAAGAATAAGCTCGTCAATCTTAGCGGCAGTTCTCTCTGAATAATCTTGAGTATGACCCATATCTCTGCCAAGGAATACGGCACTGTTGTCTTTGCCGTAACAAATACAGCCGAGTTCCTTAGTCATACCGTACTTTGTAACCATATCACGGGCAGTCTTTGTAGCCTTTTCAATATCGTTAGACGCACCGGTTGAAATATCATCAAGAATGATTGCCTCCGCAACTCTACCGCCAAGACATACTACGATGTCTTCAAGCATTTCTGTGCGTGAGTTGTAAGACTTATCTTCAGACGGCAACGGCATTGTATAACCGCCTGCCATACCTCTCGGAATAATAGAAATCTCGTGAACAGGGTCTTGTGTAGCAAGCTCGTGGAAACAGATTGCGTGACCTGCCTCGTGATAAGCGGTAAGTTTCTTTTCCTTGTCGCTCATAACTCTTGTCTTTTTCTCTGCACCGACTACAACCTTGATTGTAGCCTCTTCGATTTCTTCCATAGTAATGGCTTTTTTATTCTTTCTTGCAGCAAGCAAAGCAGCCTCGTTAAGGAGATTCTCAAGGTCTGCACCTGTGAATCCTGCTGTTGTCTTTGCAATAGTCTTGAGCTTAACATCGGGAGCAAGCGGCTTTTTGCGAGCATGTACCTTAAGGATAGCTTCTCTGCCGTTGATGTCAGGATAGCTTACGATTACCTGTCTGTCAAATCTGCCCGGACGCATAAGAGCAGGATCGAGAACATCAGGTCTGTTAGTTGCGGCAATAAGGATAACGCCCTCGTTTGCTCCGAAGCCGTCCATCTCTACAAGCAACTGGTTAAGTGTCTGCTCACGCTCATCGTGTCCGCCGCCGAGTCCGGAGCCGCGCTGACGGCCGACAGCGTCGATCTCGTCGATGAATATGATGGCCGGTGCGACCTTCTTTGCCTGATCGAACAGATCGCGCACACGCGACGCACCGACACCGACATACAGCTCGACAAAGTCCGAGCCGGAAATTGACAGAAACTGCACTCCCGCCTCGCCTGCAACGGCTTTTGCCAGCAGTGTCTTACCTGTTCCCGGAGGGCCTACGAGCAAAACGCCCTTGGGTATCCTTGCGCCCATTTTAGTGAACGATTTCGGATCCTTAAGAAACTCGACAAGCTCCTGTAGCTCGGCCTTTTCCTCATCGGCGCCCGCAACGTCGTTAAAGGTCTTGCGGTTTTTCTCCTCGCTGCCGAGGCGCGTTCTGGCCTTGCCGAACTTCATCGCGCCGCCTGCGCCTCCGCCGCCCTGAGCACGCTGCATCATGACAATCCAGAACACCATGAAGCCGATGAACAGAACATACGGTATAAGCTGAAGCCACCACGTCGACTGTACGGGCTCAATCTGATAGTCCTTGATTATGCCCTTATCGTACTGCTGATCGATAAGCTCGCCGAACTCTTCATAAAACAGCGAGAAGCTGTACATCTTATAATAAACGGTCTTTGTGCCGCCCTGAGCACTCGAATCCCTGACCTTCATTTCAAGGATGTTCTTTGAACCGTTATAAGTGAATTCCTGAACCTTTTCCTCCTTGAAAAGATCCCTGACCTGAGCATAGCTAAGCTGATTATTCTCAGGTTCCTGGTTGAGCAGAGTGAACAGAGTGCATGCAAGCAGCACCAGTATCAGAACATAAAAGCCTATATCTCTCGCTCTGTTGCGCTGAGGTTTCAATTAATCACGTCCTTCCAGACACGAGTATTTCATCCGTATCTGATTATTTCATATATATTTCGGGCTTGAGCACACCGATAAATGGCAGATTGCGGTACAGCTCGTTATAATCGAGACCATAGCCTACAACGAACTCATCGGGTACCTCAAAGCATGAATATTTCGCGTAAACGGGAGCCGCTCTGCGGGATGGCTTATCCATAAGCGTTGCAATGGTTATGGAAGCCGGCTTTCTCGTCATGAGATAGCTTTGTAAATAGTTGAGAGTGTTGCCGCTGTCGAGTATATCCTCGACGATTATGATATGGCGGCCTTCGATGTTCTGTCCGAGATCCTTCTGTATCTCGACGGCGCCGGTTGAACTCGTGCCGCCCTTATAGGACGAAACGGCCATAAAGTCCATCGAGCAGGGAATGCTGACGTGGCGCATGAGATCTGCCATAAAAACAAAGCAGCCCTTCAGCACACCGACAAACAGCGGATTTTTCCCCTCGAAGTCTTTTGATATCTGCTCGCCGAGAGCGGATACCTTTTCCTCGATCTCCTCTGCCGTGAAGAACACACTCTCTATATCGTTTATCATCTTTCAATTGTCCCCCGTAAGCTTGGTTTTATTTATTGTCACCCGAAGAACCCTGTCCCCGGGGTGTGCAATACATCTTTCCGCGACACCGAAGCCGCAGACGGCTATGATGCCTTTTTCGTCCCTGAGCACCGGCGTCCGATCACGCTCGGCATGGCTGAGCTTTGCCTCGCAGAAAAGATCCTTGAGACTTTTCGTGCAGCCTCTGCCGTGAAGGCGTATCTTATCTCCTGCTCTTCGTGACGTAAGGGATATGCTACCACAAATACTGTCGTAATTAAAGTATAAAATATTAAATGAGCCGAAAATTTTGCCGCAGGGCTCAATAATTTCGCTTTTTACCTCAAGCTCCCCGCCGCAAATGAGCTCAACTGAGCCGATATTGAGCTTAATCGGCTCAATATCGCAGCTTTCCTTTCTGTCGAAACACAGCACCCCGTGGTCGCACACAACGCGCATACCGCTTATGTCCGCATATTTGAGCTCGGTCGACGATGCAATATCATACACAGCCTGCGCATGTTTAAAGCTCAGCGCTCTGCCGCAGATAATACGCAAAACGCGCATGGCAACGGGTTTCGGAAGCGACATCAGCACATCCGCCGGAAATGTGCCTGATTTATAGTTCGCATAATACGCCCTTTGCGCCATAGCGTCCAGGCACTCCTCATCCTCCCTGAGAAGCTGAGTCGTGCGAATGCATGCTTCAAAAAATGCGGGGTTTATGCCCTCGAGCACCGGCGCTACATGATGGCGAATAACATTTCGTGTGTAATCGTCGCTTTCATTCGTTGCATCGCTTACATATTCGATACCGTTTGCGGCGTTGTAGTCCTCGATCGCGCGCCGTGTTGTCCCCAGCAGAGGACGGACGATGCTGCCGCGCCTCAGCGGTATGCCGCACAGGCCCTTCAGTCCGCCGCCGCGGGTGAGGTTCAGAAGCAGCGTCTCAGCGTTATCGTTTGAGTTATGCGCAGTCGCAATGACGCCGCAGCCGAGCTTTTGCGCAGCGTCGTTCAAAAAATCATATCTGAGGGAGCGCGCCGCCTCCTCCTCGCTAAGTCCGCCGCTCCTTGCAAGGGCGCGAACATCGCCGCTGCCGGTAAGACATTCTATTGAGTGATTTTCACACCATTCGGCAACAAAGCGGCAGTCCGAGGCCGAAGCCTCGCCGCGCAGCATATGGTCAAAGCTCGCGGCACACACGGTGATGTCGAGCTTTTTCGCATTTACGCTCAGATAATGCAGCAGGCACATGGAGTCGGCTCCGCCGGAGACGGCGCACAGGACGCGGTCGCCGGGTGATATCAGAGCATTTTCCTTAATAAAATCAATAATCGTCATCGGTTTTTGACGAGCGGTTGCCGAAGCTCGTAAATTCGGGCAGCCATTGCAGATACACCGTTCCCGTCTGTCCCTTGCGGTTTTTGAGGACTATGGCCTCGGCAAGGTACGGATCGGAGCTCTCCTGATCGTAATAGCCCTCGCGGTGCAGTCCGATGACAACGTCGGCGTCCTGCTCTATGGCGCCTGAATCGCGCAGGTCGTTGAGCATTGGCCGCTTGTCGCTTCTGCCGACGGCGGCGCGGTTGAGCTGACTTAAGCATATGACCGGAACATTGAGCTCCTTGGCCATGATCTTGAGCATACGGCTTATGTCGCTGACCACCTGCTGACGGTTTTCGTTATAGCTGCTCTTGCCGCCGGCAGACTGCATGAGCTGAAGATAGTCTATAACGACAAGTCCCAGGTTTGATAATCTGCGGCACTGAGCATTCATATCTGCAACGGTGAGCATGGAATTATCGTCAATGCGCATATCCGTTGCGCTGACCATCTGAGCAGCGGAGGCCAGACGCCGCCACTCATCAGGGCTCAGCTGCCCTGTCAGCATATTCTGCGACGGGACGGAGGCCTCGCGTGCAAGAAGCCTGCTTACAAGCTGCTCGCGGCTCATTTCCAATGAGAACACGGCGACGGTCTTGTCCGAATTCTTCGCAACGTCCATTGCTATATTGAGCGCGATGCTGGTTTTGCCCATTGCCGGACGTGCGGCAATGAGTACAAGCTCACCCTTATTCAGGCCGAGGATGAATTTGTCGAGATCCTTAAGTCCCGTGGAGAGACCGGGGATGGTCTTGCCGCTGGACGCAGCCTCTGATATATTCTCGTACACGGTCTGGACGACGGCGGATATCGGCAGAAGTCCGCCTATATTGCGTCCCTGACGCAGGGCGTAGATCTTGCTCTCTGCCGCTTCGAGGATATTCTCCGCCTCTCCCGAGCCCTCGTAGACAAGATTGTTTATCTCATCCGCCGCGGACGCAAGATTTCTGAGCAGTGCCCTGTCGCGCACAATAGCGGCATACTCAAGAACGTTTGCCGCCGTCGGTGTTATGCGCATGAGCTCGGCAATATACTCTGTGCTAGCCTCACTGTAAACGCCGCGCACCTTCATCTGGTCAAGAACCGTGACGGGGTCAATGGTCTGCCCATAGGAGAACATGGTGTATATGGTCTCAAATATGTCTCTGTTCTGCTTTATATAGAACTCCGCGCCGCGCAGACGCTCGATAACGTCCGGTATGCAGCGCGTGTCTATCAGCATCGAGCCTATGACCGCCTGCTCTGCCGTTGCCGAGTGCGGCGCCTGTCTGCCCAATAATTCTTCCATGCTTCAACTCCTGCCGCTTACTGAAATGCTTCTCTTATGCCTCGATGACGAGCACGTTTATCGTGCCGGATATCTCATAGCCGAGCTTCGCCTTGACCTGGAATGAGCCGAAGGTCTTTATGGGCTCGGGCTGGACGATCTTGTTCTTTTCAATCTCTATTTCGTGCTGCTGCCTGAGCGCATCGCTTATCTCCTGCGAGGTGACAGAGCCGAACAGCTTGCCCTTATCGCCGGCCTTTGCACGCACGGTGACGGTAATCTCGCCGAGCTTCTTTGCATTTGCCTCAGCCTCGGCCTTTTCGCGAGCTATCTGAGCGGCCTTTGCTTTTTCCTTGAGCTTGAGCGCATTTATATTGTCGGCCGTCGCTTCGCTTGCAAGCTTGCGCGGCAAAAGATAATTGCGTGCGTAGCCGTCGGAGACCTCCTTCAGCTCTCCCTTTTTGCCTTGTCCCCTGACATCAACGTTAAAAATAACTTTCATAATTAATTCCTTTCCCGTGAATAAATCACGAATCAATATACTCATCTATGGCGGCATACAGCTTTTGAACCGCCTGCTCCAGCGTCAGCCCGTTTATCTGCGCTGCGGCGGCCGCACGGTTTCCGCCGCCGCCGAGCTTTTCCATTATAAGCTGAACGTTCACCTCGCCTATGGATCGCGCCGAGACGAACACGCCGCCGTCCTCTGTCGGATACATGACCATGGACGCGTCGACGCCTGCCACATTGAGCAGCTCGTCCGCCGCCTGCGCGGCAACTATCCTGCTCTGCGGCGTTTCCGGAACTGCAATGGCCGTAATGCTCCGGTAAAGCCTTGCACGCTGGAGTATCCTGTACTTTGCGACTGTCTGCTCCATGCCGTTCTGCATGAGCTTTTTGACGGCCACCGTGTCCGCCCCGGCACGGCGCAGATACGCCGCTGCGTCAAAGGTACGATCACCGGTGCGCATGGTGAAGCTCTTCGTATCGAGGACGATGCCTGCAAGTATTGCCTCGGCCTCACAGCGCAGGAGCTTCGGCTCGTCGCTGCACATTTCGAGTATCTCCGTCATCAGCTCGCACACGGACGAGGCATATGGCTCTATAAAGCTCAGATCCGCCCTGTCTATGTAGGTAGCTGCGCGGCGGTGATGATCGATGACCGCAACGTGATTGCACGACTGCAAAAGCCGCAGATCCTCGACCTGCTCGGGTCTGTTGGTATCGACAACTACCAGAAGCGTCTTGCCGTCGGCTATCATGATGGCCTCGCGGGCACTTATAAACGCCTCCTTATACTCTGGGCTTTCGCGCAGGAGCTTTATAAGCGGCTTTGCCGAGCTTTTTTCCACATCCGCAACGATCAGTGCGCTCTTACCGTTTTTGCGGGCAAGGCTGCACACGCCGACGGCGCCGCCAATGCTGTCCATATCGCTGAATTTGTGTCCCATGACCAGAACGCGTGACGCATCCTTTATGAGCGATTCGAGCGCGTTTGCCATAACACGCGAGCGGACCTTGTTGCTCGACTCGACCTCTCCGGACTTGCCGCCGATGAAATCAAAGCTGAATTTGTTCTTGATAACGGCCTGGTCGCCTCCGCGAGAGAGCGCCATTTCGACGGCCAGGGACGCAAACTGGAGCGCCTCGCTGAGGTTTTCGCCGTTTCGTCCTATACCTATGGACAGTGTGGCGTGGATGCCGCTCGGACTCACGACCTGGTGCACCTCGCTTAAGATATCGCACTTTTTATCGAGGATGCCCTGCATATAGCGTTCCTCGAAAAGAAACAGATACCTGTCGCGGTCATAGCGGATAATGATACCGTTTGTATCCGCGCCCCACTGATCGAGCTTATCGCCGACCGCGTCGCGCAGATCGTTTCTGACGCGCTCGGGCTGGTTTTTCATGAGCTCCTCGTAGTTGTCGATCGTAAGAATCGCGGCTACGGGCTTGGAGAGCTCATGCTCATCGCGGATATTCTCATACTCGGTCACATCGATCCAGTACGCTATCGCCATGAAATGCCGGTCGTTCCCGTCACCGGCGCCGGAGCGGACGATGTTGCCGCATATCTGATACTTCCTATCCTTGAGCTCAAAAAGGTCGGGGCTTTTCGTCTTACCCTCCATGAGCCACTTGCCGGAAAACTCCGGAATGAGCTCGGCAAGGCTTATATCCGTGCGCGAGCCGGACAGACCGCTTATCGAAAAGAACATCTCGTTGCCCCAGATGATGCGTGAATCATCAAGTCTGAAAACGACTATGGGCAGAGGAAAATTCAAAAGCGTGTTGTTCTTAGCCGTCTCCGCATCGTAGGTGACAGACTCGATATACGCCAGCAGCGCCTTTCTTCTGCGCGAGCGCGTGATCACCGAGTAGATGATAAGCCCGAGAATGACCACACCCTCCGCCGCGGCGAGATAGTAGTTTTTAAGCACCAGCGTCGCCACCGCGAACACGATAAGGAAAAATACGAACGGTCTTGTATTCGGTTCAAACAGTCTCTGTGAATTTTTCATTTCCGACTTCCTATAGCAAAACTTATAGATATTAAATTATAACAAAGTATCAGCCCGATTACAACTGCAAAATTGTTTTTGCAGGTATTCTTTCAAATCGTTGTAATAGTTTTTCGTTTATGCTATAATTTAAAATTACATCGTTTAAGGAGATGCGCCGTGAGACTTTATTTTTACGGACATGATTATAAATACGCCGCCGAGCAGATGCTGCTGTCGCTCTACCCCTCAGAGCGCCCGGAATACCCCGTTGGAGAGCCCGCGGGCGACAGGGTCGAGCTGCGCTTATCGCACAGCAAAACGTACACGACGGCAAGCTGCCGCCTTATCTTAAACGGCAGCGAGTTCAGGGCAAAAAGCTCCGTGAAAACCGAGCTGATGACGGATGATATCGCACGCGATAAGCTTTGCAGCCGCGTGATAAAGACCTCGTTTTACCGCGCCGCCCGACGGGCTGGGCATAAGCAGCCGGCCTGGGGGATGCTCACGGGCGTGAGGCCGGGAAAGCTTTTCCGCGAGGAGCTTGAGAACAAGAGCCCGGACGCCGCGCTCGGAAAATTCATCGCCGGCTACGATGTTACCGAGCCGCGCGCGGTGCTCTGCCGCGATACGGCGCTCGTGACAGAGAGTATTATAAAAAGTTTGGATAAGCGCGATATATGTCTGTATGTCGGCATACCGTTTTGCCCTACAAGATGCTCATATTGCAGCTTTGTCAGTCAATCGACGGAAAAGAGCATGAAGCTCATCCCTCCTTTTCTGGACGCACTCATGCGGGAGATAGACGCCGCGGCAGAGGCCGTAAATAAGCTGCAGCTTTCGGTCATATCTATCTACATGGGCGGCGGAACGCCTACGACCTTAAGTGCTCAGCAGCTTGACAGGCTGTGCTCAAGGCTTGAAGACAGCTTTGACCTTTCGCATCTTCGCGAATACACCGTCGAGGCAGGACGCCCCGACACGATAACGCTCGATAAGCTGCGCACCCTGCGTGTGCACGGCGTTGACAGGATAAGCGTAAATCCGCAGACGATGAGCGACGAGATTTTGAATGTCATCGGCCGAAGGCACTCGGCGCAGGACATAATCGACGCGTTCAGCGCTGTGCGCAGCGTCGGCGGCATGGCGGTCAACATGGACCTCATCGCCGGGCTTCCCTCAGACAGCGCCGAGGGCTTTGAGAAAACTCTCGACACGGTCATCGGCCTTGAGCCGGAGAATATAACCGTCCACACGCTGTCGCTGAAAAAGGGCTCGCGCATAACGCTGGAGGGCAGCACGCTCCCCGGTGAGTCAGAGGTCGGCAGAATGCTTGACACGGCGGCCGAAAGACTGCGCAGCGGAGGCTGGGCGCCGTATTATCTGTACAGGCAGAAGTTCATGTCCGGCGGCTTTGAAAACATCGGCTGGGCAAAGCCCGGCAGCGAGAATATCTACAACATATGCATCATGGAGGAGCTGTGCTCCATCGTCGCGCTCGGCGGCGGCGGCTCAACAAAGCTCATCTCCCCCGACGGAGGCCGGAATATACGCTTTTTCGCGCCCAAGTACCCGTCGGAGTACATAAGCGGTATACAAAAGACCTGCGATGACAAGCAGGGTATAATAGACTTCTACAGTAAGGAGAGCAAAAAATAATGGCATTTGATCTGAAGGAAATCAATTTTCGCACGGTGGCCGATCCCAAGGGCTTCATCGAGGAATGCGACGAGGTGTACGAAGGCCGCGTCAGAGATGCGGCGGATAAGATTATCGAAAACAGCAGAAAAAGCCCTATCGTCCTTATGTCCGGCCCCTCCGGTTCGGGCAAGACGACGACAGCTCGCAAGATAAGCGAGGAGCTTGAGCGCCGCGGCGTTCACGCGCACTATGTCGGCATGGACGACTATTTCAAGTCCGTCGATCCTGCAACCGCGCCCAGGACTCCCGAGGGAGATATCGACCTTGAGTCCCCCTTGTGCCTGGATATGGATCTTTTAAACGAGCATTTTACCATGCTCGCCGAGGGCAGGCGCATCTTCGTTCCGAAATACGAGTTCTCACGCCAGATGCGCGTGCTCGAGCCGTCAAAATCCATAAAGCTCAAAAAGGATGAGATAGTCGTTTTTGAGGGCATACACGCACTCAACGATATGATAACCGAAAAGCATCCGGACGCGTTCAAGCTGTACATCTCCGCACGCAGCAATGTTGAGTTTAACGGTGAGGTCTGCTTCAAGGGCACATGGTTCAGGCTCGTGCGGCGCACGGTGCGCGACTACAACTTCCGCGGCGCCGATCCCGCGCAGACGCTCAAAATGTGGGCAAACGTCCGCAGAGGTGAAAAGTCCTACATATCGCCGTTTAAGAACAAGGCGGACTTTATGTTCGACTCGGCCTTTCCCTACGAG